>Ga0209698_10004430_pt1 | contig 15385 bp, 10 predicted proteins | sample LitLauG_LLR_2012_FD_187203 | JGI IMG/M metagenome (GOLD analysis project Ga0209698, IMG submission 187203) | Freshwater sediment microbial communities from Pennsylvania, USA - Little Laurel Run_MetaG_LLR_2012 (SPAdes) (version 2) | ecosystem: Environmental > Aquatic > Freshwater > Creek >...
TCCCAGGGATAGCCGCTCGTCTCGCGGATCGCCGTCTTCACGCCGCCCAGCGTCGCGGTCGTCGAAATGCCGCCGTAAAGGTGGAACGCCACGCCGTCGTCGCGCGTCGACACGAAATAGCCGCCGACCGAAGCGACGAGCCGCGACACGTTCATCGTGCAGCACGGACACCGGTGCCACGCCCAACGCTCGTGCTTGCCGCGGCTCTCCAACGGATTGGCGTAGAAGTAGTGGGTGCCCTCGCGGCTCAGGCCGACCAGCGCGCCGTTGTAGAGCGCGCGCTCCATCACGTCGCCATATTGGCCGTCGAGGTCGAGGTGCAGCATGCGATGCGCCCAGAACACCAGGGCGACCGAGGCGCAGGTCTCGGCGTAGGCGGTCTCGTTGGGCAGATCGTAGGCCTCGGTGAAGCCTTCGTTGCTCATCTCGGGCCCGAGGCCCGCGGTGACGTACATCTGCGCCTGCGTCACGTCGCGCCATAGCGTCTCGCACGCGCGTTTCAAGGCTTCGTCCTGCAATTCCGCGGCCAGGTCGGCCATGCCGGAGAGCATGTACATCGCCCGCACGGCATGGCCGACGACCTTGGTCTGCTCGCGCACGGGGACGTGCGCCTGCGCATATTCATAGGTCTTCTGCACGTATTTGGCGGGGTCGTCGCCGCGCGCGATCGCCTCTTGCGTGAAATAATGCGGCTGGCGGCCGCGCTCGTCGATGAAATAGGCCGCGAGGTCCAGGCGCCTTTTATCGCCCGTCAGCTTGTAGAGCTTGTAGAGCGCCAGCTCGATTTCCTGATGGCCGGGATAGCCGCGCTTTTGTCCCGGCCCGGTCCCGAAGGTCGAGGCGATGTGGTCGAGGTAACGCTCCATCACGTCGAGGAATTTTCGCCGCCCGGTGACGCGGAAATAGGCGATGGCGCCCTCCAGCATGTGCCCGCAATTGTAGAGTTCGTGGTTGTCGCGCAAATTGGTCCAGCGCTTGTCCGGCTCGCGCCCGTCGTACCAGCAATTGAGATAGCCGTCGGGCCGCTGCGCCCTGGCGAAATCGTCGACGATGGCGTCGATCTTGGCTTCGATGTCGCCATCGCGCCGGTGCGAGAGCGCATAGGAGGCCGCCTCCACCCATTTGCCGACGTCCGAATCCCAAAACACTTGCACCGTGAAGCCGCGCGCGTCGCGGGGATAGCGAAGCGGCGGCGGCGGCTTGGGCAGCTTCAACGATTCCAAAATGCCGGATTCGCCCAATTTGACGTGCTGGCTGGGAATCGTGCGCGTGAGCACGGTCTCGAGCCGCTCCTTCCAAAACGCGCCCTCCAGCGTCACGTCCGAGAAAGGAATCGGGGTAAATCCGCGTTGCGTCATCTCAAGCACCCTCCTCAACCGCCGCAGGAGCCGCGCACGACCAACGTGCACGGCAGGCGCCGCGCGCCCGTCACTTCTTTCCCGCCGATCATGTCGAGCAGGCATTCGCCCGCCGCGCGCCCGAGCGCGTCGAGATTCATGTCGACGCTGGTCAGCGGCGGGCGCGCGGCCTCGGCCATCACCTGCCAATTGTCGAAGCCGACCACCGCGACGTCGCTCGGCACCGACCGCCCGCGCTCGCGAAGCGCGTCGATGGCGCCGCGCGCGATCTGGTCGTTGCCGCAAAACAGCGCGTCGGGAACGGCGCGTTTGCCGTCGAACAGGCGCCCGACCGCCTCGCGTCCCCACGCCTCCGACCACGCGCCGTGCAAGACGTCGCCAACGCGGTCCTTCAGCCCGGCTTCGGCCAGTGCGTCGCGGCGGCCTTGGCGGCGCAGGCGCACCGCCTCAAAGCGCTCGGGGCCGGTGATGTGCGCGATCCTCTTGCGCCCCAACGCGGCGAGATGGCCGACCGCCAACGCCGCCCCGCCTTTATCGTCGGGCAGCAAACAGAGCGCGGCGGGGTCGTCGACGTGCGTGAAGACATAGACGACCGGCAGCGCGCGCGACAGCGAGGCGATCGGCGCCCGACTGTCGGTGCGCCGCGCCGTCACCACCAAGCCGTCGATGCGCTTGCCCATCAACTGGTCGATGTGGCGGCGCTCTCTGGCGGGATCGTCGGTCGCGTTGCACATGAAGACGGCGATGCCTTGGTCGAACAGGCGCCGCTCCAACGCTTCGACGATGGGGAAGCTGAACCGCCCGAAACTGTCGTTGGTCAAAATGCCGACCGTCATGGAGCGCGCGCGATGCAGGCTTTGCGCCAAGCCGTTCGGGCGATAGGTCAGCTCCTGGGCGACACGCAGCACCTTGGCGCGCGTCTCCGCGCTGATGCGGCCGTTGTCGTTGAGCGCCTTGGAGGCGGTGCCGATCGAGACGCCCGCCACGCGCGCGACGTCGCGGATGGTCGCGTTCACTTGACCGCCCCCGCCAGCAGCCCGGAGATGTAATAGCGCTGCAACAGCAGATAGACCGCCAGGCACGGCAAAATGGAGATGACGACGCTGGCCTGCAGCGCGCCCCAGTCGACGGCGCCGTGATTGCCGGTGCGCACGCTGACGATCATGATCGGCACGGTGAAATCCGTCTCGTGGTTCATGAAGATCAGCGCGCCCAAAAACTCGTTCCAGGAATTGATGAAGGCGAACAGGCCGACGGTGACGAGGCCGGGGAAGGCGAGCGGCAGGAACACCCGCAGCAGGCTTTGCCACGAGGAGCACCCATCCATCGCCGCCGCCTCCTCGATCTCGCGCGGCACGGCCTCGAAGGCGCTGCGCATCAGATAGATCGAAAACGGCAGTTGCAGCACGGTGTGCACGAGCGCCAGCCCGAAATGGCTGTTGGCGAGGCCGAGCTTGGCGAAGTCGAGATAGAGCGGCGTCAGCAGCGCCTGGTAGGGGATCATGATCGGCGCCAACAGCAGCAGAAACGCGATCTCCTTGCCGCGGAACGCGAAGCGGGCGAGGCCGTAGCCGGCCGGCGCGGCCAACAACAGGCAAGCGACGATGGTGATGCCCGCGACCAAGGCCGAATTGCCGACGTAGGTCGCCAATCCCGCCTGGAAATTGACCACCTTCCAATAACTCTCGGCGCTCAGCGCCTGGGGGAGATAGTGCGGCGGGACGGCGGACGCGTCGGCGGTGGTCTTGATCGAGGCGAGGAGCGAGAGCGCCAACGGCGCCGCCATCAGCGCCGCGACCGCCACGCAGATCGCGCCGACGAGATAGGCGGTTGGGGAAAGGCGACGGGCCGGCCGCGCGACGGCGGCGGAGTCCTGGGCGGGAATGGTCGCGACGCTCATTCCGCCTTGCCCCGCTGGCTCAACGCGATTTGCAAGGCGGACAGAGCCATGATGACCGCCGTCAGCACGACCGACAGCGCGGCCCCGTAGCCCAGCTTGAAGGCGACGAACGAGTTTTGATAGATCCAATAGACGGCCGTGAAGGTCTGGCCGCGCGGCGCGCCCGACGTCATGATGTAGAATTGATCGAGCGCCAGAAGCGAGCCGATCACGCTGATGAGCGTCGTCAGCAGAACGACGCGCCGCGTCAGCGGCAGGACGATGCGCCAGACGCGCGACCAATAGCCGGCGCCGTCGATCACGGCCGCCTCCAAAATCTCCGGGTTGATCGATTGGATGCCGGCCACGAACAGCACCATGCCGAAGCCGACGACCTTCCACGTCACCGAGATCGACACCGCCCAAAAGGCGAGGTCGGCCGTGACGAACCAGACGATCGGCGCGTCGATGACATGGAGATCGACCAGCGCCTTGTTGAGCAGGCCGACCTGTTCGTCGAACAGCCAGATCCACAGCAGGCTGGAACTGCCCAAGCCGATCACGACGGGAAGGAACGCGATCGTCCGCGTCGCCTTTTTGAGCGGCGAGTTGTCGACCGTGAGCAGCGCCAGCGCGTAGCCCAACCCCATGAGAATCGGCGTCAGCCACAGCGTGTATTTCAGCGTGAAGCCGAGCGCGCGCCAAAACGCCGAATCGTTCCAGATCTTGACGTAATTGTCGAAGCCGACGAAATGCCCGCCCCCCAACAGCGATTGGTTGCTGAGGGACAGCGCGACGAGCTGGCCGAACGGCACGACCACCACCAGGACGACGAACAGCAGGGCCGGCGCTATATAGAGCCAGCCCTGCGCCCGTCGTCGCGCCTGCACGCCGCCCATGGCGCGGCGTCCTCAGAAAGCGTCGATCACTCGGCCGCGATCGCCTTCATCTTCTCGCGCGCCTCCTTGATCGCGCCGTCGACGTCGCCGTCGAACACCGCGCGCTGCAGCATGTTGATCCAGGGGCTCGAGTCCGAGTTCACCATGTCGTTGAAATGGAACACCCACGGCACGTAGCCGACTCCGAGCGCCTTGGCCGTCGTGACCAGCTTCGGCTCGGCCTTGAAATATTTGTTGTCGGCGAGGCTCGGGCGCGAAGGCAGGATGTTGTTCTTGGCGAGGCCTTCGATCTGCGCGTCGTCGGTGAGCTCCCAATTGATGAAGGCCTTGGCGAGATCGACGTGCTTCGAGCCGACCGGCACGGCGACGACGTCGCCGCCGACAAAGGCCGAGGTCTGGCCCTCTTTCACGCCGGGCAGGAAGGTGATCCCGAAGTTCATGGTCGGCACGTCCTTTTTGAAGTCGGCGATGACGAAACCGCCGGCGCCCTGGATGCCGATCTTGCCGCTCTTGAAGAGCGAGACGAAGTCCTGCCCGTTGTCCGCCTGGGCGCTCTTGGGGACCAAACCCTCGTCCCACATCGCCTTATAGGCTTCGAGCACCGCCTTGACGCCGTCGCCGGTGAGCGCGTCGTCCTTGCCGTTGGCGGGCAGCATTTTCGAGCCGGCCGCCACCATCAGAGGCGAACCCGTGAATATGTTGCAGCCGGGGCAGGAGCCGGAGAAATAGAAGCCGTAGGTGTCGGCGCCGAGCGCCCGGATTTTCTTGGCGTCCTCGTGGATCTCGCCCAAAGTCGTCGGGCCCTTCTCGGGATCGAGGCCCGCCTTCTTGAACAGGTCTTTGTTCCACACCAAGATCGACACGTCGGGCGTGAAGCCGGCGCCGTAAATCTTGCCGTCGTAGGTGGCGATGTCCTGGTAGGCCTTGGCGACCGAGGCGTAATTCGGATTGGCCTTCAGCTCGGCCGTCAGATCGGTGAGGAATCCCGCCTTCATGAAGTCGGGCATGTAGATCAGGTCGAACGAAACGAGGTCGGGCACGTCCTTGGCCTGCACTCCGGTGGCGAGCTTGGTGACCATTTGATTGTCGGGGATGGTCGTCAGCTCGATCTTGTCGGGATGCGAAGCGTTCCAGAGATTGACGAGATTGGTCGCCGCGTTGGTGCCGCTTGCGCGCACCCACATAGAGAGCGTGTCCGCGGAGGCGGCCGTCGCGAAGGCCGTCGAAGCGAGAAGCGTCAGCGCCAAGGCGCCGCCCAGACTCTTAGTCGTCATGCATTCCTCCCATATCGGCGCCGGTTGGTCGGCGCTTCGGCGAAAAGCTTTTCTCTAACAAATCAAGGCGATGATTTGTCACATTTTGCGTTGCGAAAAGCTTTTCGCAAGTTTTCTACCGCGCTTTCTAGCTCCGCACAAGGGCCGTTCGCGGTGAATTCCGGGACAGCGGCCCATGGGCTCGCCCAATCCGCCGAATGCGCTTCTTCGCGCCGGCTCACGATTTCATAAGCGCAGCGAGCAAATGCGGCGCGAGCGGATTGGCCTGGCCCGCCCTAGAGGTCAGGTCGAACGTCGACACCGTGAGCTTGCCCGGTCCAAGAAAACTGCGCCTGGAGAAACCCGCCGCCTTGTGCAGCCAGCCCACCGCCATCCCCGCATCGACCAGCCCGCCGAACGCCGGCGCGAGAAATCCGGTGAGGACATGGTGCGGGATCAGGCCGCCCCAATGCTCGTCGAACATCGCGCCCGGCGGCAGCGCCGCCCACGGCCCATCGGTGCGCCGCCAAGCGAACGCGCCCATCCAGCGCCCGTCCCACGGCGCGCCTTCGCGCGCGTGAACTTCCACGTTGGGAAAATTGTGGCGATCGGAGCGCGGCAACGCGCGATCGGGATCGACCAGGGCGTCGGCCGAATTGGCGACGACATGCACCGACTTGCCCGCGAGCGCGAGCTTGCGCGCGGCGCTCGTCAGGCGCGTCGCCAGCGCGATGTCCGCTTCGTCCGCGCTTGGCGCGACGCGCGGCCAACGCAGGGACGATAGGATCGCGGCGGCTCCGTCGTCGAGCGCAAACAACGCCGGCTGGTCGGCGCCCAACCCCGGCGCGAGGCAGAATTCGAGGACATTGCGCGAGAGCTCGCGGCCCGCGCCGTCGTGGGCCGTCATTTCAAAGTTGAGCGCGGTGAAGGCGGTGACTTCAGGCGCGACGAACGAAATCTCCTGCGCTCCGGCGCCGAGCGGCGCGCCGCCGCTCTGCCCGCCAAAACGCCATGCGAGCCGCGCCCCTGCGGGCGGAGCGCCGGCGCACGCCAAGCGCACCGGGACCGTGACCCGCTCGCCGCCACTCAGCGCCGTCCGGCCAGCGCGGGCGATGACGAGATGGTCGCGCTGCAAATTGGCGAGACGCTCGGCGAAGCGGCGCGGATTGTCGCGCGCGTCCATCAAGCCGTTGGCCTCCCACTGAACGTCATTCAGCTCGGTGATGACGTAGCCGCAAATCGGCGCATGCCAACGCAGCGTCTCGATCTGATATTTCAGCGCGCGATATTGAAACTCCTGCGCCGCGTCGACGAAGCCGTCGAGGTCGCCGAAAACGGGGGCGAGCTGCGCGTCGCGGAAGCGCGTTTCAATGCCGTGGGGATAGGCCGCGCCCTGGTTCCAATCGTGGCCGCTCTCGAACCACCAGGGTTCGCTCCCGTCGGCTTCGCGCAGGTCTTTGGGATGCGGCAGGCCCCACACGCCGAACTCGGAGCACACCAGCGGTTCGCGCCCGGTTTTCAGCGCGTCGCCGTGCGGCGACCAGCTCCAAGCCGGGCGCGCGGCGAAGTCGGCTGCGTTCTTTTCGAACTGCGCATTGTGCAGGGGGAAGCCGGAATACCAATGAAAATCGTCGATGTCGGTTTTTAGGTGGTAGTTGCGCGGGAAACACGGCGAATTGTCGACGACCAGGCTTTCCGGCACCAGCGCCTTGGCCCAGTCGAACGTCTCGATCAACCAGCGCCGATCATCCTCGTTATCATCGAGGTCGATGCCCCAGCCTTCGTTGAACAGGGTCCACACGCAGATCGAGGGATGGTGCGCGTGCGTCGCGACGACCGACCGGAAAATCCTTGTGAACGCCGCGCGCGTCTCCGGCTTGAGGAAGCCGGAATAGGGCATGTCCTGCCAGATCAATAGGCCCAAGCGGTCGGCGAGGTCGAAATATTGCCGATCGGGAATTTTGACGTGGCAACGCAGCGCGTTGAGCCCGAGCGCCTTGGCGTTGCGAAAGCGCGTCTCCAAGGTCTGCGGGTTCGGCGCGCGGCAATCGGTCTCTTGATACCAATCCTGGTCGAGCGCGGCGCGCAGGTAGAACGGCTCGCCGTTGAGCATCAATCGCCCGTCCTTCGCCTCGAACGAGCGGAAGCCGACGATGCGCTCGAGGCCATCGACGATTTGGCCGTCGACCGACAGGCGGATCGCGACATCATAGAGGCGCGGCGCGTCAGGCGACCAAGTCTCGACATCGCCCGAGTCGAGAACGACGTCGAAAACATCGCCATCGAGCGCCGCCGAGGTTTGCGCGACCACGGCGCCGGCGCGCGACAGGCTGACCGTAATGCTCGCGCGCGCGCCAAGCGACAGCGCGCCGCGGACGCGCACCCGGCCCTGGCGGCCCACCAGCGACGCCCGCACGTCGGCTTGAGCGATATGCGTGGCGTCGCGCGCCTCCAGGCGGCACGGCTTCCAGATGCCGCCATGGACGCCATACCAATCCTGCTTGCCCGCCAGCGTGCCGGAGAAGCCCGCGCCCGCCGCGCCGCGATCATCGGGCACGCGGGCGTCGACGCCCAGCTCGAAGGAGGAGGCGCCGGCGATCGCGTCGGTCAGATCGACGACCGCCTCGGTCCAGCCGTCGTGGTGGGACGCGACCGGCGCGCCATTCACCGAGATCGTCGATTCGTGGAAAATCCCATCCATCACCAGAAACACCCGCTTGCCCGCGAAGCCCTCGGGCACATCGATCCGCCGTCGATAAAAGCCCATGCCTTGCGCGTTGCGAAGCTCGGGAAACTGCGTCTGCCAGATTCCCGGGACGTTGATCGCGCGCGTTCCCTTCAAGGCCGCCGTCGGACCCTCGAAGCGAAACTCCCAGGCGCCGTCGAGCGCGAGCGTCTCCCGGGCGGCCTGGTTTTGACCTGTCGGCGCGTTCATGCTTTCGGACCTTTCAAGGCCCGCGCGCTCCCAAACGGCGCGCGCGGGCGCGAATGACGGATTGGCGCGCGCCCGCCGGCTTGGTAGAGCCCTGCATCGGCGTGGACAGGGGCGCTTCGCCGATTTTGGAAAGATCGCCGACGGCCATGGCGCGCAATTTTCTGGTGATCGATCCGGCCGAGCGCCCGGAAGTCTTGCGCGGGCTGGCGTCCCCGGCGCGCGTGCAGATCCTCAAGCTGCTGCACAAAGGCGCCGGCGTGAACGTCAACGACATCGCCCAGGCGCTGTCTCTGCCCCAATCCACGGTGTCCTCGAACCTGCAAATCCTCGAAGAATCCGGCCTCATCCGCACCGAGACGCTGAAGGGCCGCAAGGGCAACCAAAAGGTCTGCTTCGCCACGTTCGACGAGATTTTGGTGATGTTCCGCGAGGACCTCGCCGAGGCCTCGGCCAATTCGATCCGGGTCGAGATGCCGCTCGGCCTCTACACACGCTGCGAGGTCAGCGCGCCCTGCGGCATCTGCTCGCGCGAGGGCGTCATCGGCCTCCTCGACGTGCCCAGCACCTTCCTCAACCCCGACCGCATGAAAGCCGGGCTCGCCTGGTTCACGCGCGGCTTCGTCGAATATCAGTTTCCCAACAACGCGCGCCTGATGGGCCGGCAGGTCGCCTCGTTGGAGTTTTCGCTGGAGCTGTCTTCCGAAGTTCCCGGCACGCTCTCGGACTGGCCTTCCGACATCACCGTCGCGATCAACGGCCTCGAGGTCGGCACATGGACCAGCCCCGGCGATTTCGGCGACAAGCGCGGCGTCTATACGCCCGATTGGTGGAAGCTGAAGGGCAGCCAATACGGCAAGTTGAAATCGTGGCGCGTGACCGACGAGGGCGCGTTCGTCGACGGCGTAAAACTGTCCGCCGTGTCGCTGCGCGATCTCGACCTCGACGCGCACCACTCGATCCGTCTGCGCATCGAGGTCAAACCCGACGCAGCGCATCCCGGCGGCGTGAACATCTTCGGCCGGGGCTTTGGCAATTACGACCAAGACATCGTCCTCGATGTGACCACGCGCTAGCGGGCCGCGGAAAGAGCGCTCCTTACCGCTCGCCCTTCGAGACGCTTGGCTTCGCCAAGCTCCTCAGGGTGAGGGGTAAGGTTCGGAGTAGCCCACACACCCTCACCCTGAGGAGCCAAGCAAAGCTTGGCGTCTCGAAGGGCGAGGGGGAGCGCAGATTTCATTTCGGCCGCGCAGCTAGAGCGCGTTCCCGTCCGGCCCAAAAAGTTGCGCCCGGTCGGAATCGACGGCCAGGCCGACATTCTCGCCCGCCTTGGCCGCGAGGTTGCCCTCGCCCTCGACGATCAGCGGCCCGGCCGGCGTGTCGACGTGCAGAATCGTCGAATTGCCGAGGTGTTCGACCAGCGAGATCGCGCCTGTCAGCGCCGATCCTGGAGCGTCCGGCGCGACAAGGGCGAAATGCTCGGGGCGGATGCCAAGCTCGGCGTCGGGCGGGAATGGCCCCACCGAGCGCACCGGCGTCTCGATCATCGCGCCGCCGGCGAGCTTCGCCTTCGCCCGGCCCGAGGCCGCGCCGGCGATCGTCACCGGGAGAAAATTCATGCCGGGCGAGCCGATGAACGAGGCCACGAATTTGTTGGCGGGAGAATTGTAAAGCTCCAGCGGCGAGCCGATCTGGCTGATCCGCCCTTTGTCGAGCACGACGATGCGGTCGGCGAGCGTCATCGCCTCGACCTGGTCGTGCGTCACGTAGATCATCGTCGCGCCGAGGTCCTGGTGCAGCTTGGCGAGCTCCACGCGCATCTGGCCGCGCAGCATCGCGTCAAGGTTAGACAGCGGCTCGTCGAACAGGAACACGGCGGGATCGCGCACGAGAGCGCGTCCGATGGCGACGCGCTGGCGCTGGCCGCCCGAGAGTTGCGCCGGGCGGCGATCGAGCAACGCTTCGAGCTGCAGCAGCTTCGCGACCTTGCCGGTTTGTTCGTCCTGGGCTTTGCGCGACTGGCCCGCGAGCGAGAGCGAGAAGGCGATGTTCTGGCGCACCGTCATGTGCGGATAGAGCGCGTAGGATTGGAACACCATCGCGATGCGGCGCTTGGCCGGCGGCGTGAGCGTGACGTCGACGTCGTCGATGAAGCACTGGCCCGCCGTGATTTCCTCAAGGCCGGCGATCATGCGCAACAGCGTGGACTTGCCGCAGCCGGACGGGCCCAGCAGCGCGGTGAACGAGCCCGGCGCGACGCTCAAGCTGAGGTCGGATATGGCCTGCACCGCGCCATAGCGCTTGCTCACGTTGCGAAGTTCGACGCTGTGCATGTCTAGCCCTTGATGCCCGCCGTCAGCATGATCGCCTGCGTGACGCGGCGCTGGAAAATCAGATAGATCGCCGCGACCGGCAGCGCGGCGAGCATCGAGACGGCGAGCTCGCGCGCGTATTTGACGCCGAAGGCGTCGAACACCTGCGTGATGCCGACGGTCACGTTCATCTTTTCCTGTTCGGTCACCGCCAGGAACGGCCAGAGGAAATTGTTCCACGCGCCGATGAAGACGATGATCGCCAGCGCCGTCGTGACGCCCCAGTTCATTGGGAGATAGACCCGGAAAAAGAGCTGGAACTCCCCGGCGCCGTCGATCACCGCCGCCTCGCGGAAGTCGCGTGGCACCGAGTCGAAGAACTGCTTGTAAATGATCACCGCGACCGGCGCGATCAGCTGCGGCGCGACCACCGCCGTCAAGGTGTTGATGAGGTGCAGTTGGCTCATCAGCACGAATTGGTTGACGATCAGCGCCTGGAACGGAACCATGAAGCTGGCGAGTATGGTCCACCAGAACAGGCGCCGCCCGGGGAAGTTGAGCTGGGAGATCGCGTAGCCCGCGCCGGCCGCCATGAAGACGACGATCAATGTCGTCGCGCCTGAAGTGACCAGGGAATTCACGTACCAATGGCCGATTTCGGTGTCGAACAGCGCATGGCCGTAATTCTCGAGAGTGAAATGCTCGGGCCAAAGTTGCAGCCCCGCCTTCACGACCTCCGATTCCGGCTTGAACGTCGTCACCAGCGCCCAATAGAGCGGGAAAGCCCATAGGACGGCCAGAGCCAAGGTGCCGACGGTCATGAACAGTCCGACGGAATCGAAGGCCCGCAGGCGGTTGAGGCGCCGCGCCGCGTCAGCGGCCGGCCGGGCGTTGGCGGCCGCGGCGCTCATCGCCCGCTCCCGCCGGCGCGCAGCACCTGGAATTGGAGGATCGACAGCACGACGATCACCAGGAACAGCACCATCGAGGCCGCGGCGGCGGCGCCGCCGTGGTTCTGCACGAACGCCTCGCGGTAGATGTACTGCACCATCACCATCGTCGCATTGCTCGCCCGCCCGATGCTGAAGAGGTAGACTTGGTCGAAGATCTTGAGCTGCAGAATGAGCTGGATCGTCAGCACCAACGCGGTGACCGGCCAGATCAAGGGCCAAGTGATGCGCCGGAACTGCGCCCACTTGCCGGCGCCGTCAAGTTCCGCCGCCTCGTAGATTTCGCTCGAAATGTTGCGAAGCCCGGCGATGAACAGCAGCACGTTGAAGCCGAGCAGCCACCAGGTGGTGATGAAGGCCGCGGCCGGAATGAATAACGGAATGATGCGGAATATCGCCAGCGGCTCGCCGGCGAGCGGCGCCAACGCGTATTGCGCGACCCCGAAATCCTTGTCGAAGATCCAGTTCCAGATTCGGTAGACGACGGAAACCGGCAGGATGTAAGGCAGGAAGAACGCCGCGAGCGTGACGCTTTGCAGCCATCCCTTCAGGCGGTTGACGCCGAGCGCCACGATGAGCCCGAGGACGGTGCTGGGGATCACCGAGAGCACGACGAAATACGCGGTGTTCCAGACGGCGACCGAGAACAGCCGGTCCGACCACAAGCGGGAAAAATTCTTGACGCCCACCCAAGCGCCGTCGCCGATCAGCGGGGCGTTGGTGAAACTCAGCTCGACCATTTTCAGGGTCGGGTAGACGAAGAACGCGCCATAGATCAAGACGAACGGCGCCATGAATACGGACGCGGTGACGATTTCATTGCGCCGGCTCGTGAGCATGGGGCGGCGTTTCTCCGATCGCTAAGCGTTTGGAGCCGATCGGCGGGGAGGCTCGCCGACCGGCTTTGGCGACTTTCTTGCGGCTATTTAGCCTGATTTTGCAGGTCGTCGCGCACCTGCGTCGCCGTCGCCTTCGGGTCGGCGTCGCCGTTCATCGCCGGCCCGACCGTGTTGGCGATCTCGTCATAGACCGGGGAAGCGACGCCCGCGAGCACGGAGACGGGATCGAACACGGCGGTGGTGGCGAGGCCTGAGTAATCCGAATTCGGCTTCAGGGCTTTGAATTCGGCGCTGTTCGTCGTCGGCAGGAACGCCGGCACGTGGCCGCCGCCGGCCCAAGCGAGCGAATGCTGATTGAACCAATGGATCGTGTCGAGCACGAGCTTGCGCTTGGCCGGATCGACCGGGTTGCCCTTGCGGTCGGGGATGGCGAAGGAATGCGAATCCGCCCAGGTCGCGGGGTGGGCATAGAGCGTCGGGATCTGGATCGCGCCCCAGTCGAACAGCTTGCCGTTCTTGGCGAGGTCGACCATCGTGGGCACTTCCCAGACGCCGTTGATGTGCATCGCCGCCTTGCCCGAAGTGAACAGCGCGATCGAGGCCGGGTATTCGGTGTTGGCCGGCGCCCAGCCGCTCTTCACCCATTTCTGCATCTCGGCGATGGCGGTGGTCGCCTTGTCGAGATTGTCGCCGTCGAGGAACTTACCGTCCTTCAAGAACGCGCCGTCCTGCTGGCTGAGCAGCGTATAGAAAATACGCCACGAGGTGCCGCCGTCGCCGGGAATCGACAGGCCCGTGACGCCGTTCGCGGTCAGCTTCTTGAGCGCGGCCTCGAAATTGGCGACCCCGTCGAGACCCTTGGGCTTGCCGTCGTCGCCGAGCAGTCCGGCCGCCTTCAACAGCGGTTTATTGTAATAAAGGATGATCGAGTGGATATCGAGCGGGATGGCGTATTGTTTGCCGTCCGGGCTTTGCGCCGCCTTCCAGTTGGCCGGTCCGAAATCGCTGGCCTGGATGCCGGAGGCCTTCATTTCTTCGGGGGTGATCACGCTGAGCGCGCCGCTGGAGATGCCGAGCGGCATGCGCGAGAGGTGATAGGTCATCATATCGGGCCCCTGGCCGACGGCGGCCGAGGTCTGGACCTTGGTGTAGAACGGCACGCCCCAATCGAGGGTCGTCGCCTGGATCTCGACCGTGTCTTTGTGCTCCGCGTTGAACTGGTCGATCAAAGACTTCATGCGCACGCCGTCGCCGCCGCCCAGGAAGTCCCACCAGACGATGGTGTCTTTGGCCTGGGCCGCGCCCAGCCCAAGGGCCGTGGTCGCCAATGCCGCGAAAAGAAATTTGCGGATCACGTTCGCTCCTCCCTGTGTTGCCGGCTCGTGAGCCGGGGCCCGCGCTGGGGTTTCCTCCCCGACCTACGAGCCATGAAAAAACATACGCTGTGAAAATCTGAATATCAATAGTCGCGATATATATCTAACTTTCGGGCGTGACGATGCCACTGCATCGCAACTCCGGAAGTTGAGCCGACACCGAAAGCATTAGCCGCGCGAGCCCCGATTTTCATCGGCATTTCCCGCGAATTGGCCGAGAGGCCCGTCTCCCAGCGCAACAAACGTCTTGACGCCGGCCGGGAAAATTCGTTTGTGTCCATCCGATTTTTGGATTTAGATGGACAAAAATAGGGGGAGACGCATGAAGGCGACTGTCACGGCGCATGCCGACTATACCATCGCTCCCATCGACGACCGAATCTATGGGGCCTTTCTCGAACATCTCGGCCGGGCGATTTACACCGGCATTTACGAGCCGGGCCATCCCAAAGCCGACAAGCAGGGCATGCGCACCGACGTGCTCGACCTCGTGCGCGAGCTGAAAGCGCCGGTCGTGCGCTATCCCGGCGGTAATTTCGTCTCGGCCTACAATTGGGAGGATGGCGTCGGCCCGCGCGATAAGCGCCCGACCCGGCTCGACCTCGCCTGGCACACCTCCGATTCCAACGCCGTCGGCGTCCATGAATTCATGGATTGGTGCGACAAGGCCAACACGGCGCCGATGCTGGCGATCAATCTGGGCTCGCGCGGCCTCGACGAAGCCCGCAACTTCGTCGAATACGTCAACGGACCCGTAGGCAGCCATTGGGGCGATTTGCGCAAGAGCCACGGCCATGCCGCGCCGTTCGACGTGAAAATGTGGTGCCTGGGCAACGAGATGGACGGCCCCTGGCAGGTCGGCCACAAGACCGCGCACGAATACGGCCGCCTCGCCAACGAAGTGGCGAAGACCCTTCGAGCCTTCGACAAATCGCTCGAACTGATCGTCTGCGGCTCGTCGAATTCCGACATGAAGACCTATCCCGAATGGGAGCGCGTGGTGCTCGAGCACACCTACGAATCGGTCGACCACATTTCGCTGCACATGTATTTCGCCAACCGCGCGAAAAACTCGGCCAATTACCTCGCGCTGAACCACAAGCTCGACGCCTATATCGGCGTCGTCGCCGCCACCATCGACCAGGTGCGCGCGCTCAAGCGCTCGAAGAAGCGCGTCACCATCTCGTTCGACGAATGGAATGTCTGGTACCATTCCAACAAGGCCGACCGCGCCATCCTCGACGGACATGGCGGCTGGCCGCACGCGCCGCGCTTGCTGGAGGACATTTACAATTTCGAGGACGTCTTGCAGGTCGGCTGCATCCTCAACACGTTCATCCGCCGCGCCGACGTCGTGAAGATCGCCTGCATCGCGCAGCTGGTGAACGTCATCGCGCCTATTATGACCGAGCCCGGCGGCGCGGCGTGGCGCCAGACGATCTACTATCCCTATTATTTCGCCTCCGTGTTCGGACGCGGCACGGCGCTACAGCTCGCCGTGAAATGTCCGGGCTATGACGCGGACGTCGCCGACAACGTGCCTTACCTCGACATGTCAGGCGTGCATGACGCGAAAGCGGGCACGGT
>Ga0209698_10004431_pt1 | contig 15384 bp, 13 predicted proteins | sample LitLauG_LLR_2012_FD_187203 | JGI IMG/M metagenome (GOLD analysis project Ga0209698, IMG submission 187203) | Freshwater sediment microbial communities from Pennsylvania, USA - Little Laurel Run_MetaG_LLR_2012 (SPAdes) (version 2) | ecosystem: Environmental > Aquatic > Freshwater > Creek >...
CAAGGCGCGGGTCATCGCATCGTAGGAACTCGCGAGGGCACGCAGTTCGTCGCGCTCCTCGCCCGCGGGCTCGCCGTGGTAGCGGCTGGCCGTCTGTGCAGCGTGCGCGGTAATCGTGCGGATGGGTCGCAGCAGCGTATGTGCCTGGCGCACGCCATAAACGGCGGCGGCCGCGAGGAGTGCACTGGCCACGGCCAGCTGTTCCAGCAAGCCCGCGCCAAGCGCGGCAAGGGTGCCGATGATGAGCGCCGTCACCAAGGCCGGGGCCACGGCCAGCAAGCCCAGCTGAACGGGCACGGGCCACGCCTGCTGGGCCAGCGTCACCGCGACGGGCGCGATCGGCGCCGCAACCACGTCGCCAGGGGCCGATGGCTCGCCATCGGCGGGTGCGAGCGTCTGCCCGCTCGGCGCTACCGATCGGGGCTCCTTGCGCTCGTATTGTTCATCGGTCATTGCTATTGCTCCACCCAAACGCCCGCGTGGAGCGCTCGCGCCCCACACTGGTTTTCGACGTTGTAGCGCCAAACTTGACGGGGTAAATGTCGAGTAACCGGGCGCAAACCCCTGGTAGCTAAGGCCGGCCGGGCCCCGGATGGGCACGGCCTGTTGCAATGAGCAGGCGGCTGGCACAATGGGCGTGACGCCCGTGCCCGCTCACACCCCTTTTTCTCGATCCATTGGGCGCCATGCGGTTTTGATCGCAAAAATTATTAATGCCCAGCCACACTGCGCCACAATGACCGCAACCACATCGTGGGCATATGGATTTGGTCTGGCGCTATTTGCGCTTGCCGCGTTGGTGCTGCACCGCGCCAGAATTCGCAGTGCACAACAGGCGATTGCCCGCCTGGAGCGTGAGCGCGAGGAACAGGCGCGGCGATTCTCCGTGGCGGCCGCGGAAATGGAAAGCTTCTCGTACTCGGTGTCGCACGACCTGCGCGCCCCGCTGCGAGTGGTCGACGGCTTCGCCGCGATATTGCAGGAGGACTATGGCGCGCGCCTCGATGACATGGGCCGCGAACATCTGCAGCGAATCCGCTCGGCCGCGGCGCGCATGAATGCCATGATCGACGCTTTGCTGGCGCTTGCCCGCAAGAGCGGCCAGGAACTGCAGCGAGAAGCGGTCGACCTATCGAACGCGGCGCGCGAGCTAAGCGGCGAACTCCAATCGAGCGACCCTGCGCGCAAGGTCGAATTTCGCATTGCGCAGGATCTGCACGCCAACGGCGATCCGGCCCTGCTGCGCCTGGTTCTGCAAAACCTGCTGGGCAATGCCTACAAGTTCAGCGTGCACACGCCCCATGCCCTGATCGAGTTCGGCAAGGACACCAGCGCCGAGGGCCCCGCCTTTTTCGTGCGCGACAATGGGGCGGGCTTTGATATGCGGTTTGCCCAGCGCCTTTTTGGGCCGTTTCAACGCTTTCATTCGCAGAACGAATTTCCCGGAACCGGGGTCGGCCTGGCCACGGTCGAGCGCATCGTGCGCAAGCACGGCGGCCGGATCTGGGCGCAATCGGAGCCGGGGCGGGGCGCAGTCTTTCATTTCACCCTGCCCGAGCCGCAAATCGCGCCCGACGCATCCGCCCACTAGGGTGCGGCGGCCCGCTCCAACGCGGCAAGCGGCAAGGTCTCATCGCGGGATTACATTGAGCCGGTTGGCGGCCTCCACCAAGCTCGTTGCCAATGCCTCGACGCTGACACCCTCCTTGCGCGCCTGATCGCGAAGCGCATCGAGCGCCCGGTCGTAGTCGAGCCGCATGCGCTCCATGAGTATGCCCACCGCCACCTGCTCGTCGCGCAGGCCGTTGGTCTGCGCGACGGGCGCCGGGGCCTCTCGGCCGGCGGCTTGCACCAGCGCCGCGCGCACGGCCGGCACGATCTTTTGAACATCGAGCGGCTTGACGAGGTAACCCAGCGCGCCCAGCCGATTTGCCTCCTCGATCGTTGCCGCGTCGTTGAACGCCGAGAGAAAAAGGAAGCCGGTGCGCGTATTGGCCGCCAGGTAGCGCGCAACGTCCATGCCGGATTTGCCTTGCATCCGCAAGTCCAGGATGGCCAGTTGCGGCTTGTCGCGCCGCGCCAGCAGGATCGCCTCATCGCCATTGTCGGCTTCGATGACCTCGATGCCGGCCTGGCGCAGACCAGCGCACAAAGTCGCGAGGACCAGACGGTCGTCGTCGACCACCATCACCAGCGGCGCGGCCCGCGTCATTGCTCCTCCCCGCGAATCGCCGGCGCACGCAGTTCCAGCTTGGTGCGCACCAGGGCGCCGTCTTGCTCGATACTGAGCGTAGCGCCGCGGCGTGGCAGCAGCGCCTTGATCAAGGACAGCCCGGAAACACCGGATGAGATGCGCGCCAGCGCAAACCCGGCGGGCAAATGGCCGGGGTTTTCCATCAGCAGCGTGATGCCGTCCGCGCGCCCTTCCAGGCGAACCTCGATCGGGAGTTCTCGGCTCGATCGATATTTGATCGCGTTGGTCCCCAACTCGTTGATCACCAGGGCAAGTGGCACGGCCTCGTTTTCCGGCAGGCCCCAGACGCCCAACCCGGGCGAATCCGGTGCAAAGCGCACCTCGGCGCCGAACATCGCCCCCAGATTGGCAAAGATGCCCTTGGCCACGCCCAGTACGGGCAACATTCCACCGGCGCCGATCTGCAAGCCGTGCACTTGGGCAATTGCCTGGATCTGTCCGGCGGCCTCGTTGAGCGTGGCGCCCACCTCGGGCTTGGCGCTGGCCATTTGTTGCAGCAATCCGGCAACCCCCTGCAGGTTGTTCTTGATGCGATGGTGCACTTCGCGCACCAGGACATCGCGCTGCTGGACAGCCTCCGCAAGGCGCTGCTGCTCGGCCGCCTTGCTCAGAGTGACATCGTCGGCGATCCCGAAGACGCGGATCGAGCCGTCATGGATGCGCGCCGGATTGAGCCGCACTTGCAAGAGGCGCACCTCGCCTTCGGCCGGCCGCACCCGCACGGAAAATTCGGCGCGTCGCAAACGCCGCAAACCAGCAATCAGCCGCGGCAGACGCCGGTCGAACTCGGCTAGATCCTCGGCCAGGACATGGGGGCGCGCCGCGGCCGCGTCGGCGAGCAGCGCTGCCGGGCTCGCGCCCAGGAGCGGGATGGAGCGCTCGTTCACGTAGGCAAGCTTGCTCAGCTCGGCGTTGGCGATGAACACGATCTGATCGATGTTCTCGGCGAACTGCCGAAAGCGCGATTCGGTCTCGCGCAGCGCCGCTTCGGCGAGCACTTCGCCGGTCAAGTCATCGATGATCGACATTACGTACTGCGCCGTGCCATGGCCCCGGCCCTCCTTGGTTTCATCGAAGATCGGCACGACCCGCTGGTGCACGGTCAAGGTGCGGCCATCGGCCCGCAGCATGAGGTCGCGCGGACGTTCGATCTGTTGGGCCTCTGCAATTGCCTTGCGGTCCATCTGCGCGTACAGGTCGGCAAAGCGCCGCCCGTAGATCTCGTGCCAGGTGCGGCCAATGACCTGCTCGCGCGCCAAACCGGTAATCGTCTCGCCCGCGCGATTCATGCTCACAAAGCGTCCGCTGCCGGCCTCCCGTACCGATACGAGCACGGGCAGGCTTTCGATCACCAGGTCCAGGTGGTTGCGCACGCGGTGCAGTTCCTCCTCGGAGCGGTGGCGCGCGTCGACATCCGTGAGCGCCACAATTACGCCGCGCTCCAGGGCGCCGGCCTCAATCGGCCGCACATTGCCCGCGCACCAAAAACTTGATCCGTCGGCCCGGCGCATGGGAAGCTCAAAACCGGCGAGATCACGCGCAACGGCGGGCGGCGCCGCACAGCGCTGCAGAACCTGTTGCCAGGCAACGGGGTCACAAAATAGTTCGCTGAACTGCACTTCGCTCAGATCAGCGGGCCCCAAGCCGAATAGGCGTTCGCCCGCGGCATTGGCCTTGATCACCAGATCATTGGCCACGTAGATGATGGCGACCAGCGCGTTGTCGAAGATGAGCTGCAGCTCGTTGAGCGCCGCGCGCAACTCGCGGTCGGCGCGCTTGCGCTGGTCGATGTTGACAAAGGCGAAGATGTAGCCAAATTCCGGGCGTTCGGAATTGACCGCACGACCCTGGACCGCCACCCAAATCGGGTCGCCGCGGCGCCGGTACATGTAGAGCTCAAATTCGCAAGCACCTTTTTCCGCAATGCTGGCAAAACGCTCGCTCAAGGCGTCCAGCAGCAGGCGGTCCGACGGGTGTGCGAACAACTGGATCTGCTCGACCAGGGTGCCGGGTTCACAGCCCAGCAGTTCTTCCATCGCCGAATTGACCCGGACCACACGGCCATCACGGACGAACAGCAAGCCCACCAGCGCCGTATCGAAGATCAGGCGGCTTTCGGCGTGCAATCGCGCCTGGCGCGCTTCGAATCGCCGGCGCTCCGTGGTGTTTTCCAGCACCAAAAGAAATTCCGGCTGGCCGTCGGCATGACCCAACGCGCGCCAGACAAGATTCACCCAGATTTCGTTGCCCGAAGGATCAACCAGCCGCCGATCGTTCTCGATGACGGAGGCGCCCGGCTCGATCAGGCGTTCCCGCTCGTGCAGGCTGGCTTCCACGTCGTCCGGGTGCAAGAGCCGTACCGGGTCGCGCCCGAGCAGCTGGCTCTCGCGCTGGCAGAGCAGGGCGCACGCGGCCGGATTGATCCGGCGGATGCCGAATTTGCCATCGAGCAAAACCATGCCGACCGGGCTCTCGTTGAAGATCGTCAACAGGTGTTCGCCGTTGCCGCTTCCCGGGCGCTCGGCGCCCTTTTCCATGTCGCGCTCGCGCACCAGAACATGAAAGTACTCGTGTTCGTCGTCCTGGACGCGCTGCAGCACGACGTCCACGGGAAACTCCCCGCCCTGGCGCGTGCGGTAACGAGCCTCGCCCTGGTAAGAGCCCCGCTCGCGCAGGACATCACAAAGGTGGGCAAAGTGCGCCGGATCCAGATTGCCGTCGATGGCGTCAATGCGCAGCCCGATCAACTGTTCGCTGCTGTACCCGAGCCAGCCGCAAGCTGCGGCATTGGCGTTGGCGATGGTCCCATCGGCGCGAACCTCCAGCGCCATCTGGCCCGCGCGCTCGAGTGCGTCGCGCAGGCCCGTGAGCGCGGCCTGAGTGTGGCGCTCCTCGTCCACACGCTCGGCCAGAAGGAAGATTCCGCGAAAATGCCCGGCGGCATCGTGCAAGGCTGTTCGCTGCTCGCGTATCCAGGGGAAATCCCCGGCGCCATAGCGGTACTGCATTTGCTGCGCGGCACGCGTCTGGTTGTTGCGCATGCGCAGCAAGGAGCGCATGACCTCGGGCTGCCCGGTGAGGTCAACGACCTCGTCCAGGCGCCGGCCCAGGAGCCGTGCACCATTGAGGCCGAGCAAACGCTCCAGGGGCCGGTTGCAGCGCACGTAACGCAGATCCCGGTCCAGCAGCGCCATGGCCGTGTCGGCCCCATCCATCAACGCCGTCAGCGGGGTGTCCGCAATGGCCGGCCCCGAGGGCGCCGTGCCGGGCATGGCAGCGTGCGCCGCGGATCCGGCGATCGTTGCCGATGCCGCCGGGTCAGACCTGGGATCGAATGTCATGGAGTCCGCCACGCCGGACCGCTCCTCGCATACCGCCAGCAAGCACCTTGCCTTCCGGCCAGCGCCGGACGCAAGCGAAGAATACCGGATGGCCGATTGCCGCTGTTACATGTAGTTGAACAGCGAGAGCTTGGAAATTGCCGAGTAGCTCTGCAGCGCCGCCTGGTACTGCGTCTGTTGCTGGGTGAGGCGGGAGACCCCAGTGGCGTAGTTCAGGTCCACGATGGACGAGACCTGCGTCTGGTCCTGCAAGGTCTGCGCGTCGTTGATGGTTCCGTAGGTGTTGAGTTCGGCCAGTTGCGAGCCCATCGCCGCCTGCGTGGTCGACAAGTTGGTGATCGCCTGCTGCGCGTCGCCCAGGGCCGCACTTACGGTGTTCGATTGGGCGGCGGTCATCACGCCGTTGGCCGTCGGCGTCTGCAAGGCGCTGATCGCCGATGCAATCGTGGCGAATATGGTATTGCCGCTGGGCAGGTTCTGCATGAAAACGCTGGAACCCGGGTACCGGACCTGCTCGGTACGCGTCGTCGATATCTGCACGCCCTGCGCCACGTTGTTGCCCACGTAGGTCACGGTGTTGCCGCTTTGCACGAAGGGCGCCGTGGAATTGTTGGTGCCGCCGAAGAGGTACCCGCCCTGGCCATCGCCAGTATTGGCCAGGCCCACCAACTGGTTCAGGTCCTGCTGCAACTGAGCCGCAAGTGCGCTGCGGCCCGAATCGTTCAGGGACCCATTGCCGGCCTGCACAAGCGTAGTGTTCACCGTCTGCATGACATTGAGCGCCTGGCCTACGGTGGAGGAGGCATTGTTGAGCAACTGGCTGGCCTGCGCCTGATTGCTCTTGAACTGGCCCAACTGGCTCAAGTCGCTCTGGAGCATCGCCGCCTGGGCTGCGCCCACGGGGTTGTCGGACGGGGAATTGACCTGCTTGCCGCTGGAGAGCTGGGCGACCGAGGTCATCAACGCTGACTGGTCGGCGTTGATGGAGTTGGCCGAATTCTGGTAGAGGTTGGAAGTCGATACCCGGATCATGGCGTTTCCTTACGGCGCGATGGCGGTTGCCTCATGTCATGCGGCGGCGGCCACCGCGAGGATGGAATCAAAAACGTTGGTGGCCGTCTGGATGATCTTGGCGGCGGCCTGGTACTGCTGCTGGTACTGCAGCAGGTGCGATGCTTCCTCGTCGAGGTTCACCCCGGAGACCGCGCTTTGCGCGGACGAAGCACTCTGCAAGATGGCGTCCTTGGAGGTCTGGTCCATGTTGGCCGTGGACGAGAGCGCCCCGACGCTGGCGATGACGTTGGCGTAGCCGCTGTCCAAGCTTGATCCGCTGACCACGCCCAGGGACTGGAGCTGCGCCATCTGCAGCGCGTTGGTGTTGTCGCCCGTAACGGTGCTCGAGGTCGAGGTGGGCGCCACGCTCACCGAATCGCCGGATTTGGGCGTGCCTGTCAAGTTCAGCACCCAGCCATTGAGGTTGATAGGTTGGCCCGGCGTGTAGGTTCCGTTGCCTGCGCTCGAGGTGTACGTGCCGCCGGCGCCGAAGCTGATCGTCACCGGCTGCATCAATTGGGCGCTGGGATACGCCGATACCGGCTGCGGGGAAACCGTGGCGCCAGTCAGCGTAGAACCGGCGCTGATGGTGGCCGCGAGACCCGGTCCGGCCGCAGCAATTTGCGCGCCCTGGGTGATGGCCACGTTCATCTGCCCGGCGGCAAAGGACACGGGCTGGATCGTGAACATGTCCGTGCTGCCGGACGCCGGCGTCGTGCCGCTCAATCCAGCGACCGTCAGATTCATGCCATCGACACCGGAAATTACGCCACCGTTGGTAACCAGCGAGGCGGTCGTTCCTTGTTTAACGGTTGTTCCATCGGACAGTCGGGTCAGGGTGTAATTACCGCTTCCGCCCTGGATGGTCAGTTGATAATCCGATGCCTGCAGCTTGGTGACATCGCTATAGGTGGCGCTGACCAACACCCCGGGATCCGGGTTGATGCCCGCCGAAGTTACCGATATCGAAGGCGGCGTGAAGAAATTCGTCCCGGCCTGGTTGTTGAGGTTCATGCCCTGCGCCTGCAGGGCGTTCATCTGCGAGCTGAGCACCACCGCGAGTTGGCCGATCTGTGCCTGCACCCCCGGCAATGTCTGATTTTGGAACTGCAGCAGCGCGCCAATCGAACCACCGCCGCTGTTGTTGGGGTCAAGCGCAGCAATTGCCCCGCCCGCGCTGCTGGTCCCGACGACCACCTGCTGTTGATTGATCGGGTTGGTGCCCATCGCCAGGGTGTAGGTCTGGGAGCCCACGACAAGGGGCTGACCGTTGGCCAAAAAGATATTGATATCCCCGCTGGCCTGCGGTTCGGACGTGACCCCGATGGACTGATTCAGCGTCAGGATCGCCTGGTTACGCTGATCAAGAAGCGTATTGGGCGAGCCCCCGCTGGCCGTGGCCAGCGAGATCTGGCTGTTCAACTGCCCGATCTGCGCCACGATGGTATTGACATCGGAAATTTGTTGCCCCAGTTGCTGCTTGGTGCTGGTGTTCATCTGCTGCAGTTGGGCAGAAAAATTATTGAACTGGCCGGTCATCTGCTGCGCCGCCGAGAGGACCGACTGGCGCACGGCCGCGTTACCCGGCTGCGTCGTCAGACTCTGGATCTGGCTAAAGAAGTTGTCCATCGCCGCGCCCAGCCCGGTAGCGGTGTTGGAGAACAGGCCATTGATCTGACCGGTGAGCGTGGCCGCGGTGTCTGCCTGGCTCGCCTGGGACTGCGCCAAATTGGTTTGCTGCCCGAGAAAGTCGTTGTACATCCGCGTCACGGAGCTGGCCGTGACGCCGGTGCCCAGGTACATGTTGCCCAGGCCCGTGGCAATCTGCGGCGTGAACGTCGTCAATTCGCGCGTATAGCCGGGCGTATTGACGTTGGCAATGTTATTGCCCGTCGTACGCAGCGCGGTATACGCGGCGTCCAGCGCGCTTGCCCCGATGGAAAGCAGTCCGGAAGACATTATTCGTTCACCTCGACCTTACTGGGATACGGCAAGCCGCGCCGGATCTTGAGAAGTTGTGCGCTTCATTTGCCGCTCCGCAGGGCCGCCGCGGCCTGCAAGGTCTGCACCATCGGAATGCCGGACGTGGGCGCAGCAGCGCCCCCGGCCGGCCCTGGCACAACCGCGCTGGCCGCCGCGGCCGCATCGGTCTTGGCCTGGGGCAGGTTACGGCTGAGCTGGCGCTCGATTACGGCCGCCAGGCCCGTGCCCCCGGAGGCGATTTTTTGCGCCAGCTGCTGATCCAGCATGCCGGTATAGGTTTCCTGGTCCGAAGACTCCAGCATGCCGGACTTGGGACTCGCATCGCGCATGCTTTTGAGAACCATCTGCATGAACAAGGCCTCAAACTGGGTCGCGACCTGGTGCACGGCCTTGGCCGGATCCTGGTTGGCGACCTGGCGCAATTGGTCCAGCGAATGCGAATCGGCCGCGATCCCGTTCAGGGTCGTGCCCGCTTGGGTACCTAGGATAGGCCCGGTCATGATCGGCTTTTCAAATGACCTCGAGCTCGGCGCGCAGCGCGCCTGAGGCCTTCAGGGCCTGGAGGATGGCCACCAGGTCTCCCGGGTTGGCCCCCAGCGCGTTGAGCGCCTTGACCAGGTCCGCAAGATTGGTCGCCGCCGGCAGTTTCATCAGCGATCCGCCGTCCTGGTGCACCGTAATGTCGGTTTTTTCCGTCACCTGGGTCGTGCCGCCCGACAACGGGCCGGGCTGCGACACCACCGGCGTGGACGTGATCGTCACTGAGAGGTTGCCGTGGGCGACCGCGGCCGGCTCCAGGGTGACCGTGCGATTCATCACGATTGATCCCGTGCGCGCATTGATCACCACGCGCGCCGCGGGCTCGGCCAGTGCGACCTCGATGTTCTCCAGATCGCCCACGAAGCGCACGCGATCGTTGATCGAGGCCGGAACCTTGACTTCCACTACGCGGCCATCGCGCGCCGAGGCGGTGCCCTCGCCCAGCTTGGCGTTGATCGCGTCGGTCAATGCGCCCGCGGTAGCAAAGTCGCTGGTATTGAGTTCCAGGCGGATATGGTCGCTCTGGGCAAAAGGTGTGGGAATGCCGCGCTCGACCGTTGCCCCTTCCGGCACCCGGCCGGCAGCCAGGTGGTTGATCTGCACCTTGGAGCCGCCCTGCGAGGCACCCGCGCCGCCTACCAATACATTGCCTTGCGCGATGGCGTACACGAGGCCATCGGCGCCTTTCAAAGGCGTCATTAACAAGGTGCCGCCGCGCAGGCTCTTGGCATTGCCCAGCGAGGAAACGGTCACATCCAGCGGCTGCCCGGGTTGGGCAAAGGGCGGCAGGACGGCAGTGACCATCACCGCGGCCACGTTGCGCATCTGCATTTGCGTGACCGTGCCCGGTGGCAGCGTGATACCCAATTGTGTGAGCATCGTGGCCAGGCTTTGCACCGTGAATGGCGTCTGGGTGGTCTGGTCTCCGCTGCCATCCAGGCCCACGACCAGGCCATAGCCGATCAAGGGGTTGTCACGTACGCCCTGGATCGCGGCCAGGTCGCGCACGTGCTCGGCGCGCGCGGCCGGTACCCATGCCGCTAGCGCCAGCGCAAGGATTGCCAGGCCGCGCGCGGTACTGCGGGCCGCGGCGTGCCAGGGGTGTTGCGAGTTGCGTTTCATTGCTGCCTTCGATATCAGAAGGGTGCCCAGGAATTGAACACCCGGCCCAACCAGCCCTGGATCTGGGCCTCCTCGATGTAGCCACCGCCGCGATAATCCAGCCGCACATCCGCGACCTGGGTCGAGCTGATGAGGTTGCCAGGCTGAATGAGCGAGGGATCCACGACGCCGGTAAAGCGCAGGATCTCGGAGTTTTGCCGGATGCCGATCTGCTTTTCTCCGGCGATCACCAAGTTGCCGTTGGCCAGCACCTCGATAACGGTGACCGTGATGGTCCCCGTGAACACGCCCGTCGAGGCCGTGGCGCCCGTGCCGTTGTAGGCGTTGTCGCCCGAGGCGGCGAGATTCACGCCATTGATCCCGTGGCTACCCAGCACGCCGGAAATCTTGGGCAGGCTCGCCGCGGCGGAGGTCTTCTTTTCCGTGCTGGATGTGGCCGTTTGGCTGGCGTTGAGATTTTCGCTGATCTGGATGGTCAGGAGATCACCGACAACGCGCGGCTTGCGATCCTCGAACAAAAAGACGTTGCTGTTCGCACGGAAGATCGCGCCGGTGGGCGCTGCGGTCAGGGGATCGTAGGCCTGGGCGCGCGCCGTGGTCGGCGCGTTGGCCGCAACCGGCGCCCGCGGAGCGGCGCAGGCGCACAATGCAGCGATCAGAATCAGGCTTGCAATCAACGCCGAAGCGCGGCGCTCGATGAATACAACGGGCGTGTTCATGGCGTTCCTACAGGTCGCTTACCTTGCTCAGCATCTGGTCGGCAGTCTGGATGGCTTTGGAGTTCATCTCGTAGGCACGCTGGGTCTGAATCATGTTCACCAGCTCCGAAACGACGTTGACGTTGCTCGTTTCTACAAAACCTTGCTGCAGCGACCCCAGACCATTGCTGCCGGGCGTATTGGGTGTGGGCGTGCCGGAGGCCGCGGTCTCGGCGAACAGGTTCTGTCCCTTGGCATCGAGGCCGGCCGGGTTGATGAAATTGGCGAGCTGGATGGTGCCCACCGTCTTGGGCGCAGCCACGCCCTGCATGGTCACCGAGACCGTGCCATCCTGGCCAACAGTTACCGACTGCGCTCCCGCCGGAATGGTGATCGCCGGGGTGATGGCAAATCCGGAATTATTCACGAGCTGTCCATTGGCATCCACGTGCAGGGAACCATCACGCGAATAGGCCGTGGTTCCGTCAGGCATCTGCACCTGGAAGAAACCCTGGCCGTTGATCGCCAGATCAAAGGGATTGTTGGTCTGCTGCAGAGACCCCTGGTCGAACATGCGCTCGGTGGCCACGGGTACAACGCCTGTGCCGACTTGCAGCCCGATGGGCAGCTGGGTCTGCTGCGAGGAGTTGGCCCCCGACTGGCGCAGGTTCTGGTAGAGGAGATCCTCGAAAGCGACCCGCGCATGTTTGAATCCGGTCGTGCCGACGTTGGCAAGATTGTTGGAGATCACGTCCAGCTGCGTCTGCTGGGCGTCCATCCCGGTCTTGGCAATCCATAGACTTCTGATCATCTTGTTCTCCGTGATGTCACCCGGACGAGGATCGCCCGACTGCCATCAAATATTCCCGTGCCGCACTGGCTTTTGATACGGTATCAGGCCGCGATGACGGTTCCTGCCTTCTGTTCGTTCTGCTCGGCCGTCGTGAGCATTTTCATCTGCAATTCAAACTGGCGCGCCGCGCTGATCATGCCCACCATCGACTCGACCACATTGACGTTGCTGCCTTCGAGCGTTCCGCTGGCCACCCGCACGCTCGGATCGGCGTCCGCCGGATCGCCGCTCTTGAGTCGGAAAAGACCATCGAGACCTTTGGTGACATCCGACGCCGGTGGATTGACGAGTTTGAGTTGACCGATCGTCGTCGGCGTCTTGGAGCTGGCGGTCTGCACGGAAATTGTGCCGTCCGGCGCCACCGTAACGGTTTGCGCGTCCCCGGGCATGGTCATGGGGCCACCCGTACCCTGCACCTGCAATCCGCTGGAGGTTTGCAGCACGCCGTCGGGGCCGATCTGGATGCTGCCCGCGCGTGTATAGGCCTCGGTACCATCGGTGCCCTGCACCGCGAGCCAGCCCTGACCCTGAACGGCGACGTCCAGGTTGCGACTTGTGGAAATCATCGGACCCTGCGAAAGATCGGAACCGGTCGTGGTCTCCACCGTGAACACGCGCGTCCCGGCCTGCTGCCCCACGGCGGGAACCGCGCGCATGCCCACCGTGTCCGCACGAAATCCCGTAGTGCTGGCATTGGCCAGATTGTTGGCCAGGGTCGACTGGCGCTCCAGCAAATACTTGGCGCCTGTCATGGCCGTGTAGATCAGTCGGTCCACTGCATCGCTCCTGGTTGCAAGGCGCCCTTAGCTCACGCTAGCGCAGGTTCATCAGTGTCTGCTGGACCTGGTCTTCCGTCTTCACGGTTTCGGCGTTGGCCTGGTACACGCGCTGCGCGGTGATCATGTTCACAAGCTCGGTGGTGAGGTCCACCGTGGAACTTTCCAGGGCGCCCGATTGCACCGCCCCCAAGGAACCCGAACCCGGCGTGCCCACCACCGGGGGGCCGGAGGACGAGCTCTCCAGGTATTGATTGCCGCCGGTGGCGATCAGACCCTGCGTGTTGGTGAAGTTGGCCAAGGCGATCTGGCCCTGGGCGCGCGTGAGACCATTGGTATAGCGGCCGGAAATGACGCCATTTGCATCGATCGAAAAGCCCGCCAGCTGACCGGTGGCGTAACCGTCCTGCGTGTTGGCGCTCACGGAGAAGGGCACGCCGTACTGGGTAGTCGAGGCAGCCGGCAAGGTCACGGCGATACTCAACGGCGTTGCCCCGTTGGTCAACGTGAAAGTTGCTGGGGGTCCGCCCGTTCCAACTGCGCCCTTCACATCCGTGGCAAACGTGCCGTTGGAGGTAAATGTCATCCCCGTAACGATGGGATTTGGGGTCGTGCCTGTCACGCCGTTGGTCAGCGCATTGTCGATCGTCGCGTACACATTCCACTTGTTGGCTGCGGTGTTCACGAAATACAGCGACATCGTGTGCGAATTTCCCAGGGAGTCGTACACCGTCATCGAAGTCGATGAGTTGTAGGAAGTCGAAACCGTGGGACTGAAGGTCGTAGTCGTCGGCGGCGTTGCGGTCGAATCCAGGTTCAGGGACAGGATGGCGGAGGTCGTCGCAGTAGGGGCGATCGGCTGGGTCGACAAGCTCAGGGGCTGTGGCGGGGCAGAGGAAATCTTTCCTGTCAAAGGATCAGCCGGGTAACCGGTGAGCAGGTTGCCTGTGGAATTGACGATCTGCCCGCTGGAATTCAGGGCAAACTGGCCGTCGCGCGAATAGCTGATCACGCCGTTATTGGACTCACGGAAAAAGCCTGTGCCGTTTATCGCCACATCAAGCGGATTGCCTGTAGTGGTGATGTTGCCCTGGGTAAACTGCGCCGCGATTGCCGCAACCTGGGTGCCGATCCCGATCTGGGTGGCGCTGGCGCCCCACAGAGACGTGGCATACACGTCGGAGAATTCCGCGCGCGCGTCCTTGAAGCCCACCGTGGAGGCGTTGGCGATATTGTTGCCGATGTTGTCCAGGTTCTGCGAAGCTGCCGTCAGACCGGATAGTGCTTGTTCAAAACCCATGTTCTTCTCCCGTTACCGTTTCTAGATAATCTGCTTGACCGCGCTGTACGCGACCTGCGTGCCATTGCCCAGCATGAGCTGCGTCGAGCCGTCCGCCTGCGGCACGGCGCCGACGATCGCCATGAGGTTGTATGCGCTGGTGGCAACCGTTGACCCACTGGACGCTGTGGCGGCCACGCTGAACTGGTAGCTGCCCGGCGCGGCGGTGCCGCCCGCATCCGTTGTGCCATCCCAGGTGAAGTCCTGGAAGCCGGCCGCCTGCGGGCCGAGTTGGAGCGTACGAACCGTGGCGCCGCTGGAATCCTTGACCGTCACCGTGACATTGCTCGCGGCCCCCGCCAGGCTGTAACCACCCACCGCCCCGACGCTCGTCGCGCCGCTGGCGCTCGTGCTGCTGTTTAGAGAAAGGGCGGACCCGGCAACCATCACCGAGTGCCCGGTCAACTGCGCCGACTGGATCGCCGCGCTCTGCTGCATCTGGGACATGAGGCTCGTCACGGTGTTATTCAGGTTGTCAATCCCCGTCACCGTGCTGATCTGCGCCATCTGCGTCGTCAACTGCGAGTTGTCGACGGGATTGAGCGGATCCTGGTTGTTCATCTGCGCCACCAGCAGCGTGAGAAAGGTGTTCTCCAGGCTCTTGGCCGAGCCCGCGCTGCTGGCGCTGGAAGTGCCCACGGCGCTGGCCGCTGAGCTCGTACTGACGGTGCTGTTGGCCAGGATGGAGCTGTACGGGTTGGCGCCGGTAACGCTACTTGTAGTCACTTGGTACTTCTCCTTTTGGGTCCGGTGTTTACGAACCCAGAGTCAAGACTTTTTGCAAAAGGCTCTTTGCCGTGTTCATGACGTCGACGTTGGTCTGGTAGCCGCGCGAGGCCGAGATCATGTTGACCATCTCTTCCACGGTGTTCACGTTAGGCAGCGTCACAAAGCCCTCCGAATCCGCGGCCGGGTTTTGCGGGTCGTGCACCCGGCGCGGAGCCGAATTGTCTTCGACCACGTTGGATACCGTTACGCCGGCCGATGCCGGATCACCATTGAGCATCTGGGTCTGGAAAACGACCTGGCGCGCCTTGTAGGGCTGGCCATCGGGTCCGGCGACGGACTCGGCATTGGCGAGGTTGCTGGCCACCACGTTCAGGCGCTGGCTCTGCGCCGAGACCGCGGAGGCGGAAACATCGAAAACCTTGAATAGCGACATGGCTACTCCTCTCCTAATTCCGAAGCGCGCGATGTGTTCACACCGGGCGCCTTGCGTTCCATTTTGCGTTGGCGATTACCCACGGCTACTGTCCATTGATGGCCGTCATCATTTGCTTGATCTGGCCGTTGAGAAAGCGCAGCGTGGCCTCGTACCGCACCGAGTTCTCGGCAAAGTTGGCACGCTCCACGTCCAGGTCCACCGTGTTGCCGTCGACCGAGCTTTGCAGGGGTGCCCGATAGAGCAAGGCCGGCGAGTTGCCC
>Ga0209698_10004432_pt1 | contig 15382 bp, 15 predicted proteins | sample LitLauG_LLR_2012_FD_187203 | JGI IMG/M metagenome (GOLD analysis project Ga0209698, IMG submission 187203) | Freshwater sediment microbial communities from Pennsylvania, USA - Little Laurel Run_MetaG_LLR_2012 (SPAdes) (version 2) | ecosystem: Environmental > Aquatic > Freshwater > Creek >...
CGGCAATCCGGCGGTTGGCGAGTTCGATCAGCTTACGGCAGCAGGCGCTCATCTGGATATCGACATCCTTTAGCGACCCTCCTGTGAACTTCAACCTGGGAGGCTGGCGATGAACGGGGCAAACAAGGTCGCGCAGCTTCGATTCGGTGCGCTCCTTGAACTGCTCCACGCTGGTCTGCACGAGAACATCCTACCATAGAAATGTTTTTTTCGAGCGCGGTAGCATCGGAATAGGAATGGATTTCGTCGAGCAGCTCAAAAGCTCCATCGATATCGTCAAGGTTGTCGGCGAATACGTGCGCCTGAAACGCATCGGAGCCACCGGACGCTACGTCGGTTTGTGCCCTTTCCATCAGGAAAAGACGGGTTCATTCAACGTCAACCAGACTCGCCAGTTCTACAAGTGTTTCGGCTGCGGCGTCGGCGGCGACGTTCTAAAGTTCGTGATGGAGATCGAGGGCTACACCTTCCCCGAGGCCCTGAAAACGCTGGCCGAGCGCAACGGCATTCCGATGCCCAAGCGCGCCGAATACTCCGATGCCGATTCCAAGTTCCGCGCCGCGCTGCTGGATATTCACTCGATCGCCGCCGCGATGTACCGCGATGCTCTTAGCGGGCCGCAGGGCGCGGAGGCGCGCAACTATCTGGTCCGCCGCGGCATCTCGCCGGAATCGATTCAGACGTTCGAGCTCGGTTACTCCGAACCAGGCAACCAGCTGATGCGCGTCTTAAGCGAAAAGCAGTTCACGCGCGAGCAGGTGGATGCGTCCGGCTTGGTGAGAAAGAGCCAGGAAGGCTCCAGCTACTTCGATTTCTTCCGCGGACGCCTGATGTTTCCCATTCATAATGAGTCGGGCAAAGTGATCGGCTTCGGCGGACGCGCCATGCGCGACCAGGATCAGCCTAAATATTTGAATTCCAGTGAAACGCCCATCTATAAAAAGACATCCGTACTGTACAACCTGCACCGCGCCCGCGAATCGATGCGCCGGGCCAACCGCGCCGTGTTGGTAGAAGGCTATATGGACGTTATCGGCGTGTATTCGGCGGGGGTGAAGGAGGTTGTCGCAAGCTGCGGCACCAGCTTCGGCGCGTCGCAGGCCGGGCTGATCCATCGCCACTCCGATCACGTGGTGGTGAACTTCGATCCCGACAACGCCGGCGCTAAAGCATCGGAGACCGCGATCCAGACGCTGCTCGATCAGGGAATGCATGTGCGTGTGCTCGGGCTCGATGGTGGTCTCGATCCTGACGAGTACGTCAAGCAGAACGGCGCGGATCGGTACCGCGCCAAGCTCGATTCGGCCAGCACGTATTTCCATTGGCTGGCCGACCGCGCTCGCCAGAAGTTCGACATGTCGAACGCCGACGGCCGCATGGAGGCGTTTCGATTCCTCATGACGCCGGTAAATAAGATCAGCGACAAGCTGGAGCGTGCCGCCGTGGCCAACGATCTGGCGGGCTATCTGGGCGTGGACGCCTCACTCGTGCTGGATCAGTTTAAAAAATCGTCGGTGGACAAGGATAAGCGCCCCGCCGCAAAGCCGCAGAAGGATGCCGCAGTGCCGGCGCTGGAGCGCATGCTGCTCGGCGCGCTGATCGGCAGCGCGGACGTTCGCCTGGAAATCCTGCCGCAGGTGACCGAGGAGATGACGGCCGGTTTCGTGACGCGCGAGATTTTCGAGGCCTTGCGCCAGATGGTGAACGGCGGCGCGAGCGTCACCTTTTCCGCGCTCGAAGCCAGGCTTGAACCAGCCCAGAAGGCTCTATTGCACGATATGGTGGCGTCCGATGATATAGGTGAACCAGAGGAGGCCGTCCAGACGGCGCGCAGTTGCCTGAAATCGCTTGAGGGAGCGCAGCGGAACCGAAGCATCGCCGAGCTCCGCGCGCGAATCAAAGCCGCAGAACGCGAAGGCCGCATCGAGGAAGCGATGAAGCTGATGGCGGAGTTGGAGCAGCGGAGAAAGAAATGAACCGGACGCATGAAATATCCTGCGTATCCGGTGTTGTACACTGAAGGCAATTGATCCCGGCGACCGCGAGAATGAGCCGGAAAACGTCAAACGTTGGGGCTATCGGGGCACAGTGGCACTTGAAGAAAAATTCGGCCGGCTAAAGCAGCTCATGGACACCGGAAAAGAGAAGGGGTACGTTCTCTACGACGAGGTCAACGAGCTTCTGACGGAAGGCTATCCGGCTGGGCGCGAACTCGAGGAGATCCTCACTGAGTTCGACAGCGCAGGCGTCGAAATCCTGGAAGAGCCGAAGATCGACTTCGAGAAGAAGCTCGAGGATGGCGACGAGCCCACCGATCTTGAACTCACCCAGGAGTTCATCGATAAAACCAACGATCCCGTTCGGATGTACCTGCGCGAAATGGGAACGGTGCCGCTGCTCACCCGCGAAGGTGAGATCGAGTTGGCGAAGCGCATTGAGCGCGGCCAAAAAGCCGTTCGCAAGGCTCTCTCGCGCTCGCCGCTAGTCATCCGCGAAATTCTCACGCTGGCCGATACGCTCGAAAAAGATTCGTTCATGGTGCGCGAGATGCTGGTGATGCCGGACCTGGTGGTCACCGACGAAAATGTCGCCGAGCAGGCCGAGGATCTTGTAAAAACCATCCGTGAAATCGAGAAGCATTACCGCAAAGCGCAGCAATTCAGGCAGAAATTGCAGGCCATTTCACGCGGCATGAAGCCTAAGATGCATCGCACGCTGCGCTGGAATCTGGCCCGCACCATGGTGAATATCTCGCGCCTCATCCGCGGCATTCACTTCAGCTCCACCACGCGCCGAGCGCTGGCCGGACGCTTGCGCACCGCCGTGGATGAGTTAAAGCCGCTGGAACGCGAAATCGCGCGCATTCAGAGGAGGCTGGAAGCTCCGCAGAACGGGACGGCCAATGCGGGTGCGTTGCGTAAGGAAATGCGCACCCAGAGCCAGCGCATTCAACAACTGGAAGAGGATTCGGGCGCGGGCGCGTCGGAGTTGCGGCGCACGTTGCAGATCGTGGAGCGCGGCGAACTGGAAGCCGAGATCGCCAAGAAGCAGTTGATTGAGGCGAACCTACGACTGGTGGTCTCGATCGCCAAGCGTTACACGAACCGCGGCCTGCAGTTCCTGGACCTAATTCAGGAAGGCAACATCGGCCTGATGAAAGCCGTGGATAAGTTCGACTATCTGCGCGGCTACAAATTTTCGACCTACGCCACGTGGTGGGTGCGCCAGGCCATCACGCGCGCCATTGCCGACCAGGCGCGCACCATCCGTATTCCGGTGCACATGATCGAGACGATCAATAAGCTGGTGCGCATGCAGCGTCAGTTGCAGCAGGATTTAGGCCGCGAACCAACCACCGAAGAGCTGTCGGTGAAAATGGAACTACCCGTCGGCAAGGTACGCAAGGTGCTGCGGATCGCACAGGAGCCTATTTCGCTGGAGACTCCGGTAGGCGAAGAAGAAGAATCGCACCTGGGCGATTTCATCATTGATCGGCGCGTGGTTTCGCCGTCCGAGGCCGTCATCAACCTCAACCTGCGGGAGCAGACCGCCGAAGTCTTAAAAACCCTCAGCCCGCGCGAGGAAAAGATCATTCGCATGCGGTTCGGCTTGCAGGACGGCAGCGAGCATACCTTGGAAGAGGTCGGCCAGCACTTCGCCGTCACCCGCGAGCGGATCCGGCAGATTGAAGCCAAGGCGCTGCGCAAACTTCGCCACCCCAGCCGCAGTCACCGCCTGCGCGCGTTCTTAGATACGACGCTGCACGACTAAACCGTTTCTGACTTTCCGTGGGGCGCAATTGCTAGCCACCGGAGTTGACCTCGGCGCCACTGAGCCGCCATGCGTCGGCATGCGGGCAGTCGCCAGGAGTGAACCCGCCCGCACCTTTACGGATAGCGGCTCGTAACACATCGGAAGCATGCCGCCGAAATGCTCCGGACTAATTTCAGCGCCCGAAGGGCTTCACCAGTAATCGATAATCACGGATCGTAGACGTGCGTGCGGACGAAAAACTCTCGATCGGCGTGATGTAGTCGGAGAAGCCCTCGATCGGCACCTCTAAATCTTCGAGCGTTTGGACAGCGTCCGCATCGCCTGCTTCTCACGATGCTCGGCAAAAAGCGCGGTGCCTGCCGCAAGCGCAAAAAAGTGCCGTCGCGAAAAAGTCACTTTGTCCATTCTATGGTTTTCGTGCTCAGGGCATTGTCCAGAATATCGACCGTGAATTCCTGCTTGTCCGCGCCCTTCACCACCTGCACACGGTGTTGGCCCACTGCCAGACGTAGAGTCGCCGGCGTCTTCTGCGCCTGCTCCTTGCCGTCGATATACACCGTCAGCCCGGACGGATTTGTGATCAGGCTAAGCGTGCCCATCAGCTTTTCCAAGTCCACAATCAGCCCCGCGTCGCGCGGGATTTCGATGATGCGGCGCGCATCCCGATAGCCTGCATGTTGTGCCACGAACGTGTGCCGCCCTCCGGCGAGCGTCAGTGTACAGGGCGACTTGCAGCTCCGCGCTGGATCACCGTCGAAGATGACGCTGGCGCCATCCGGCATGGTGGTGATCTGAAACTCCGCCTCGACGACCTTAGGCTGCGGGGGAGCGATGACTTCGACTTTTTTCGGCTCTTCGACAGGCTTCGGCGGTTCAGGTGCGGGCTCTGCGGGCTTGGTTTCTTCCTGTTTCGCCTCCTCTGGCGGGGGCGCGGGCGCTTCCACGAGCGGCGCGACCACAACCTGCGCGGCAGGCTTCCGCGAAAACTTCTGGATCGCGAAAAATATCCCGATCATCAGCACAGCGACGGCGGCCGCCGATACCAGCACGTTGCGAATCACCTTGTGGGAGCGTTCCGTAGCCTCCCTTCGAGCGCGCGGCTCAAAGGGAGGCGGGACCTGAACCGGCGCGGGCGCGGCCACTTGAGGGGCAGGCGCAACAGCCGGCAGCGGCGGCGTAACAGGCGCGAGCGGATGCGCATGAACGTCGTCCACAGTCGCGCCGAGGCCGTCATGCGATCCGCCGGTGGGCATATTCAGGCTGGCGCCGCGCGGCAGAGGCGTCCATCCATGCGCCGCGTTCAGCGCCGATGAAAGCGCGCCGATAAACTCCGTGCAATTCTCATAACGGTCCGCCGGGTTTTTCGCAAGAGCCTTGCGCAGCACCGTCTCCACCTGCGCCCCCAGCGTGGGATTCAACCGCAGCGGCGAAATCGGCTCCTCGCGGACGATCTTGAACAGCAGCGTGGGCAGATATTCGGCCACAAACGGCTTCTCGCCCGTGAGAACTTCGTAGGCGATCACCGCCAGTGAGAACTGGTCCGCGCGCCCGTTCACCGCGGTCCCCTGCACCTGCTCCGGAGACATGTAGCTGGGCGTACCCATCATGGTGCCTGCGACCGTCATCTGCTGCGAGACGATCTTGGCGACGCCGAAGTCGGTGATCTTCGCCGTGCCATCCTCATGGATCATGATGTTGGCCGGCTTGATATCGCGATGAACAATGCCTTTCTTGTGCGCGTAGTCCAGCGCCGCTGCGGTCTGCCGCAAAATACTGAGCAGCGTTTCCTTATCGGGCGTCTGCTCATGCAGCAGCATTTTTTCGAGCGGAGGCCCGTTGACGAACTCCATGAAGATGTACGCCATGCCGTTTTCCTCGGCGATGTCGTAGATGGTCACGATGCCCGGGTGCGACAAAATACCCGCCGATTGAGCCTCGCGCACCAGCCGCTCGCGCAGGCGTTCGCGCTCGGCCGGCTCGGTCAGCGCCTCCAGGCGGATGCTTTTGATCGCGATGGCGCGTCCGATCGCGGGGTCCAGGGCCTGATACACCACACCCATCGCCCCGCGCCCCAACTCACCCACGATTTGGTAGCGCCCGACTTTTTCCACGTGAATATCTTCATTCTATCCTGCGGTACAATCTACGCGGAGGCAGATAATCTACATGACCATGAGCCAGACCTTGTTGCCGGAATTCGATCAGGAGATGAAGATCACCAGGAAACTGCTGGAACGAGTGCCGGACGACAAGTTCGACTGGAAGCCGCACGCTAAGTCCATGAGCATGGGCCGGCTCGCCGCGCATCTGGCGGAGTTGCCGGCCTTCGCCACGACGATGATCAACACTCCGGGTGTCGATTTCGATAAGAGCGAGTACAAGGTCGCAAAGCCCGCCGATCAGGCCGAACTGCTGGCGATGTTCGATAAGGCATCGGCGGAGGCGCGCGAGGCCATCGCCCATGCGACCGATGACCACCTGCGCCAGCACTGGCACCTGATTTATGGCGGCAAGAAGATATTCGAAGCACCGCGCGCCGCCGCCTTGCGGGGCATGGCGATGAATCACATCATCCATCATCGCGGTCAGTTGAGCGTTTATCTGCGACTGAACGATATCCCTGTGCCGTCGATCTACGGGCCGTCGGCGGACGAACAGTAGACGGCGTCAGGCCCCATACAAATGATGCTCGCGGATGTAATCCGCCACGGTGCGAGGCAGTTCTTCCGGCGACTCGCCTCGCGCCAGCGCTGCGCGCATTTCAGATGACGACACCGGCAGCGCTACCGTCTCCAGCCGGTGGACGCGCGCGCCTTCGGGAATCGAATAGGCATGCCCGGGGCGCGAAACGACGATGAAATCGGTCTCCCGCACCACGTCTTGCCAGCGGTGCCACGATCGTATCTCCGCGAACGCATCGGAGCCGATCACGAAAAACACTTGTCCCGCGTCCGGCTGCGCTTTCACGCGCTCAATGGTGTTTATGGAGTAGCTCTTCTCGCGCCCCTCTTCCAAACGCGAAGGCACGAACCGCGCGTCGCCCGCGCAGGCCAGCTCCACCATTTTGAAGCGGTCCTCGAAGCTTGCGCCCGCGTCCTTATGCGGAGGATTGGCGGCCGGGATGAACAAAACACGGTCCAGCAAAAATGTATCGGCCGCCTCGCGCGCCACCGTGAGATGAGCCTTGTGGATGGGATCGAACGTGCCTCCGAAAATCGCCGTCTTCATAGGACGTGGTCGAGGAACTCCCTTTCGCGATCGATCTCGACGCCGATGCTCAGCCACAGTAACTTGCGCGGCGCAACGATCTTGGCCGCCTGCTCGCAAAAATTCATGATGTCCTTTTCGGTGGTGACGAGCGTCTCCGCGCCCCGCTCGACGGCCTGCTTGGCAATCCGCTCCAGCTCCGCAGGCTTGTAACGATGATGATCGCCGAAGGTCCAGTGAAAGGCAACTTCGACGCCCATCTGTTCGAGCGTGCGCCAGAACGCCTTTGGATTGCCGAGCCCGCAAAACGCGGCCACTTTCCCCAGTTTCATCTCGGCCACCGGCGACGCGAGCTTCGTTCCGTAATCCACCCAGAAGCGCGGTTCGACGCGCGCCGTGAAGATCGGCGCGCTGGCATTGAACCGGCGCAGCTCCCGTTCCAGGCCGGTAATCGGCTGACCCTTTTCCACTCGCGTGACCACAATCGCCGAAGCGCGCACCAGAGCCTTGCGCGGCTCACGGCGGCGGCCGAGTGGAAACAGACCGCCTGCGAACGGATCCAGCGCGTCGATCAACACAATGTCGCGATCGCGCGCCAGCTTCACGTGCTGAAAGCCGTCGTCCAGCAGGAAAATGTCCGGATGCAGCCTTTCTTCCATCATTGCGCCGCTCGCGTAGCGGTCCTTTCCGATTCCAACATGCGCATCGCCTGAGCGGATGTAGATTTGCGCCTCATCGCCGGTGAGTTCCGTGTTGGCTTTTTCGCCGCGCGGGACGATGACGGTGCGGTCGTGCGACTTGCGATGATAGCCGCGCGTGAGGATCGCGGGATTCGCGCCGCGCTCCCGCAGCAGATGCGCCAGATGGGCCACCATGGGCGATTTTCCGCTGCCTCCCATTGTCAATCCACCGATGCTCACCACACGCGTCGTAAGCTTCTTTTGCTGCGCGAACTGCTTGGCAAGATCAGCTTTGTTGCCCGCACCCCACAGCCACGATAAGGGCCGCAGAATCGCCTGCGCAACGAGCGTCCGCGGAGGATTCGGCACGCCGCCCGCGCACGCCGTCCAAACATCCTCCGCCACGCGATCAACCACGCCGCGCTTCGAGATCGCCAGTTCCCGAGCCTTCGCCCCGATGCTGCCGGGATCGTCTAAGAGCTTCCCCACCGCTCCAGCGAGCGCGCCGCCATTTTCGATTCGCTCCATCGCGCCTGCCGCGCCGAACTCCTCGGCGATCGCGGCGAAGTTTTCCATGTGCGGACCGGCGATCACCGGCTTCCCGAAATACGCGGGCTCTAAAATGTTGTGCCCTCCGCGACGCGCCAGCGTACCGCCCATGAACACCACATCGGCGCGAGCGAACATCGCGGCCAGCTCGCCAATGGTATCCAGCAGCAGCACTCCAGGCAGCTCCAGCGTTTTTAGATTCGACCGCCTGGTGAAGCGGATACCGGCGCGCTTCAGCTTTTCCGCCACCACGTCGAACCGTTCTGGCCTGCGCGGCGCGATCGCCAGCAGCATGCCAGGCTTGGCGATCGTTTCGAACGCGTCGATGACGATATCGTCTTCATCCACATCGGACGCATCCGCCGGAGGCATGGTACTGGCCGCAATCCAAAGTTTTTCCGGATTCAGTTTCTCTAAAAACGAAGCCACATCCGCCGCGATGTCTTTGGGCGGCGTGAAGTCGTATTTCAAATTTCCAGAGACGCGGACGTGATCGATCGGTGCGCCCGCTTCGACGAACCGTAGCTTGTCCTGCTGGCTCTGGGCCAGAATCGCATCGGGGAACTGCAAGGCTTGTTCGAAAAACCAGCGGAATCGTCGATAGCGCGGCAGCGCGCGATCGGAAATACGCGCGTTCACCACCAGCAGACCCGCGCCCGCGCGCTTGGACTCGCGATAGAGGTTCGGCCAAATCTCCGTTTCCAGCACGATCACCGCCCACGGCTTCAAGCGCCTGAGCACGCGGCGCACGATGCTGCGATAATCCAGCGGCGCGAAGAACACGCCGTCGGCCAAGCCTGTCAGTTTCTCGTCGGCCAGCGCCCGTCCGGCCAGCGTGGTGGTGGAAACATACAACCGGGTGTGCGGATGCGCGGCGCGCACACGGCGCATGAGTTCCATAGCCGACAGCACCTCGCCCACGGACACCGCGTGAAACCAAATGGACGGTGCTCCCGTCGATTCCATTGTCTGAGGCAAAAAACCCAGCCGTTCGGCCAGTCCGGAGAAGTATCGCCGGTCTTTGAAACCCCGGTAAAGTAGATACAGGGCCAGCGCCGGACTGAGGGCGATTTGGACAACCTGGTAAAGGAAATAAATGAGACGCGTAGCGGTTTTCTCGAGCGTGATCGTTCTTCTGAGTATAGCGGCCACCGGCAGTGACTACAAGGATAGCGACGACAAGGACAAGGACCGCTTCGCCCCCGGCCCCGTATCTTCTTACCGCGGCGCAACCACGATCGAAAGAATCGCCATGGCAGCCGTGCCCTATGTGAGCGACGAGCAAGTCCGCACGGCGTTCGGCAAGGCGAATCCACCGAAATACGGCGTGCTGCCGGTGCTGGTGGTGATTGAGAACACGACGGGCAAGGCGCTGAAGCTCGATCTGCAGGCCGATTACCTGCGCCCCGACGGCAAGCACATCGACGCGACGCCCCCTTCCGACGTGACCTTCATCGGAGGCAGCGGCAAAGCACCGAAGCTGCCTGGTTCCAATCCCCTGCCCTTCCCGCGGGGAGCGAAGAAAGGTCCGCTGAACACCTGGGAAATCGAAGGCCGCGCGTTCACTGCGAAGCTGATTCCGGTGGGCGAAAAGGCGTACGGATTTTTCTACTTCCAGACCGGATACCTGCCCGGCGCAAAGCTCTATTTAACCGGCATCTCCGACGCAACCACGGGCAAGGAATTCCTCTATTTCGAAGTGCCTGTCGAAAAACAATAAGCGTCTACTTGCCGTCCAGCACGCGGCCCTGGTGGTGATCCGCTTCCGCGCCCTTCAGATCGCCAAGAGCGCGTTTGGATTCAGCGCGCGCATAAAACGCGTTGCCCAGGTCGGGGATGATCTCAATCACTTTGTCGAAGTCGGCGATGGCAAGCGTGTGTTCGCCCAGCAGTTGATACGTCGCGCCGCGCTGATAATAATTGTCCGCACTGGGGTCGAATTCCACCGCGTGGTCAAAGTCCTGCAACGCCCCTTTCGCGTCGCCGCCTTTGCGAATGGCCGACCCGCGAAGGTTGTAGGCCGCCGCCAGCTTTGGATTCTTCTCGATGGCCTTGTTCGCGTCCGCCACGGCCTGTCCCAGCTTATTCAGTTCCAAATAGGCCAAGCCGCGCTCGACGTAGCCATTGGGATCGGACGGACGAAGCTCGATGAACCTCGAAAAATCCGCCAGTGAGGCTTCGGGCCGCGCATCGCCGACGAGCGATTTGCCGCGCATCAAGTACGCTTCCGCCATCTGGGGCTGCAGTGCGATGGAGCGGTCGAAGGAAAGAATCGCCTGGTTGTAACGGGCAATTTTGTAGAACCGTGTGCCGGCGTCGAAGGATTCCCGCGCGTTCAGAGGGTCCATGTAGCGCTTGTAGGAGTAACCGGCGGCGGCCAACACCAGCACCACCGCCCCGCCCACCATCCAGCGGACACGCGCCTTGCGCCGTGCATCGTCCTCCGCACTCATCGGTACGAGAACCAGAGGCTGGTCGTTAGAATTCAGATGCGTGTCTGGCTTAGGCACAATCCTTATCATAGAAGAGATGAAACGCGTGCAACTGATCACCGATGGCGCATGCCTCGGCAATCCCGGCCCCGGAGGATGGGCGTGCATCCTCCGCTGTGGCAATAAGACGAAGGAAATGTCCGGCTCCGAGCCGCACACCACCAACAACCGCATGGAAATTACCGCGGCTATCGAGGGACTGCGCGCCCTCCGCGAACCGTGTGAAGTAGAGGTGATCACCGATTCCGAATATTTGAAGAACGGCATCACCACCTGGATCAAGGGCTGGAAGAAGAACGGCTGGAAGACGTCGGCCAGGAAACCGGTCGTGAATCAGGACCTGTGGATGGCCCTGGACGACCTCGTCGCCACGCACACCATGCAGTGGACCTGGACCAAGGGCCACGCCGATCATGAGGACAACAACAGGTGTGACGAACTGGCCACAGCAGCGGCTCGCTCGCAGCGTTAGAGCCACACCTGTGGCTCCGCGGATTCGCGCTGCCATTTGCCGGAAAATGGGGACTGAAATCTTTTTTCGCGGGACGGCGCAGGTGCAAAACCCGGCAATCACGGCAAAAAAAGGCTGTCTGTCCCCATTTTCTTCGCGTGCGTTTTTGCTAGAAATGAACGTGGCATTCGCCGTGCAACAGCGACGCTATGCGAAAAGCGCCAGTTCTTGCGTCGCTCGCCATCCACGCGGGCGCGATCGCTTTGCTCTTGCTGCTTGCTTCTTTACCTCCGGTGACGAACGCCGTCGCACGTTTGCCGGAAGCGATCCATATCTTCGCGCCGCGCCTTGCCGCCGCCCAGTCAGGTGGAGGAGGACAGCGCAGTCCCCTGCCCGCATCGAAAGGCCAACCTCCGCCGCGCGCTGTCACGCGAGTCTTCGTGCCGCCGATGGCCGTGCGCCTGGAACATCCGCAACTGCCGGTGATTCAGGCGATGCTGGATTCGCCGGAAGTCAATATTCATACACAGATCGGCGATCCTTTGGGCCAGCTCGGACCTGCTTCGGGAGGGCCAGGAGGACCGTTCGGTATCGGAGACGGCCACGGCCAGGGCATCGGCGACAAGAACGGTCCAGGCCCAGGAGGCCGCACAGGCCCACCGAATTATCGCGAGCTTGGCATCACCGTGGAGCCCAGGATCATCCACTCCGAGGAGCCCGAATACTCTGAGGAGGCGCGCAAAGCTCGCTACCAGGGCACCGTGCTGCTGGCGATTGAGATCGGGGCGAACGGACGCGTATCCAACATCCGCGTGCTGCGCGGCCTGGGCCTCGGCCTGGATGAAAAGGCCATGGCCGCCGTGGAAAAGTGGATTTTCAAGCCGGCCATGGCCGCCGGACGCCCGATCGCCGCTCCGGCGCAGGTGAGTGTAACGTTTCACCTGCTCTAAAGTATCCTAAAGGCATGAAGTCGTTTCAAACATTTCTATGCTATTTTGTTTTTGCCGCAGCGGCCGCCGCGCAGCCCGTCGTCGGAGGCCTGAAAATCGGCGTTCCGCTGACCGACGCGTTCACATCCGTACAGAATCTGTCCTATCCGCCCGCCACCGTAAGCAATTACGAATTGGGCGTCTACGGCGAAGTGCGGTTGCCGGCCAAGTTTTCGCTCGAGATCGACGCGCTGCACCGCGGCTATAATTTCAATTCGCAGACGGGCTCCAAGTCGGCGTCCAGTTGGGAGTTCCCGATTCTGGCCAAGTATCACCTGTTTAAAGGGCCCGTGCGTCCGTTTGTCGATGGAGGCGTATCCTTCAGCCACCTGTCGAACATCGAGAGTCTGATTGTCAGCCCCAATCACACGTCCAACTTCGGCGTCGTCCTGGGCGCGGGCGTGGAGGTTCATGCGCTGGTGCTGCACATTTCTCCTGAAATCCGCTACACGGGCGATGCGCTCAAGAACTTCGACACGGTGATTAACTCGAATCGCAACCAGCTCACGTTCTTGCTCGGCATCGGATTTTAGAGGGAGCCAGCCCGCGACCTTGGCCACAGGCCTCAATTCACGTTGATCCCGCCGAGCGTCTGACGCAGCACATCGGCGAAGTTGGCTCCGCTTTCCGACCATAAAATGCGCCGCTCCGGCTTCAGCACACGGTCGATTTCTTCCACCAGATGCAGCAGGCTGCGGATGTTCGACTGCCCGATGCGCAGCGCCCCGTCGAGGCCCGCGGCAGGCAGAAATCGCGAATCCAGGCCGAATTCGATGCGCAGATGGTCTTGCAGTTCATTGTCGAAATTGGGTCCGAAGGCGGCCAGCGTCACGCTGACCGGCGCGAGCTTCCACTCTTCGCCGTTGTGATCCCACAGGTCCCAGTAGGCGTCGATTTCGATGGCGCAATCGTCGGGGGAAAAGTCGCGGATGGAATCGAGCAGCGTTTTGGGCTCGGTGGCAAGCGCGAATTCCTGTTCGAACAACGAAGGCTCCACGTGCTCCACCGCGTAAAGGCGCACGATCGGCCCGCGCTTGGCGAGCTTGGAAAAAGGAAACAGGCTCAGCATGCGTCCAAAGTGGCGCAGCATGTTGGAGGGATTGTAGCCGGCGATCCAGCAGGAGAGATAGAGGCGGTCGGACATTCTTAAAAGCGATTGTAGCGCGATGTGTTTTGAGGCCGCCGCTTGACAAGTGACAAGCGTCACTTTACAGTGAAGGAAGTTGATCCGCGGTTTCAAGCATCGTGGCCTGAAGCGGCTGTAGGATGACGGCGACGCGAGAGGATTCGGCCCGATCTCGTGGACGCCGTGGAAGACATTCTTGTTCGTCTCGATGGAGCCTCGGAGCCACAGGCGCTGAATCTCCCCGGGTAACGCCTGCAAGGGCGACCTGAAGGGGATGTGGTCCGTAAAGCTAAGAGCGAACTGGCGGATCATCTTCCGGTTTCAGGGCGCGGATGTGTTTGATGTGGAGATGATCGATTACCACTGAGAGGGCTAGCCTTATGCCGATGAAAAACCCGCCGCATCCCGGCCGTAGTATCCGAAACGCCTGCCTCGAGCCACTAGGCCTGTCGGTGACCGAAGGGGCGAAGATCCTGGGAGTCACCCGCCAGGCTCTGAACAACGTGATCAACGGCAAGTCCGGCATCAGCGCCGAGATGGCGATTCGTCTGACCAAAGCCTTCGGCAGCACGGCGGACACATGGCTCAGGATGCAGACCGCTTATGATCTGGCGCAGGCCATGAAGGACGAGGCGAAGATCAAGGTGCAGAGGCAGCGTATTCCCGGCGAGCTCAGGCCGTAGGCCTGCGATGATGGAAGAATGCTCACGGACCTGGTGCAGATTCGCCGCCTTGGGGAGAAGAAGCGCGACGAGAATCTGCAATTCCGCAAATATCTGAAGTCGCACGACTGGGTGGAGCGCCAATTTCGCCACGCCGCCGAGGAAGTGCAGGACGCCATCGATTGCCGCCAGTGCGCTGAGTGCTGCCGCGTCACCGAGGTGCAACTGGCCGAGCGCGACATCGAACATCTGGCCAAATTTCTGCGCGTCAAGGAAGCCCGCTTCGTCGAGGATTACACCATGACCGGCGAGGACGGCGAGATGATCCTGAAACGCACCAAGGAGGCGGGCTGCGTGTTCCTGGACGGCAACGATTGTTCGGTGTACGAAGCCCGGCCGGGGAATTGCGAGCGGTTCCCGCACCTGCTGCGCGGCAGCGGGTCCATGGTCAGCCGGATGTGGCAGTTCGTGGACCGGGCGACGTACTGCCCGATTGTCTACAACTGGATGGAAGCGGTAAAGGAACTGACTAAATTTAAAAAGCCGGGAACGTGGTGAACGTCCCCGGCCTGGAAGACCGCATGGGAAAAGCCGCATCGGCGAAGGGGACTGACCACTGTGTCCCCGACCCGCAACCGCCGAGCCTTCAACGAATCGTGCCCAGCGGACACAGCGGTCTGTCCCCTTCGCTTCCGCGATGCCCGTCCTGAGAGTGACTTTTCACGCAGACTCTGGAAGGTTGCGGAACCAAGCTCGGCCTCCCCCCGCACCGATGCGCGGGGTTGTAGCCTGCGTTTAGCAACTGGAGGCTAGCAGAGCTAATTCTGCGGAGGCGGAGGCGGAGGACGGCGCGCGCCACCGGCGGGAGGAGGACCACCGGGACCTCGGCCACCCGGACCACCGCCCATCAGCATTTCGATGTGGTCGCCGAGCTGCGTCTTTTGATCGGCAGTCAGCGTCGCGTAAATCTTTGCGGCAGCCTTGGCTTGGCTGGCGATCTGCTGCTGGTGCAGATTCGCGATGCTGGTGCTGATCGAATCGATCTGATCCGTCGCACCGGACTTGATCGCGGCGTGCATCTGCGTATTCAAGGTGTGCATCTGCTCGCCCAGGCCCTTGGTGGCCACGCGATGCTCCTGCAGAGCCGTGTGGACCGCGTTCTGCTGAGTGGCGTTCAGGTTCAGGGTCTTAGTCAGGCGAGCCTCAGCGTTCGGGCTGTCCGGTCCGCCTGGACGGCCAAAGCGGCCCTGGGCCAGGACCAGTCCCGTGGCTGCAAGGGAAAGCAAGAGAATCTTTGTTTTCATAGGGTCGGGGTTTTTAACTCCTTCATGCCTCAAGACGGACCCTTTCGAGCGCCGGATTACATGCGCTCCGATAATTTGTGTAGTGCGGGCTCCATTTCCTGTGTCGAGCCTAGAACCCCGGCGAAGAGGTCCCCGACGCGGTCGAACC
>Ga0209698_10004434_pt1 | contig 15378 bp, 13 predicted proteins | sample LitLauG_LLR_2012_FD_187203 | JGI IMG/M metagenome (GOLD analysis project Ga0209698, IMG submission 187203) | Freshwater sediment microbial communities from Pennsylvania, USA - Little Laurel Run_MetaG_LLR_2012 (SPAdes) (version 2) | ecosystem: Environmental > Aquatic > Freshwater > Creek >...
ATGACGTTTGAAATTCGGCGCGATATGCTTGTTCCACCACGCCTCGTCGGCGGCGAGGAACGCCTTGAAATAATCGCGCACGATCTGCTTGTTGGCTTCGAGAGTCGACATGACGGTTCCTTGCTTGTTTCAGGCGACGTAGGGAACGGTTGAATTGTAGGCGGGCCGGTCGGCGACCTGAGCGCGCAGGGCGTCGAGGCGCGGCAATGGCTCCAGCCACGGGGCGTCCTTGAAGCGCATCCGCAGATAGTCGAGTGCGACGATGGTCGTGAGTACGGCGACCGACGGCGTACCGCCGGAATAGGCCGGCGGATCGGCCTCGAGCGCCGCCATGCCGGTGACGATGGAACGGCGACGGCGCAGACCGACCTTGTGCTCGCCGAAGTTGGGATCGTATTGCATCACGCCGATGATGACATGAACCATAGCGTCGATCACGCCCATCGCGCGCCCGGCTTTCGAGATGATGACGTCGAGCGAGCCTTCCAACAGCGAGGGCTGCGGGACCTTCTTTTCCAGCCACAGCAGAATCAGCAGGCTCTCGGTGAGCGGTATGCCGTTGTCCAGCTCCAGCGTCGGCACGCGCGCAGCAGTGTTGAGTTTCAACAAGGCGGCATCGTCGCCCCAGGGGTTGACGATCTCCGCGCCGGAAATATCAAAGCCCTTCTCGGCCAGCGCAATGCGCGCGATGCGGGCGTAGGGCGAGGTGGTGTTGGTGAGGATGCGCATGTCGAGTCCTTCTCAACCGGCGACGAGGTTGTAGCCAAAGCGAGGGAAGTGGACGTGTACGGCGCCCGCCCGTGCGTTCTCGGCGCGAATGACGATCTCATTCGTGTCGGCGGCGACCAGAACCCCCCGGATCGGCTCGCCTGCTTCCTCGGTGCGGACGCCGACGGCAGCGCCCGCCTTCAGGCCCGACGGTTCGTCAGCAGCCGCGCCGCCCGTAGGCGCAGGCTTCGCATGGCGCGCGGCGGCGAGCGCCTCTTCGGCGCTCAGATTCTTTCGGCGCCCATGACCCAAAGCCTCAATGCGTTTCATCCACCCTTCGAGCGGCGCGAACGGCAGCATCGCCTCGGCTTCCGCGCCGCCGTTCTTCCTTACGAACCACAGCGGGTGATAGGCCGAGAGATCGGCGGCGGAAGGCGCGTCGCCGAGCAGGAACGGGCTCGTCTTCAGCATGTCGGCGAACATCGTCATCGCGGCGCGCACGCGCTGGCGGTTGATCGGCAAGTCGCGCAGCGAGGCGGCCCTGCTGAAATCGTGTTTCATGAAGGCGATGCGATCTTCCAGAAACTCGGCGGGGATGCCGTCGCCAATGATGCTGGTCGCCAGCGTCGCGCCCGACATGAACATCGTCGTGTCGGCGAACCAACTCAGCGCCTGAGCCAATCCTTGCTGGCCACGCGGATAGAGCGTCGGCGAAGGGAAACGCCGGTCGAGTTCGCGCAGGATCAGCAGCGTGTCGCAATAGACGTCGGCGCCGATCTGCATCACCGGCGCGCGGCGGAAGCCTGCGGTCAGCGGCGCGAGGTCAGGCCTCGGCGGCCAGATGGCGATCTCCACCGACAACCAGTCGAGGTTCTTGTAGCCCAGCGCCAGCCGCACCTTCTCGCCGAACGGCGAGAGATCGTAATGATGCAGAATTACGTCGGTCATTGTGTTTCCTCCCGTATTCAGCCGAGGCATCGCTCGAAGATCGCCTGCGCCTGCGCGACCGTCATCTTGCGCGCCGACGGGCAGGCGATGATTGTGCGCGGGGCGGCGGTGGCGGGGTCGAAGGCGTTGGCCGCTATCCCTGCGTAGAGCCCCGGCACAGCGCGTCTCGCCATCTCGGCGACCCGCGCACGCGGCAGTTGCTCAGGCGTGAAATGGGTGGGGAAGTCGATGTCGGCGTAAAGCCCGCGCACCGCATCTGCGCAGGCTTCCGCGATCTCGGAAAGGCTCAGGCCGTAGGGGTCGACCTGAAGGGCTTCGGCGAGCGGTTTCGCCTTCTCCGGCAGGACGGTCAGATTGAACGCGATCACATGCGGCAGCAGCACGCCGACGCCATAAGGATGCGGCAAATCCAGATGGCCCTCCAGCGGCAGCGACAACGCATGGCCGTGACCGAGCCGCGCATTGCCGCAAGCGATGTTGGACATGCAGGACGCAATCAGATTGTCCTCACGCGCGCGCTCGTCGTCGCTGTTGATCGACGCGCGCAGCGAGCCGAATTGCAGCCGCACGGCGGCGATGGCGAGCGCGTCGGTGATTGGAGAGCCGATGGCGCTGAAATACGCTTCGACGCCGTGGGTCAGCGCATCCACCGCCGGGAGCGCCGCCACATGCATCGGCAGCGAGCGCAGCGTGACGGGATCGAGGATGGCGGCGTCGGGGAAGCTCAGCGGCCCGCCGCCGAGCAGCTTCAAGTGACGCGCCTCGTCTTTAACAATCGTCCATTGCGAGACTTCCGATCCCGACCCCGCCGTGGTCGGGACCATGATCATCGGCAGCGCCTTCTTGTCGAAATTGCCGACCCCGGTGCATTCGGCCATCGGTTTATGGTTGGTCGCGACGATAGCGACGCCTTTGCCGGTGCACATCACCGACCCGCCGCCGATGCAGACTATTCCGTCGATCCCGTCGCGCCGAACCCGATCGCCCTGCGCGTCAATATGAGAGCACCGCGCATCGACGCCGCATTCGTCGAAGCGCGCGACGCTGACGCCCGCTTCGCGCAAGACGTCGAGCGCGGCGGCGTGAAAGGGTTGCTGCGAAATGACGGGATCGGAGACGACGAGAACCTTTGTCATCCGTAGATCGCTCGCCAGCGATCCTATGCGGCTGAGCGAGCCTTGGCCCGCTACGATGCGCGTCGGCATGTAGAAGTTGGAGATCATTGCGGGTCTCAGTCGTGTTTGATGATTGTGGTGCGCAATTGCGACATGTCATGCAGCGCCGCGAACCCCTTCTCGCGGCCGTGACCGGATTTCTTCATGCCGCCGAACGGTAGTTCGATGCCCCCGCCCGCGCCGAACGCGTTGACATAGACCTGCCCCGCCTTGATGCGCCGCGCCACCCGCAGCGCCCGCGAGCCGTTGGCCGACCATACCGCCGCCATCAGCCCGTAATCCGTGCCGTTGGCGATTTTGACGGCGTCCGCCTCGTCCTCGAAGGTCAGCAGCGTGAGAACGGGGCCAAAGACTTCCTCGCAGCTTAACTCATGGTTGCGCGGCGCCGGGCCATAGATGCGCGGGGCGACGAAATACGCCTCCTTCGGCACGCCCGGCGCAATGGAACCCTCGGCGATGACGGGGATGCGGTCACGCGCGGCGCGCTGGAAGAAGCCTTCGATGCGGGCCTTCTGCCGAGCGTTGATGACCGGCCCCAGTTCGCGATCCATTTCCGGGGCGCCGGCGACGAATTTGGAAAAGATCTCCGCCAGCCGCGCCGCCACGCTGTCGAAGATCGACTTCTCGATGATGACCCGCGAACCCGCCGAGCAGGTTTGGCCGGCGTTCTGCACCATGGAATTGGCGATGATGGGCGCTGCGAGATCGAGGTCGGCGTCGGCGAACACGACATGCGGCGACTTGCCGCCCAGCTCCAGCGTGCAGCCGATGTGATTGTCCGCCGCCATTTTCTGAATCAGCGCGCCGACCTCGGGCGAGCCGGTGAAAGACATGAAATCGACGCCCTTGTGAGACGCCAGCGCCGCGCCGGCCTCCTCGCCCAACCCCGGCACGATATTGATCGCGCCTTCGGGGAAACCTGCCTCCGCCGCCAATTCGGCCATGCGCAGCGGCGTCAGGCAGGCGTCCTCGGCGGGTTTGATGACGCAGGCGTTGCCCATCGCCAGCGCGGGCGCGACGGTGCGGCCGAACATCTGCGCGGGGTAGTTCCAGGGGATAACGTGGCCGGTGACGCCATGCGGCACGCGCTCGGTGAAGGCCAGGAAGCCGTTGAGAAACGGTATCGTTTCGCCATGCGCCTTGTCGGCGGCGGCGCCGTAATATTCGAAGTAGCGCGCAGCGGCGATCATGTCGTTACGCGCCTGCTTCATCGGCTTGCCGGTGTCGCGCGCCTCGAGCTTGGCCAGTTCCTCCGCATTGTCGGCGATCTTCTGCGACAACTTGGCAAGCAGACGCCCGCGCTCGACGGCTGGCAGCTTGCCCCAGGCGCCGTCCTCCAGCGCGGCGCGCGCGGCGGCGACGGCGCGGTCGATGTCCTCAGGCCCGCCAGCGGCGATCAAGCCAAAAACCCGGCCCTCAGCAGGCGCCACCACGGGCAAGGTCTTTTCGGAGGCGGCCGGCGCCCAGCGATTACCGATAAAAACGCCTTTGGCGAGTTGGATGTCCGGCATGGGCCTGCGCTTCCTCCGCCTCGTCGCATCTTCTTGCGGAGCGACATGCGCACACAGTTTCTTCAAGGAGCGCTTCGGTTGCAAATACGAGTTTGCTCCTGCGGCTATAAGGAACCGATCTGACCTTCCTTCCCCGGCGCTTGGGGCGGGTCAGCGCGCGAGGGTCGTGAGCGCATCGCCAAATCGCGCCCCTAGCCTTTGACACCCCCGCCCCCCGTCCCTATCTCTATCGGGCGATGTTCCGGCCGCCCGCGATCTCCCCGAGCGACCCTGCTCTGCTGACAGCCGAGCCAGAGGCCCGCGCCTCTCGTGTCGTGGCGGCTTTGGGCCCCACCAACACCGGCAAGACCCATCTGGCCATCGAGCGCATGCTCGCCCATTCGTCGGGCATGATCGGCCTGCCGCTGCGCCTGCTGGCCCGCGAAATCTACGACCGCATCGTCAAGGCGCGCGGCGAGCGCTCGGTGGCCCTCGTCACCGGCGAGGAGAAGATCGTCCCGCTCAACCCGCGCTACTGGGTCTGCACGGTCGAGGCGATGCCGCTCGACCGCGAGGTCGAGTTTCTGGCGGTCGACGAAATCCAGCTTTGCGCCGACCGCGAGCGCGGCCATGTCTTCACCCATCGGCTGCTCAAGGCGAGAGGCCGTTCCGAGACCATGTTCATGGGGGCGGCGACCATCGCGCCGCTGGTGCGCCTGCTCGTCCCGCACGCCATCATCGAGACCCGCGAGCGGCTCTCGACGTTGAGCTATTCTGGCGTAGCAAAACTGGGCAAACTGCCCAAGCGCAGCGCCATCGTCGCGTTCTCGGCCGAGAACGTCTACGCCATCGGCGAGCTGATCCGCCGCGCGCGCGGCGGCGCGGCGGTGGTGATGGGGTCGCTGTCGCCGCGAACCCGCAACGCCCAGGTCGAGCTGTTCCAGTCCGGCGAGGTCGAGTTTCTGGTGGCGACCGACGCCATCGGCATGGGCCTCAACATGGACCTCGACCATGTCGCCTTCGCGGGCTTGCGAAAGTTCGACGGCCGCCGCACGCGCTGGCTTAACCCGCAGGAGATCGGCCAGATCGGCGGGCGGGCCGGGCGTTACCGGCGCGACGGCACCTTCGGCGTCACCGGCGAGGCGCCCGACATCGACGGCGAAATCGTCGCCGCCGTCGAGGGCCATGCCTTCGCGCCGTTGCAAGCGGCGGAATGGCGCAACGCCGAACTCGATTTCGATTCGTTGGCCGGCCTCATGCGCTCGCTGCTGGCCCCGGCGCCGCGCGCCGGGCTTAAGCTCTCGGAAGAAGCTCAGGACGAGGCGACGCTGCGGCAACTGGCGACCCACGATCTCGTCGCCAGGCGCAGCCGCGACCGCGCCAATCTGGTGCGCCTCTGGGACGTCTGCCAGACGCCCGACTTCCGCAAGACCGGGCAGGACGACCACGCCCGCCTGGTCGGCGCAATCTTCGAGCATCTGACGCAAGGCCGCCGCCGCCTGCCCGAGGACTGGGCGCGCGGCCTGTTCGACGCGCTCGACCGCCTCGACGGCGACATCGACATGCTCTCCGCCCGGCTCGCCCGCGTCCGCACCCTCGCCTATGTCGCCCATCGCGCCGACTGGCTCGAACAGGCCGGCGAATGGCAGGGCCGCACCCGCGCTCTGGAGGACCGGCTCAGCGACACCCTGCACGAGCGGCTGATGCAGCGCTTCGTCGACCGGCGCACCAGCGCATTGATGCGCGGCCTCGAACAGACCGACGGCCCGACCCTGGGCGGCATCACCCCCGAGGGTCTGGTGATGGTCGAGGGCCACAATGTCGGGCGTCTCAGGGGCTTGCATTTCGAGCCCGAGCGCGGCGCTTCGCCGCTAGAAGCCCGCGCTTTGCGCGCCGCTGTCGAGCGCGCCGTCAACCCGGAGATCGCCCGCCGCCTCGCCGAAATCGCCGCCGAGCCGCCCGAGTCCTTCGCGCTGAGCCCCGGCCGCGCGATTCTCTGGCGCGGCCAGCCGGTCGGCGAACTGACCGGCGGCTCACCGTTCGCGCCCAAGGTCCGGCTCGACGGCGAAGGCGGCGCGGCGACGGCGCGCGAGCGCGCCAGCCGCCGTCTGGAAGCCTTCGTCGCCGAAGCCGCTCGCCCCGCTTTCGACAGCCTCGCCCGGCTCAAACAGGCCGCCGAGGGCGAGGCGCTCAAGGGTTTGGCGCGCGGTCTTGCGTATCAACTGGTCGAGGCGGCGGGCGCTCTCCCTCGTCGCGACGCGGAGGAATATATCCGCGCGCTTTACCGAGCCGAGCGCCGGACCTTGCGCGATCTGGGCGTACGCTTCGGCGCCTTCACGATCTATGTCGAAGACGTCGTCGCGCCGGAGACGGCCTGGCTGCGCGAAATTTTTGCTGAACTCGCCGCGCCCGGCTGGAAGCCGGAGGGCGCGCTCGCGCAACTGCCGCGCGAAATCCTGCCAAAGGAAGCGCTGGCCTATCGGGGCCTGCGAGCGCTGGCGGGCTCAGCGGCGCCCATCGAAGCTCTGGAGCGCATCGGCGACATCGCCCGCTCCAGCGAAGCCGGCTTCCGGCTGCCGAAGGAGACGTTGGACGCCTTCGGATGGAGCGAGGCCCAGGCGGAAAAGGTGTTGCGAGCCCTGGGCTTCATCCCGGCGGGCAAGGCCGGAGGCGGGCTGTGGAAGCGGCGCGGCCCGCCCTCGGCAAGGCCCGCCGCGCCGGTCGTGGAAGCCTCGCCGCCTACCGGCGCGCAAACGCCGTGTCGCATCGACGTCTGGCTCTGGCGCGCGCGGTTCTGCAAGACGCGGGCGCTGGCGGCCAAGCGGGTGGCGGAGGGCGAGGTGCGGGTCGCCCGCTCCGGCGAGATGGTCGTGATCGACAAACCCAGCCGCAACATCCGCACCGGCGACGTGCTGGCGCTGGCGTTCGGCGGCCGCGACGCGCATCTGCGGGTGGAGGCCATCGGCGAGCGGCGCGGCCCGGCGGAGACGGCGCGCGCGCTCTACACGCTGCTGCCCGCCTGAACTTGGCGCGCTCGCACGCCTCGTGCTAGCAGGGCGACGCACGGGGATTCTCCATGAAACTAAAGACAGGCGCCCTCTTGATCCTTGCGGCGACGCTGGCGGGCTGCAATCCCTATCCGCTGCCCGGCCGACTCGCCTATGATCGCTGCGGCCCCGATGGACATCTTGAATCCTATCCGCGCGCCCACGACGAGAAGCACGCCTACGGCTGCAAGCGCGACACCGACGGCTATCTGGAAGACGCGGGTCAGGGCGACAAGCGTCGCAACTGACCGTCTTAGGTTTTATTTACGAAGCGAGTGCGGCGTTCTAACCTCGACGGCAGGGACCGGGAGGAAAGTTTGAGCCGCGCGCCATTCCAAACCTATTATTTTGAGGATCTCGCGGTCGGCATGCGCGAGGCCATCCAGAAGACCGTGCTCAACGAGGACGTGATCGGCTTCGCCGAGCTTTCGGGCGACCACAACCCGATCCATCTCTCCGAGCATTTCGCGCGCAAGACGCGGTTTGGCGAGCGCATCGTGCATGGCCTTTATACGGCGAGCCTGATCTCGGCGGTGATCGGCATGCGGCTGCCGGGGCCCGGCGCGGTTTATATTTCGCAGACGCTCAACTTTCGCGGACCCGTCAAGATCGGCGACGTGATCGACGTCTCGGTCGAGGTCGCGGAGTTGACGGAGAAGGGGCGCCGCGTGCGGTTGTTGTGCGAATGCAAAGTCAGCGAGACGGTGGTGCTCGACGGTGAGGGCCTGTTGAGCGTGCCGCCGACGCCGAAATGGAAGACGGGCGGCTGAAAAGTCATGCCGCGTCCCGGCCATGACGGCGGCTGAGGACATTAAGGCTTGACGGTTTCCCCGCCCACATACGTCTGCGCCACCGCCCTGTCGTCCCCCATCATCATCAGCACAAACAATTCTTCGGCGAGATCGCTTTGCACCGAGTCCATGCGATGCGCCATCGCCGGCGTGCTGTGCGAATCCAGCACGACGAGGTCGGCCTCAAAGCCTACCGCCAGCGTCCCAATGCGGTCCTCCAAACTCAGCGCGCGCGCGTTGCCGCGCGTCAGTTGATAGAAAGCTTGCAACGCCGGCCAGCTTTGCCCGCGCATCTGCAGCACTTTGTAAGCCTCGCTGGCGGTTTGCAGCATCGAATAGGAGGTGCCGCCGCCCACGTCGGTCGCCAGCGCCACACGCACCCCGGCTTTGTCCAGCCCCGCCTCGTCAAACAACCCCGAACCTAGAAACAGATTCGACGTCGGGCAGAATGCGGCAACGCCGCACAGCCGCGCCAACGCGTCAATCTCGCGCGGCGCCAGATGGAGGCAATGGCCAAACACGGATTTGGGGCCAACCAGCCCGACCCGCTCGTAGACGTCCAGATAATCGCGCGCCTGCGGATACAGCGATTTGGTCAGCGCAATCTCGGCGTGGTTCTCGCTCAGATGCGTCTGCACATGCGCGTCGGGAAACTCGCGCGCCAGCGCCCCCGCCGCCTCCAATTGCTCGGGGCTCGACGTGATCGCAAAGCGCGGCGTGATGGCGTAGCCAAGCCGCCCGCGCCCCTGCCATTTCAGCAACAGCGCCTTGCTCTCGTCGTAGCCGCGTTGCGGATTGTCGGTCAGCGCAGGCGGCGCATTGCGGTCCATCATCACCTTGCCCGCGATCATGCGCGCGCCGCGCCGCTCGGCTTCACAGAAGAAAGCCTCCGCCGATTCCGGCGCCACCGTGCAATAAACCAAAGCCGTCGTCGTACCCTGTCGGAACAGCTCGTCGAGAAAGAAGCGGGCCACGGCGGCGGCGTGCGCGGGGTCGGAAAACCTCTGTTCTTCAACAAATGTATATTTCTGCAACCATTCGAGAAGCTGCGCGCCGTAGGAGCCTATCACCCGGGTCTGCGGATAATGGATATGCGCGTCGATAAACCCCGGCATCACCAACCGACCCGAGTGATCGTCAACCGGCGTCCCCGCCGGGGCGCGCGCGAGAATGTCGCGCGCCTCGCCGATCTCGGCGATCAACCCGTTCTCGATGCGCAGCGCGCCGTCCTCGATATAATCGTATCCGCCGCCGTGGCGCGGCGAATCGCGAAAACTCAGCAGGCGCCCCCTGACGAGGCGGCTCAAGGCAGAATGTCCTTCAGGCGAAACAGCGCGATGCGGTCGATCTCGGCGAGCGCCGTCGCCGTCTCGTCGGCGATGGTGTTGAGCAGGCGGCGCGTGAAGGCGGAATGAATTTCGTCTTTTGTGCGCCCTTTCACCGCCATGATGAACGGAAAGCCGAACTTCTCGCGATAGGCTTGGTTGAGCGAGTTGAACCGCGCCCGCTCCTCATCCGTCAGGTGATCAAGTCCGGCGCCTGCCTGCTCGCGCGTCGAATCCGCCGTCAGCTGCTTCGCCCGCGCCAGACGCCCGGCCAGATCGGGGTGCGCCTCGATCAGCGCCCGCTTTTGAGCTTGCGTTCCCCCCGCGACCGCCGCCGCCATCGTCGCCGCCAGCCCGTCCGCCGTGTCGGCGAGGCCCCGGTCATAGGCGGCTTGGGCGACCCAGGCCGAATGTTCGTAGATGCCGCCGAACCGCTCGACAAACAAAGTGCGTGTCAGTTGCGTCGGCTTCCAGCCCTGCGGCGGCGCGTGCCGGGCGATCCAATGGCGAGCGATGTCGAGACGCGTCGCTACCCAGACCTTGTCATGCGACCGCACATAATCGAGGAACCGCGCCAGCGCCGCCGCGCGTCCCGGCCGCCCGACCAACCGGCAATGCAGGCCGATGGAGAGCATTTTCGGCGCCGTCTCGCCCTCCGCATAGAGCGTGTCGAACGAGTCCTTCAGATAAGCGAAGAACTGGTCGCCCGAGTTGAAGCCTTGCGGCGTCGCGAAGCGCATGTCGTTGGCGTCGAGCGTGTAAGGCACGATCAATTGCGGCCCGCGCGGTCCCTCGACGTAGTAAGGCAGGTCGTCCGCATAAGTGTCGGCGACGTAGACGAACCCGCCTTCTTCGCAGGCCAGCGGAATCGAGTTGATCGACGTGCGCCCCTGATAGAACCCCAGCGGCCTCGCCCCGGCGATTTGCGTGTGAACCCGCACCGCCTCGGCGATGTCGGCCGCCTCCTTCTCACGAGGCGTGTCGCGGTAATCGACCCATTTCAACCCGTGGCTGGCGACCTCCCAACCGGCTTCGTTCATCGCATCGACGACGGGTTGATTGCGCGCCATTGCGGACGCCACCCCGAACACCGTCACCGGCATTTCGCGTTCCACGAACAGCCGGTGCAACCGCCAGAAGCCGGCGCGCGAGCCATATTCGTAGATCGATTCCATGTTCATGTGCCGCTGCCCCGGCCACGGCGCCGCGCCGACGATCTCCGAAAGGAACGCTTCCGAAGCCGCGTCGCCGTGCAGAATATTGTTCTCGCCTCCCTCCTCGTAATTGATGACGAATTGCAGCGCGACCCTCGCCCCGCCCGGCCAATCGGCAAAAGGCGGGGTTCGGCCGTAGCCGATCATGTCGCGCGGGTAGGCTTCGCTCATCAGGAACTCCGGGGCCAGGCGCCTACGTTACGGCGCCCGCCCGGTTTGCTCCAAGCCGACATTTGCGGCAGAAGCCGAATTATGTCGGACCTTTCGCTGACCTTTCAAGTCCCGGTCGCCCGCCTCACGCTCAACCGCCCCGAGCGCCGCAACGCCATGACGGGCGCCATGTGGGCCGGCCTCGTCGATGTGTGCGCTGAGATCGACGCCCGCGCCGGCATCGCCGCAGTCATCGTGGAAGGCGCGGGCGGCCATTTCTGCTCGGGCGCCGACATCGGCGAATTCGACGCCGCTTTCGCCGACCTGCCCGCCGCGCGCGCCTATCTCGACGCCATCGAGGCCGGCCTCAGCGCGCTGGCCGCCCTGGACCGACCGACGATAGCCCGCCTCGAAGGCTCCGCCGTGGGCGGCGGTCTCGCGGTAGCGCTCGCCTGCGACTTGCGGTTTGCGGCTGAAGACACGCATCTCGCCATTCCCCCCGCCAAACTCGGCCTGCTCTACGGCCCCGTCGAGACGCGGTTGCTTATTGAAGCCATCGGCCCCGCCGCCGCCAAAGACCTGCTGTTCAGCGCCCGCCGCGTGCCGCCTGACGAAGCGCTGCGGCTCGGCCTCGTCAACCGCGTGCTGCCAGTCGCCGAACTCAACGGCGCCGTCGAGACTTATGCGCATGACCTCGCCGCCCTCAGCGCCGTTTCCGTTCGCGGCGCCAAAAGAGGCGTGCGCGCCGCGCTCGACGCCGACGCGTCGGGCTTACGCGCGCTGGTCGAGGCGGCGGCGACCGGCGCGGATTTCCGGGAGGGGCGCGCCGCCTATCAGGCCAGGCGGCCGCCGCGCTTCGGGCCATAAGCGCAGTGTTCAACTGGCCGACCCCGCAAGCCTTGCTCGAACTCGTCGCGCATGTCGTGATCGCCGGCCTCGTCACGATCCACACGCTGTTGCGCAAGCGCGACGTGCCCGCCTCGATCGGCTGGATCGGCATGGCGTGGCTGGCGCCCTTCATCGGCGCGCTGTTGTATGTGGGGTTCGGCGTCAACCGCGTTCGCCGCCGCGCCCGTCGCCTCAAGGGCGACGACCGGCGCCCCGTCTATCAGGGCCGCCACGGCGCGCCCGACGACCCGCTCGCTGATCTGGAAACCGCCATCGGCGCCGTCACGCGCCGCGAGCCCTCGCCCGGCAAGGTGTCGGCGCTGCTGTTCTGCGGCGACGCCGGCTATCCGCAAATGCTCGCGGCGATAGCGGGCGCGCAACGCAGCGTGCGGCTGGCGACCTTCATTTTCCGCGCCGACGAATCGGGCGAACGTTTCATCGCGGCGCTGGCGGCGGCCAAGGCGCGCGGCGTCGAGGTGCGTGTGCTGGTCGACGGCATCGGCGCCGGCTTCCTGCGCTCGCCGGCCTATGAGCGCCTGCGCGCAGAAGGCGTGACGGCGGCGCGGTTCATGCATTCGCTGCTGCCTTGGAAGATGGCTTTTCTCAACTTGCGGCTGCACAAGAAGATCCTCAGCGTGGACGGCGAACTCGCCTTTGTCGGCGGCCTCAACATCGCTGACGAAAACGTGATGGCGATGAAGCCGACGAAGCCCGTCACGGATCACCACTTCAAGGTGCTCGGCCCCATCGTCAACGAGATCGAGCGCGTGTTCGACGACGACTGGCATTTCGCGACGGCTGAGCGGCTGCCCGCCTCCCCGCCCGCGCCCGCTGTCGAGGGCGCGGGCCTGTCGCGGGCCATCGCCTCGGGGCCGGATCAGGAGACGGACCATCTGGCGCTGGTGTTGCTGAGCGCCGTCAACGCCGCGCGCAAGCGCATCCGCATCGCGACGCCCTATTTCCTGCCTGACGAACAACTCGTCACCGCGCTGAGGCTCGCGGCGTTGCGCGGCGTTGGGGTCGACGTCGTGCTGCCCGCCAACAACAATCATCCGTTCGTCGCGTGGGCGGCGCGGGCGAATGTCGGCCCGATGCTGGAATCGGGATGCCGCATTTGGTTCAACCCGCCGCCGTTCGACCATTCCAAGCTGATGACGATCGACGGCACGTGGTCGCTGGTCGGCAGCGCCAATTGGGACGCGCGCAGCCTCCGGCTCAATTTCGAGATCACAGTGGAGTTCCGCGACACGGATCTGGCCGCCCAGTTGGAGCGCGTGATCGACGCACGGCGCGGGCGCCGCCTGACTCTGGAGGAACTGGACGGACGCCCGCTGATCGTGAAACTGCGCGACGCCGCGATTCGGCTCGCCATGCCCTATATCTGAAGATGAAGATCGCCTCCTACAACATCCACAAATGCCGGGGCCTCGACGGCGAGGTTCGCCCCGAGCGCATCCTTCAGGTGGTGAAGGAGTTGGACGCCGACCTGATTGCGCTTCAGGAAGTCGACAAACGGTTTGGTCGCCGTGACGGCCTGCTCGACCCGGAGGCGATTCTTGCCGAGACGGGCATGCGATTGCTCGTGCAATCGGATTCGCCCACCGGCCACGGCTGGCACGGCAATGCGCTGCTGGTGCGCGGCGAGCCGAAGAGCTACCGGCGGCTGCGGCTGCATCTGCCGGGGTTCGAGCCGCGCGGCGCGGTGGTGGCGGAATTGAATTTCGGCGGCGGCGAGTTCCGCGTGATCGCCGCGCATTTGGGTTTGCTGCTGCGCTCGCGGCGCGATCAGGCGGCGGCGTTGTTAAGGCTGCATCGCGAATTGCCGGAGATGCCGACGATCCTGATGGGCGATTTCAACGAATGGCGCGGGCGGCGCCATGGCTCGCTGAGCGTGCTGGAGCCGACGTTTCACGCCCCCATCTCGCCCCGCTCTTTTCCCGCGCGCCGCCCGGTGTTCGCGCTCGACCGGATTCTGGGCTGGCCCAACGGCGTCGTGCAGGATTTGGCGGTGCATGAGACGCCACTGGCGCGCGTGGCGTCCGACCATCTGCCGCTGACCGCGCAGGCGCGCCTGTAACCCCACCGTCCTTTGCCGGATAAGGGCCTTCTCCCCTTGGGGGAGAAGGCGGCCAAAGGCCGGATGAGGCGGCGCCCAACGAAGAAGGCGCGCGCGAGTTTGGAGGCGGTCGATGTTTGTTTCTCAACCAATCATCCGCTATTCCCAATCCACGCGTCGCTGTCGTCGCGGGCAACCAACCTTCAATGCGTCGCCAAACTCCTCAACAACCGCCACGTATAAATCCCGGTGCTGTGCCCGTCGTTGAACGAAATGCGCACCGCGTAGTTGCCGACCTGCTCGACCTCCACAATCGCGATCCGCCCGTTCGGCGCCGGATTGCGGGCCTTGTCGGCGCTGGGGCTGGCGTCACGCAGCCGCTCGGCGGAAATCGAACCGACCACGCCGTCATCGAACGTCACCTTGAACACGCCGCCGTTCTCCTGCACGCGCAGTTCTTCTGGCCAAGGTTCGCCGGGCGGCAAAGGCGAGGGGTCGCTCATCGCTCAGCCCATCACGATGCGCGGCGCCGCGCGGTTCGTGCCGCCCGCCAGCGTGTCGCGCACCTTGCCGGCGATCTCGATGTACGCCTTGGCCTGAGGGCTGTCAGGCGCCGTCGCCACCACGGGCCGCCCGCCGTCCGAGGTTTCGCGGATCAGCATATGCAACGGCGCTTCGCCCAGGAACGGCAGCCCTTGAGCTTCGGCTTCGTGGCGCGCGCCCCCATGCGCGAACACGTCGCTGCGACCCCCGCAATGCGGGCACAGGAAATAGCTCATGTTCTCGACGATGCCGAGGATCGGCGTCTCCACCTGTTTGAACATCGCAATCGCGCGGCGCGCGTCGATCAACGAAAGGTCCTGCGGCGTGGAGACGATCACCGCGCCGGCCATCGGCACGTTCTGCGCCAGCGTCAGTTGCACGTCGCCGGTGCCGGGCGGCATGTCGATCACCAGCACGTCGAGCGTCCCCCAATCGACGTCGCGCAGGAACTGGTTGAGCGCGGAGGTCACCATCGGCCCGCGCCAAACAATCGCCGAGTTCTCCTCAATCAGAAAGCCGATCGACATCACCTTGACGCCGTAAGCCTCGATGGGCGACAGCTTCTGCCCGTCCGGCGCCAGCGAAGGCTTGCCGGCAATGCCGAAAAGGCGCGGCAGCGAGGGGCCGAACACGTCGGCGTCGAGCACGCCGACTTTCAGGCCCAGATGCGCCAGCCCCAGCGCCAGATTGCAAGCGGTTGTCGACTTGCCGACGCCGCCCTTGCCGGACGCCACTGCAATGATCTTGTCGACGCCCTCAATAGGCCGCCCGCCGCGCGGGCGCGTCGGCGCGGGCTTGGACGGCGCGGAAGTCTCGGCGGTCAGCGTGACAAGCGCCGAGGCGACGCCGGGCAACGCCTTCAGCGCAGCTTCGGCCTGCGCCTTGGCGGGCTCCATCGCGCGGGCGCGGGCGGGATCGACGCGCAAGGCGACGAACACCTTGTCGTCGCGCTGAGTGATCCCGTCGATGGACCCGGCGAGCGGCGAGCCGTCGGGGCTCTTGATGGCCGCAAGGGCGGCGCGGATTTCGGTTTCGGTGGGCAT
>Ga0209698_10004435_pt1 | contig 15377 bp, 14 predicted proteins | sample LitLauG_LLR_2012_FD_187203 | JGI IMG/M metagenome (GOLD analysis project Ga0209698, IMG submission 187203) | Freshwater sediment microbial communities from Pennsylvania, USA - Little Laurel Run_MetaG_LLR_2012 (SPAdes) (version 2) | ecosystem: Environmental > Aquatic > Freshwater > Creek >...
ATCGAAGATCGCGCCCCTCAAGGCCGCCCTTGCGAGCGGCCTGATACGCGGTCTCATCACGGATGAGCGGACGGCGAAAACGCTGACCGCTTGAAGAGGTTGGGCGAAAAGCCCGACGATAGAAACGACGGGAGAAACGCATGTCCAACAAAGTCAACGACTTTTTCGACGCTTTCAAGGCGGGCAAGATAAGCCGACGCGACATCATGTCGGGCGCGGGCAAACTCGGCGTCAGCGCCGCCACCGCCAATTTCGCGCTCAACGCGGCGGGCACCCGCGCGATGGCCGCCGACTTCGACTGGATGAAATTCAAGGGACAGAAGCTGCATCTGCTGCTCAACAAACATCCCTACGCCGACGCGATGATCGCCGACATCGCCAATTTCAAGACGCTGACCGGCATGGACGTCACCTACGACATCTTCCCCGAGGACGTCTATTTCGACAAGGTGACGGCGGCTTTGTCGTCGAAATCCACGCAATACGACGCCTTCATGACCGGCGCCTACATGACCTGGACTTATGGCCCCGCCGGCTGGGTGGAGGACCTAAAGCCCTATATCGCCGACGCCACCAAGACCAACCCCAATTATAATTGGGACGACGTTCTGCCGGGCCTGCGCGCCTCGACCGCCTGGAATGGCGTTCCCGGCGGCGCGCTCGGCTCGGCGGACGCCAAGCAATGGTGCATTCCGTGGGGCTATGAGCTGAACTCGGTCACCTACAACCGCAAGCTCTACGACAAGGCCGGCGTCAAGCCCGCCAACAACCTGCCCGAAATGGTCGAGACCGCCGCCAAGCTGACCAAGGATTTGGGCGGACCCTATGGCGTGGGCGTGCGCGGCTCACGCTCATGGGCCTCGATCCATCCGGGCTTCCTGTCGGGCTACGCCAACTACGGCCAGAAGGATCTGACCCTCGTCGACGGCAAGCTGAAGGCCGCGATGAACACCAAGGAGTCGAAGGCTTATCACAAGCTGTTCGTCGAAATGATCCAGAACTCCGGCCCGAAAAACTGGTCGACCTATACCTGGTATCAGGTCGGCACGGATTTGGGCGCCGGCGCCTCGGCGACCATCTTCGACGCCGATATTCTGGGTTATTTCATGAACGGCGGCGACAACAAGGAAGCCGGCAACCTCGGCTTCCACGCCTTCGCCGCCAACCCGGAAGCCAAGGCCCCGACGCCCAACGTCTGGATCTGGTCGCTGGCGCTGTCATCGTTCTCCAAGCAGAAGGACGCGGCCTGGTACTTCATGCAGTGGGCGTCCTCCACCGAGCACGACATGTTCGGCGCCCGCAAGATGGACTTCGTCAACCCGGTCCGCGCCTCGGTGTGGAAAGACGCCGAGTTCCGCGGCCGCATCGACAAGTCCTACAACGGCTATCTCGCCCAGCACGACGCTTCGGCGCCGGGCGCGAAGATCTACTTCACCGCGCAGCCGTTGTTCTTCGACGTGACGACCCAGTGGTCGGAAGCGTTGCAGAAGATGGTCGCCAAGCAAGTGCCGGTGGACGAGGGCCTCGACCAGCTTGCCGCCTCTATCGACAAGCAGTTGAAGGACGCCGGCCTCGGTTGATCGTCTCATAAGCCAAGCGGCGAGGCCCCGCCTCGCCGCCCCTCTCTTTGTGAAGCCCCATGACCTCCATCGCCGCCCCGCTGCGCCGCCGCCGCGTTCGCCTATTGCCGTATCTCCTGAGCCTGCCGGCCCTGCTGGCGTGCATCGGGATTCTGATCCCGTTCGTCACGGCGGTCTATTATTCGACGCTGCGCTTCCGGCTGAACTTACCGATGATGAAGGGTTTTATTGGCTTCGGCAACTACACCGCTTTCTTTAGCGACGTCGAGTTCTGGAACACGGTGCGCGTCTCCCTGCTCTACACCGCGCTGACGGTGGGCGTGGAGTTGCTGCTCGGCCTGTTCATCGCGCTGCTGCTGCAAAAGCCGTCGCGCTTCAACAATCTCGCCTCCGTGCTGCTGCTTCTGCCGCTGATGACCGCTCCTGCGCTGGCCGCGCTGATGTGGAAGCTGATGACCAATCCGAACTTCGGCGTGTTGTCCTATCTCGTGCAATTGATGGGCGTGTCGGATTTCAAATGGGCGTCGAGCCCCTCGACCGCCTTGTTCACCGTGGTGCTGGTGGATGTGTGGGTCTATACGCCCTTCATCATGGTGCTGCTGCTGGCCGGCCTGCGCTCGCTGCCGCAGCAACCTTTCGAGGCCGCCGCGCTCGACGGCGTGCCGCGTCGCTTCGTGTTCTTCCGCATCACGCTGCCCATGCTGACGCCCTACATCATCACCGCTGCCCTGTTCCGCCTGCTCGATTCGATCCAGCAGTTCGATATCATCTATTCGATGACTCAAGGGGGGCCAGGCAACACGCTGCTGGTGTTCCAGGTGCGCAGCTATCTGGAATTCTACCAATACACCAATGTCGGCAAGTCGGCGGCGCTGCTGATGATCCTGTGGGCGATCACCTACGCGCTATCCAACGTGTTCATCAAGCAATGGCTCAAGCTGCGCGAACGCGCACGCGGAACGGCGTGAGGCGGCCATGATGGAAAGAATTTTGCGCGGCGCGGCGATAACGCTCATTCTCGTGTTCTTCCTGTTCCCGATCTTCTGGATTGTCCTGATGTCGTTCCAGACGAACGAGGATATCCTGCGGATCCCGCCAAGCCCGTTCTTTACCCCAACGCTCTCCAATTATACCGCCCTCATCACTGGAAAGTTGGTGTCCAACGCCGGGACGCTCGACATCGCCTTCATGCACAACCTATGGAACAGCGTGCTGCTCTCCACCGTGTCGGTCGCCGTCGCGTTGGTGCTGGGCGTGCCTGCCGCCTACGCCTTCGCCCGCTACAAGTTCCCCTTGAGCGAAGACATCGCCTTCACGCTGCTGTCCTTCCGCTTCGCCCCGCCTTTGCTGGTGCTGTTGCCGCTGACCCTTTATTTTCAGGAGATCGGCCTCACCGACACCTATGTCGGCCTTGTCTGGGTCTATCAGTTGATCGCGTTGCCGCTGATCCTGTGGATCGTGCGCGGCTATTTCGAGGATATTTCCCCCGACATCGAAAGCGCCTATCGCATCGCCGGCCATTCGTGGCCCGCCACTTTCCTCAAGATCGCCGTGCCGCTCGCCGGACCCGGCATCGCGGCGGCGGGACTGCTGGCGTTCATCTTCTGCTGGAACAATTTTGTCTTCGCGCTCATCCTCGCCTCCGCCGACAAACAGCCGGTCACCGTCGGTTCGCTGGCCTTCGTCACCGCGTCGGGAATCCAATACGGTCAGATCGCCGCCGCCATCGTGCTGTCGATCACGCCGGTTCTGGCGCTGGCGCTCTATGCCCAACGCTATCTGGTCGAGGGCCTTTCGCTCGGCGCAGTGAAGGGCTGAACATGGCGCAGATCGAACTCAACCGGCTCTCGAAGTCTTTCAAAAAAAACCACGTCATCAACGATCTTTCGCTGAGCGCCGAAGAAGGCGAGATCGTCTGCATCTTCGGCCCCTCGGGCGTCGGCAAGACCGTACTGCTGCGCCTGATCGCCGGCGTCGAGGAGCCGGATCGCGGCGATATTTGCCTGAACGGCCGCGATGTGACCGAGGCGGCGCCCGAGACGCGCGGCGTCGGCATCGCCTTCCAGAATTTCGCCTTGTTCCCGCATATGTCGGCCTATGACAACATCGGCAGCGCGCTGACCGCGCGCGAGCGCGACAAGAACGTTATCCGGATCAAGGTGGAGCGAGTCGCCAAGCTCCTGAAGATTTCGCATGTGCTGCAACAGGCGCCGCGCGAACTCTCCAACGGCCAGAAACAGCGCACCGCGCTCGCCCGCGCCCTCGTCGCAGACCCGAAAATCCTGCTGCTCGACGATCCCCTGCGCAACGTCGACGCCAAATTGCGTTATGAGATGCGGCTGGAATTGCCGTCGCTACTGAAGGCGTCCGGTTCGACGGTGCTCTATGTGACGCAGGACTACAAGGAGGCGATGGCGCTGGGCGACCGCATCGCCGTCTTGATTGACGGCGGCTTCGCGCAAATCGCCGCCCCTTCGGAAATCTACCGCAGGCCGGCGACGCTGGAAGTCGCGCGCCTGTTCGGCGATCCCACCATCAATCTGATCCCCGGCCGCCCCGACGGCGGCTCTTTCGCCATTGCCGGCGTCGCCGTGCCGCTCGGCCCGACCTATGCTTCAGAGACAGGCCGCGCCTGCGTGTTGGGCCTGCGCCCGGAGTCGCTCAAACTCTCCAGCCAAGCCAAGCCCGGCGCCTTCCCCGTAGAGATCATCGCCGTCACGCCGCTCAACGAGAAGGTCGTGTTGCTGGCCCACACGCCCGACGGCCGCGAAATCTTCATCGCCGAAGCCGGCGTCGAGGACGAGCGCCGCGCCCCCGGCCCCGCCTTCGCCCACTTCGACCCCGCCGAGGCGCTGCTGTTCGACGAGGCGAGCGGACAACGCATCGAGCCTGCGCTATGAGCCTCGTCGAACCCCTCGCCAGACCGGCCAGCAAAACCATGACCGATATCGCCCTCTCGCTCGCCGGCGTCGATAAGATCTATCTCGCAAACACGAAGCGCCCGATTCACGCCGTGCGTGCGCTGGACCTGGATGTCGCGCGCGGCGAGATAGTCGCGCTGCTGGGCTCGTCCGGCTGCGGCAAGACTTCGACCCTGCGTATGATCGCAGGGTTCGAGAGCGTCTCGAACGGCGCCATCAACTTAGCCGGCCGCCGCATTGACCCGCTGCCGCCCGCCCGGCGTGGCGTGGCGATGGCCTTCGAGGGCTATTCGCTGTATCCGCCGCTCACCGTGCGCGACAACATCGCCTTCGCGTTGAAGAACACGCGCCTCAGCGCCCGCGAGGTCGCCGCCAAGGTCGCCGAAATCGCCGCCTTGGTTGAAATCGAGCCGATCCTCGATCGTTACCCCACCTCGATCTCCGGCGGCCAGCAGCAGCGCGCCAGTCTCGCCCGCGCTTTGGTGCGCGACGCCGATCTTTATCTGCTCGACGAACCCATGGGCCAATTGGAGCCGCGCCTGCGCGCCTCGCTGCGCGGTCGGTTGAAGAACTTGATACTGGAGCGAAAGATGACCTCGATCTTCGTCACCCACGACCAAACGGAAGCCAACGCGCTCGCCGATCGCGTCGCGGTGATGGAGGGCGGCGTGCTGCAACAGCTCGCCAGCCAGATCGAATTGAAGGAGCGCCCCGCCAATCTTTACGTCGCCACCTTCATCGGCGAGCCGCCGATGAACGTGTTTGATGCTTCTGTCGAGACCGGCGAGACCTTCACTTTCACCGTGAAGGACGGCCCCCGCCTCAGCTATCGCGCAACCGAGTTCGGCGAGGCCGCGCGCGTCGGCATCGCCAAACGCCCCAACGCGGTGATCGGCGTGCGCCCGCATGACGTCAAACTGGGCGTGGGCGACAACGAGGCGCGCGTTGTCTCCAACCAATGGCTCGGCGACCAGAGCCACATCGCGCTCGATGTCGCGGGCAAGTTCATGGTCGCCGTCTCTCAAACCGAAGTCGCCGAGCGCCCCGGCGAGCGGTTGCGCTATCAAATAAGGTCGTCGCGCGTGCATGTGTTCGACGCCGACACCACCCGCGCCGTCTCGCACGGCCACGAAGCTGCGGAGGTCTGAGATGACCGCCCGCGACCTATTGATCGGCGTTGACGCCGGCACCTCCGTCATCAAGGCGGTGGCGTTCGATCTCGAAGGCCGGCAGATCGCGGTCGCCTCGACGCCCAACCGCTATCACACCCGCCCCGACGGCGCCGCCTTCCAGTCGCTCGACGAGTGCTGGGCCGACACCGCCTCGACGCTGCGCGCGCTGGTCGACAAGCTGCCGGGCCTCGCGTCCCGCGTGGCGGCCGTCGGCGTCACCGCGCAGGGCGACGGAACGTGGCTCGTGGATCGCAACAATCAGGCCGTCACTGACGCCTGGTTGTGGCTAGACGCGCGCGCTGCGCCCGTCGTGCGCCGTCTGCGCGGGACAGACGCCGACCGCGCGCGCTTCGGCATCACCGGAACCGGCCTCAACGTGTGCCAGCAGGGCTCGCAACTCGCTCTCATGCTAGACACAAATCCCGAATGGCTCGCTCAGGCCGACGTGGCGCTGCACGCGAAAGACTGGATCTATCTGAACCTCACCGGCGTGCGCGCCACCGATCCCTCCGAAGCCTGCTTCACCTTCGGCGATTTCCGCACGCGCGCCTATGACGACACGGTGATTGAGACGCTCGGCCTCACCCAACACCGCCGCCTGCTGCCGCCGATCCTCGACGGGCGCAAGCAGACCCATCCGCTGACTGCGGCCGCTGCGGCCGCAACGGGATTGCTCGAAGGCGCGCCGATCAGCCTGGGCTATGTCGATGTCGTCTGCACGGCGCTGGGCGCCGGCCTCGTCACCGGCGAGCCCGCGCGCTGCACGATCCTGGGCTCCACCGGCATGCACATGCGCGCCCTGTCCGCCGCCGACGTCCAGCCCAACGCCGACCTCACCGGCTACACGATGACCCTGCCATTCGACGACATGGTGGCCCAAATCCAATCCAACATGGCGGCCACGCTCAACATCGATTGGGCGCTCGCTCTGGCTGAGGATTTGTTCGCCGAATTCGGCCGCCCCGTTCCGCGCGTGGAGTTGCTCGCCCATCTCGACGTCTGGCTGGAGGCCGCCCCGCCCGGCGCGCTGATCTATCATCCCTATATCTCCGAGGCCGGCGAGCGCGGCCCCTTCGTCAACAGCGCCGCGCGCGCCTCGCTCATGGGCCTGAGCGCCCGTCATCGATTCGCCGACGTGATTCGCGCCGTGGTTGAAGGTCTCGCGCTCGCGGCGCGCGATTGCTACGCCGCGATGGGCGCGGGCGCGACGGAGGTCCGGTTGTGCGGCGGCGCCAGCCGCTCAAAGGCGCTGCGCGGCATCTTCGCCGCCGCGCTCAACGCGCCCATTCGCCGCGCCGAGCGCGAGGAGGCGGGCGCTGCGGGGGCGGCGATGATCGCGGCCTGCGCGGTTGGCGCCCTGCCCGACATGCGCGCCGCCGTCGCCAAATGGGTCACGCCGACGCTCTCGGCCAGCGAGGCCCCCGATGCGACGCTCGCGCGCATTTACGACGGCCTCTATCCCGCCTATCTGCACGCGCGGCAAACTCTCGAACCTTTGTGGGACGCGCTGGCGCAAAAGGACACACGATGAAGCGCGAAATCGCCGTCATCGGCGACCATTTCATGCTGCCCGAGACTTTCGCGGAAAAGATCGCCGCCGCCTGCGGCGAGCGCGTCAACCTGCGCCTGCGCAAGGACAACTGGCCCGACGAACCGATGGAGCACGGCTACGCCGCGCCTGGCATGGCGGGCCTGAAGGAATATTTCGGAGACGCTGACGGCGTCGTGGATTTCGTTGGCGAGGCCGAAATTCTCGTCACCCATCTGGCGCCGGTCTCGCGCAGTATCCTCGAACGTCTGCCAAGTCTGAAGATGATCGCCGTGTCGCGCGGCGGCCCCGTCAACATCGACATGAAGGCCGCGCGGGAACGCAATGTGCTTGTGGTCAACACGCCCGGCCGCAACTCCAGCGCAGTGGCGGAATTCGCGCTCGGCGCCATCCTCGCCGAAACCCGCAAGATCCGCGTCGGCCACGAGGCGTTGCGCGGCGGCGTCTGGCGCGGCGATCTCTACCGCGCCGACACTACCGGGCGCGAACTTAGCGAAATGACGGTCGGCGTCATCGGCTACGGCGCCATCGGCGCGAGAGTCGTGCGGTTGCTGCGCGCTTTTGGCGCCCGCATCCTCGTCCATGACCCTTACGTACAATTGAGCGCGGACGACGTCGCGGGCGGCGTGCAGCTTGTTTCCTTCGAGACGCTGCTGGCGGAATCCGACGTGGTGACGATGCACGCCCGCGTGACGGAAGAAACCACGCAGATGATGAACGGCCACGCCTTCGCGCGTATGAAGCCGGGCGCGTTGTTCGTCAACACCGCGCGCGGGCCGCTGTGCGATTATGGCGCGCTCTATCAGGCTTTGACTGAGGGGACGCTCGGCGGCGCGATGCTGGAGACGTTCGGCGTCGAGCCGGTTCCGCAGGATTGGCCGCTGCTGCAATTGCCCAACGTGACGCTGACGCCGCATATCGCGGGCGCCTCGGTGCGCACGGTAACCTATGCGGCCGAGCAAGCGGCGGAGGAGGTGCGGCGTTTCCTGAACGGCGAGCCGCCGCTGGCGCGCTGTTGAGCGACGGGGAGACGCCCATGCGGGATCAGGTCGACCTGGTTGTCATCGGCGGCGGCGTCAACGGCGCCGGCATCGCCCGCGACGCCGCAGGACGCGGCCTCTCGGTCCTGTTGTGCGAAAAAGGCGATCTCGCCGAGGGCACCTCGTCGCGCTCTGGCAAGCTGGTGCATGGCGGTTTGCGCTATCTCGAATATTACGAGTTCCGGCTGGTGCGCGAAGCTTTGATTGAACGCGAGGTGTTGCTGAACGCCGCGCCGCATATCATCTGGCCCATGCGCTTTGTGCTGCCGCATTCGCCACAGGACCGGCCCGCCTGGCTGGTGCGGCTGGGGTTGTTCCTCTACGACCATCTGGGCGGGCGCATGACATTGCCGGGCACGCGCGACCTCGATCTGCGTCAGGCGCCGGAAGGTCGACCGCTGAAGGCGGACTACACCCGGGCGTTCGAATATTCCGACTGCTGGGTGGACGACGCGAGGCTCGTCACGCTCAACGCGCTCGACGCCGCCGAGCGCGGCGCTGAGGTGCTGACGCGCACCGCTTGCGTCTCGGCGCGGCGGGAGGAGGGCGGATTTCGCGTGGAACTGGCGGATCAAACAACAGGCGCGCGGCGCGTCGTGCGGGCGAAGGCGCTGGTCAACGCCAGCGGACCGTGGGTTAACGATGTGCTGGGGCGGGTCGTCGGCGCCAATTCGCAACGCGGCGTGAGGCTGGTCAAGGGCAGTCACATCATCACGCCTAAATTCTGGGACGGGCCGCAAGCCTATCTGGTGCAGAACCACGACAAGCGCGTCATCTTCATCAATCCCTATGAAGGCGACCTTGCGCTGATCGGCACCACCGACATTCCCTTTTCCGGTCGCCCGGAGGACGTCGAGGCGGACGAGGGCGAGATCAACTATCTCATCGACGCGGTCAACCGTTATTTCAAGGCGCCGCTCAAGCGCACTGACGTCTTGCGAACCTTCTCGGGCGTGCGGCCTTTGTTCGACGACGGCAAGGGCAACCCTTCCGCCGTCACGCGCGACTATGTGTTCGATCTCGACGAGACCGGCGGCGCTCCAGCGCTCAGCGTGTTCGGCGGCAAGATCACGACTTATCGAAAGCTCTCGGAACACGCGATGCAGCGGCTTGCAAAATTCTTTCCCGACATGAAGGGCGATTGGACTTCCTCGGCGCCGCTGCCGGGCGGAGATCTCCCGAGCGCGGATTTTTTCGCATTCCTGCGCGACCTGCAACGCGAGCGCCCGTGGTTGCCCACAGATCTGGCCGATCACTATGCGCGGCTCTATGGCTCTCGGACGCGTGAAATTCTCGGGGGAGCGCGCGCGCTCGCCGATCTCGGCCGCCGCTTCGGTCCCCGCCTCTACGAGGCGGAGGTGCGTTATCTACAGGACAAAGAGTGGGCGCGCACGGCGGAGGACATCGTCGAGCGCCGAACCAAACATGGAATTAGAATGACCTCTGAGGAGAAGGCCGCGCTCGCCGACTGGCTCGAAGCCGCGCGCTTGACGGCCGCCTGATGAACCCGCCTCCCGACCTTGCGGCTTTACGGCAAACGTCGGCCCGGCTCGGCGCGGATCCGCTGCTGGTGCAGGGCGCAGGCGGCAATACGTCCGTCAAACAAGGCGACGCCATGTGGATCAAGGCGTCGGGCGCCTGGCTCGCCGACGCGCTGACGCAGGAGATGTTTGTCGCCGCCGATTGGCGGGCCTTACGCGCGGCGGTCGAGCGCGATGACCCGCAGGCCGACCAGCCCGCCGCCTTCGCGCTGTCGACCGAAGGCCTGCGGCCCTCTATCGAGACCTGCCTGCATGCGCTGTTTCATCAGCGCATTGTGCTGCATGTGCATTGCGTGTCGACCCTCGCGCTCGCCACAAGGCGCGACCCCCGCGCCCTGCTTGCCCGGAGACTCAGCGGCTTTGATTGGACCTATGTAGATTACGCCAAGCCCGGCGCCCAGCTCGCAACCAAGGTGCGCGCGGCGCTTCGGCCGGAGACGAACGTCGTGGTATTAGGCAATCACGGCCTGCTCGTCGCGGGCGACGATCCCGCCGCGGCTGAGGCGCGCGTGCTGGCCGTCTCGACCGCGCTCGCAGCGCCGCTGGCGCCTGCGCTGGCGCCCGACTTCACCAAACTGGCGCGCCTTGCCGGCGGTGGATTTGAACCGGCGCCCGAGGGCCATCCGCTGCATCAGGTCGCGCTGCGGCCTTTCGCTCTGGCGGCGGCGACGCGCGGCTCGCTCTATCCCGATCATGTCGTGTTCTGCGGCCCCGGCGCCGTGGCGGCGAACCCCGGCGACAAAGCAGCCGTCGGCCGCCCCTTCCTGCTCGCACCGGGCGCGGGCGCATGGTTGGCGAACGCGGCGGGCGCCGGACCACTCGCCATGGCGCGTTGTCTGGGCGACGTTCTCGCCCGCGTCCCCGACGGCGCCGAGCTCACCTATTTGTCTGACGACGAAACAGCCGAATTGCTTGACTGGGACGCCGAAAAATACCGGCGGGCGCTGCATGTCTGACCAGCGGCTGTTCCTCGGTCTCGACATCGGCACGTCCGGCGCACGCGTCCTCGTCATCGACGAGGCGGGCGGGCTGCGCGCCGCTGCCAAATCGGCGATGGCCGATCACGGCGGCGACCTGCGCGCGCCCAACGTTTGGCGAGCCGCCGCATTTCACGCGCTCAATCTCGCGCTCGCCCAAATCAACCCGGCCGAAATCGTCGCCCTTGCGGTTGACGGCACTTCCGGCACGATGCTCGCGCTCGACGCCGCCGGAGACCCGCTCGGCGATGGCCTCATGTATGACGACCGCGCCGCCGACGCCGCCGCGCTGACGCTCATCGCGGCCGCCGCCCCGCCAACCAGCGCCGCGCATGGCCCCACCAGCGGCCTCGCTAAGGCGTTCGATCTCCTGACGCGCGCGCCCGCCCGTATCGCCCATCAGGCCGACTGGATCGCCTCGCTGTTCTCGGGTCGCCTCGTCAGCGACGCCAACAATGCGCTGAAGACCGGCTACGACCCCGTCGCCGAAGCGTGGCCCGACTGGATCGCCGCCACCGGCTTCCCGACAAGACTGCTGCCCGACGTGCTCGCCCCCGGCGCCGCTGCGGCGACGGTCACGCGCGAGGCGTCCAGGCGCTTCGGCCTCAATCCGCAAGCCCTCGTCGTCGCCGGCACGACCGACGGCTGCGCCTCGTTCCTCGCCACCGGCGCCAAAGAGACCGGCGACGGCGTCAGCGCGCTCGGCACGACGCTGACCATCAAACAACTGTCCGACCGCCCCCTCTTTGCGCCGGAATATGGCGTCTACAGTCATAAAATTCTGGGCCTCTGGCTGGTTGGCGGCGCCTCCAACAGCGGCGGCGGCGCGCTGCTCGCCCATTTCACGGCGGCCGAAATCGAAGCCCTCACGCCGCGCCTGACGCCCGATGAGCCCACCGGCCTCGACTATTACCCGCTCGCCCGCCCCGGCGAGCGCTTCCCCCTCGCCGACCCTGCGCTGGCGCCGCGCGTCGACCCGCGCCCCGACGATCCCGCGCGTTTCCTGCAAGGATTACTGGAGGGAATCGCCAGCGTCGAGGCGCTCGCCTATGGACAGCTTCAGCGGTTGGGCGCGCCGAAACTCACTTGCGTTCGCAGCGTCGGCGGCGGCGCGCGCAACGACGCCTGGACGCAAATCCGCGCGCGTCGGCTCGGCGTCCCGCTGCTCGCCGCCCTTCAGGAAGAGGCGGCCTATGGCGCCGCCTTGCTCGCGCGCGAGGGCGCATGACCCAGCTTCTCACAAGCTTCGCGCCGCTCGCCGAGCGTTTCGACGCCTTCATCATCGACCAGTTCGGCGTGCTGATGGACGGCGCGGGCGCCTATCCCTTCGCCGCCGCGGCGCTCGCCGAACTGGCGCGCCGCGGCAAGACGGTGTTGCTGCTCTCCAATTCGGGCAAGCGCTCGTCCGCCAACGAAGCCCGGCTTGCCCGCTTCGGCCTCGCGCGCTCGCTCTATCGCCACGTGCTGACCTCAGGCGAAACCGCCCATCTAACCATCGGCCAGAGGTTGGCGCCCGGCGCACCCGTTTATCTGTTGACCACCGACGACGAGACCAACCCGCTCGACGGCCTCGACGTGACCCGCGCCGCAAGCCCCGCCGAAGCGAAGTATGTCTGGATCGCCGGCTGCCGCCCGCAAGGGATGAGCCTTGACGACTACGCGGCGCTGCTGCGTCCTGCGGCGGCGGCGGGACTCCCGGCCTTCTGCGCCAATCCCGACATGGTCGCGCTGACCGCGGCCGGGCCGCGTTTCGGTCCCGGCCGCGTTGCGCAGCTTTATCTGGAGATGGGCGGCGCGGTCGAATGGTTCGGCAAGCCCTGGCCCGCCATCTACGCCGAGGCGCTGCGGCGGCTCGCAGATCATCGGCCCAACAAAATCCTCTGCGTCGGCGACAGCCCCGCGCATGACATTCTGGGTGGGCGGAGGGCGGGACTGGCGACGGCGCTGGTGCGCACCGGCCTCCACGCCGACGAAACCGACGAAAGCGTGCTAGGCCGCGCCGAGGCGCTCGGCGCGCCGCCCGATTACCTGCTGCCGCGCTTCCAGTTTTGAGGCCCCCATGCCGTTCACCCTCTCGCTCAACACCAACCCGTTCATCAACCGCTTCGCCGAGCCCGAAGATCTGGTTGAAACCCTTGCGCGCCTGCGCATCCGCGACATCCAGCTCATCAACGACTTCATCAACCCGTCCTGGCCCGCCGCCGCCACGCGCGCGCTGACGCGCCGAATGAGCGCAGCGCTACGGCGCGCGGGGATGCGCGCAACCTCCTGCATGACGGGGCCGTTTTCGCGGCTCAACCATTTTGGCCATCCCGAGCGCGAGGTGCGGCGCTATTACGTCGATTGGTTCAAGGCGTTCGCCGACATTGCCGCCGATCTCGGCGCGCCCTGCATGGGCACGCAATTCGCCATTTTCACCTATCGCGACTTCGACGACCCCGCGCGCCGCGAGGCGCTGATCGACGCCGCCATCGAGTGCTGGGCGGAGGTCGCCGAACACGCGCGCGCGGCAGGTCTGACGTGGTTGTTCTGGGAGCCGATGTCGGTGGGGCGCGAGTTCGGCGAGACGATTGACTCGGCCCTGGCGCTGCAGCGCCGCCTCGACGCCGCGCCGTTCGCCATACCGTTGAAGATGATGGCTGACATCGACCATGGCGACGTCGCCAGCGCCAATCCCGCCGATTACGATCCCTACGCCTGGGCGCGCGCGGTCCCGCGCCATTCGCCGATCATCCATATCAAACAATCGATGATGGACAAGAGCGGCCATCGCCCTTTCGCCGCGCAATACAACGCGCATGGCCGCATCCAGCCGGAGGCGCTGATCGCGGCCCTGCGCGAGGGCGGCGGGGTCGACAACGAGCTGTGTCTGGAGCTTTCGTTCAAGGAGCGCGAGCCCAACGACCGTCAGGTGCTGGCCCAAATCGCCGAGTCCATCGAATTCTGGCGGCCCTTTGTGAAGACGGGCGCATGATCTGGATCGGCACGAGCTGGAAGATGAACAAAACGCTGGCTGAGGCCTGCGTCTTCGCCAAGGCGCTCGCCGAGGCGCCGGACGACCCGCGCATCCAGCGCTTCGTCATTCCCCCGTTCACCGCGATCCGCGAGGTCAAGCAAATACTGGCCCCCACATCAATAAAGGTGGGCGCGCAGAACATGCATTGGGCGGATGAGGGCGCCTGGACCGGCGAAATCTCCGCGCCGATGTTGAAAGACTGCGGCGTGGACCTCGTCGAGCTCGGCCATTCCGAGCGGCGCGAACATTTCGGCGAGACCGACGAAACAGTCAGCCTCAAGGTCGAGTCCGCCGTGCGCCACGGCCTGACGCCGTTGATCTGTATCGGCGAGACGCTGGAAGACCGCGAGAGCGGACGCGCGGCCAAAGTGCTGGCGCGCGAGGTCGAGGGCGCGCTGGGGCGGCTCACGGGCGCGCAGCGCGAGGCGCCGATCCTGCTCGCCTACGAGCCTGTCTGGGCCATCGGCGAGGGCGGAATTCCGGCGACCGCCGACTATGCCGATGCGCGCCAGGGCGAAATTCTGGAAGTGGCGACGAGATGGCTCGGGCGCCGGCCGCCCTGCCTCTACGGCGGCAGCGTCAATCCCGAAAACTGCGCGGAGTTGCTCGCCTGCGCGAATGTCGACGGCCTGTTCATCGGCCGCTCGGCCTGGCGGGCTGAGGGCTATCTCGACATTCTCGCGCGTTGCGGACGCGCTCTAGGCGGTTAACACGACATCGGCGGGTCTGCTGTTGGCCCTGACGAAGCGGCCGTTGGGCAGATCATTGGCTTCGACCTTGACGGCGATCTCCGCTTCCTGCACGCCGTAGCCGCGCCAGCGCGCCACCAGTCTGCGGCGCAATTCGTCTTCGGGGACGTCGAGCGCGACAGTGAGGTCATAGAGGCCGTGCAGGCCCGACCAGGGCGCCACGTCGAGCAACAGATAATTGCCTTCGACGATTAACACACGACTCTCGCGCGAGATCATGCGGGCGCCGGCGCGCGCAATTTCGAGATCGCGGTCGAACACGGGGACGGCGATCTCCTGCTCCTTGTTGCGCCTGAGCCTTTCGAGCATGTGGACGAGGCCGCCGACGTCAAACGTTTCGGGCGCGCCCTTTCGCGCCCGCAGGCCGCGCGCCGTCAGCAGTCCGTCATCGTAATGATAACCATCCATCGGCAGCACGGCGGCCAGACCCGGCTGGTCGGCGTTGAGCGTTTCGGCGAGCCGTTCGGCCAGCGTGGATTTGCCGGAGCCAGGCGCGCCGACGACGGCGACGACGATGCGCCTTGTGGAGTCGAAGCCCGCGATGCGGCGCAACAGGTCGGCGAACATAGTCTTTTCCCCGCCCTGGATCGGCATGGCCCTTCCCCGCGCGCGCCCAGCGCTACGGCGGAGGGCGCGCGGCGGCGGCTATAGCGGAAAACCGTTTGGGGAAAAACAGCGTGGGCGGGCTCGACCGCGCGGGGACACGCGCATTGACAAGGATTTGCGCGCGCACTATCAGCGGCGCGGGCCCAGGTGGCGGAATTGGTAGACGCACTGGTTTCAGGTACCAGCGGGTAACACCGTGAAGGTTCGAGTCCTTTCCTGGGCACCA
>Ga0209698_10004436_pt1 | contig 15377 bp, 15 predicted proteins | sample LitLauG_LLR_2012_FD_187203 | JGI IMG/M metagenome (GOLD analysis project Ga0209698, IMG submission 187203) | Freshwater sediment microbial communities from Pennsylvania, USA - Little Laurel Run_MetaG_LLR_2012 (SPAdes) (version 2) | ecosystem: Environmental > Aquatic > Freshwater > Creek >...
GCTATCAGCGAGCCGGTGAGGCGCCCGCCGATGAAGCCGGTCGCCCCCGTTACGAGCGCGTTCAGTGCGATGCGAGGAGGTTAGCCGTCGCCGCCGGTGCTCCTGGCCCCCGAGCCGTCCTCGGCGCCCGCGCGCGAGCCGTTGCGGCGCGCGCTCGCGTCCGCGCCGGTGGCGGTCGTCATCACGCTCGCGCTCGAGCCCCCCAGCACGCGGCGCACGAGCCCGGGGGCGAGCACGCGCAGCGCCGCGGCCACCGCATAGGGACGCGGCACGTAGCGTTCGGGCCTGCCCGCGAGCCCGGTCTCGTAGATCGCCTCGGCGGCCCGCTCGGGCGTGGAGACCATCCAGCGCGTGAGCGGACGTTCGACGAGCTCGCGCTGGGGAAAGCCCTCGGTGGCGATGAAGCCGGGCAGCACCAGCCCCACGTGCACGCCGTGGGCGCGCTCCTCGGCCCACAGCGCGTCCGACCAGCCGGCGAGCGCGAACTTGGACGCGCTGTAGGCGCCGGTGCCGCCGCGCGCGATGCGCCCGGCGGTGGACGAGACGTTCACGATCGCGCTCGGGGCGCTCGCGCGAAGCAGCGGCAGCAGCGCCTCGGTGAGCCGCAGCACGGCGTCGAAGTTGATCTCCATCGTGCGCCTGACGTTCTCATAGCCGCCGTCTGCGAAGCGCGCGCGCCACGCGGTGCCGGCGTTGTTGACGAGCAGCTCGAGGTGGCCGTGGCGCTCGAGCACGTGCTCAAGCACGCGCGCGGGCGCGTCGTGGTCGGTCAGGTCGGCGGCGAGATAGCTCGTGCGCTCCGCGCCGAGCGCCTGCACCAGCGTGCGCAGACGCTCCTCGCGCCGCGCGACGAGCACCAGCTCGGCACCGGGCTCGCGCGCGAGGCGCCGCGCGGTCGCCTCGCCGATGCCGCTCGAGGCGCCGGTGATGAGCATCACTCGCGGTTGTGGCGTTGCGCTCGCTGGCTGTGGCATGACTCTCCTAGGGGCCCGCCGGCCGCGCGCTGCCCGCGGGGCGGCGATCCGTCGTCGGGCGCCGGGCGGTTAGCCTTTCAGAATCGTCGGTGCAGTGAATCCCCCAGGTCCCGCAGACGGGCGCCCCGAGCAGGGCGCGCGCTCGCAGCGCAAGCGCGAGGCGCTCGAGCTGTTCGCCGGGCTCCCGGCCCGCTACGACGAGCTGTCCGCCGCGTTCAGCTTCTGGCAGGACCCGCGCTGGCGGCGCGCGCTCGTGGACACCGCGGCGCCGGAGCGCGGCGATCGCGTGCTCGACGTGGCGACCGGCACCGGCATGGTCGCCGCCGAGCTGCTCTCGCGCTGCGAGTGCAGCGTGGTCGGCGTCGATCAGAGCGCTGCGATGCTCGCGCGCGCCCGGGCGCGTTTCGCGTCCCGCGAGCAGACGCGCATCGAGCTGATCGAGGCCGAGGCTGAGCGGCTGCCGTTCGAGGATGAGAGCTTCGACGTGGTCACCTTCACCTACCTGCTGCGCTATGTCGATGATCCGGCGCAGACGATGCGCGAGCTGGCGCGCGTGCTGCGCCCGGGAGGGCGCATCGCGTCGCTGGAGTTCGGCGTGCCGCCCGCGCGCGCGTCACGCGCGGCGTGGCGCCTGTACACCGCTGTCGGGCTGCCCGTGCTCGGCGGCCTGGTCTCGCGGGAGTGGCGCGAGGTGGGGCGCTTCCTGGGGCCGAGCATCCGCGGCTTCTACGAGCGCCACCCGCTCGCGCAGGTGGTGGGCCTCTGGGAGCAGGCGGGATTGGGTGAGGTGCGCGTGCGCCGCATGAGCTTCGGAGCCGGCGTGGTGATGGGCGCGCGCAAGGGCGCGCAGCGCCGCTCGCGCGAGGTCGACCCGTCACTCGCGGTCGCGGGCCAATAGCGCCATGAGCTCCACGCGCGAACGGCCCGCCTTCTACGCGCTCGGGCACGGTCGCGTGGGTGACCTCGTGACGCTGCTTCACCCGCCGTACACGCTGTGGCACCTCAGCTACTTCGTACTCGGCGCGGCGGCCGCGCCGAAGGTGCACGTCTACCGGCTCGAGTGGGGGCTCGCGGCGTTCGCGCTGGCGGTGGGCGTCGCAGCGCACACGCTGGATGAGCTGCACGACAGGCCGCTAGGCACCTCCTTCAGCGACCGCACGCTCCTGCTCGCGTCGTTGGCCGCGCTAGCGGGGGCACTCGCGATAGGGGCGGCCGGCGCGCTGACGGTGACCGCGTGGCTGGCTCCGGTCGTGCTCGCCGGGGGAGCGTTCCTGCCCGCGTACAACCTCGAGCTCGTGGGCGGGCGACTCCACAGCGACCTCTGGTTCGCCGCCGGATGGGGTGCGTTCCCGGCGTTCACCGGTTACTTCGTGAACGCCGAGAGGGTCGCGCTACCCGGCGTGCTCCTCGCCGCGGGCTGCATGCTGCTGAGCGTCGCACAGCGTCGCCTCAGCGCTCCGGCGCGCGAGCTGCGCCGCCGCACCGTGTCGGTGAGCGGGACGCGTACGCGCAGCGACGGCAGCAGCGAGGAGCTCTCCCTGGGCGCGCTGCTCGCGCCGCTCGATGGGGCTCTCGCTGCGCTCTCGCTGGCGCTTCCGATCACCGCAGGTGCGCTGATAGCGGCGAGGCTGTGAGGCACGCCCGTCAGACGGCGTCGAGCAGGTGCGCGCCCGGCCCGGGATGCACCTCGCGCGCTTCGCGGGGGACATTCACGCCCGGCGCGAGCAGCCCGAGCACGCTCCCTCCGAAGCCGCCGCCCACCAGCCGCGCTCCCGCGGCGCCGGCGTCGCGCAGCCGCGCGACGGTCTCCTCGACGGCCGCGGTGGAGACCTCATAGAGGTCGCGCAGGCTACGGTGGGACTCATCCAGCAGCGAGCCGACCGCGACGAGGTCGCCGTCCCTTAGTGCCGCGACGGTGCGCTCCACCCGCGCGTTCTCTTCGAGCACATGGCGCGCGCGGCGGGCGAGCGGCTCGGGCAGGCGGGAGACAGCGTCGATGTCGGCGTCGCGCAGCGAGGTGATCCCCAACAGCTCGCACGCGCGCGCGCACTCGGCGCGACGCTCGTTGTAGCCGGAGCTCGCGTTGGCGTGGCGCTCGCCGGAGTCGAGCACGGCCAGCCGCCAGCCGTCGAGGGAGAGCGCCACGGGCTGCACATCGAGCGTGCGGAAGTCGATCCGCACAGCCGTGTCGGGCGCGCCGTACAGGCACGCGAGCTGATCGAGCATGCCCGTCCGTGCGCCCACCCAGTCGTTCTCCACGCGCGCGCACAGCTTCGCCAGCGCGATCCGGTCGGGCGGCTGCGGCGGCGCGCCCGAGCTCGCGCGCGCGAGCTCGGTGAGCGCAAGGCACAGCGCGACCTCGAGGGCCGCCGAGGAGGACAGCCCGGCGCCCCGTGGCAGGTCGCCGTGGATCTCCACGCGAGCGCACGGCGGCGGCGATCCGGCACGCGCGAGCTCCGCGGCCACGCCGCGCACGTACGCGCGCCAGCCGTGCGGGGGGTCAGGCTCCGCGACCGCGAACTCGTCGCGCTCGTCGAGGTCGAGGGCAAGCACCTCGAGCCGTGCGCCCTGCTCGCCCCGCCCGTCGCCGTCGCAGGCCTGCGCAGTAACGGTGATGCCCTCGCCGATCGCGAACGGCAGCGCGAGCCCCTCGTTGTAGTCGGTGTGCTCGCCGATCAGGTTCACGCGCCCCGGCGCGAAGGCGCGTGCCCGCTCAGGAGGCACGCGCCATCGCCTCGCGCAGCTCGGCGGCGGACTCCTCGGGCAGCACGTCGGAGATGAAAGTGCCCGCGCCCTGCTCGGACCCGGCGGGGTACTTGAGCTTCTCGGCGGTTCGCAGCGGCGGATAGAACTCGATGTGCAGGTGCCCGTGCGCGTCGTGCGGCGCGCCGGGCTTGCCGCCGCCGGGGTGCGTCCCGGCGCGAGCGCTCGCGCGCTGCACGCTCTCGGTGGGCGCCTGGTGGACCGCCATCACATACGGGAACGGGCGCTGGAAGAGGGCGTCGAAGCCGCGCATCACGCGCTGCAGCGCCTCGGCGAGCAGCGCGAGCTCGCGCGCGTCGCAGTGCAGCAGGCTGGGGCGGTGCTCGCGCATGCACAGGTGCACCTCGTAGGGCCAGCGCGCGGCACGGGGTACGAACGCGACTGCGTGCTCGTTCTCGTGAATGACGCGGCGGCCGTCCTCGATCTCGGCTGAGAGCAGCGCGCACTGCGCGCAGCCGCCCATGCGCGCGTCGGCGGCGAGCTCGAGCGCGGGGACGGGCGGCAGGAACGGGTAGCCGTAGATCTGCCCGTGCGGATGATGCAGCGTGACGCCCACCTCGACGCCGCGGTTTTCGAAGATGTAGACGTAGTCGATGTCCTCGCGTGCGCCGAGCTCGGCGTAGCGCTGGCGCCAGACCCACATAAGCGCCTCCGCGCGCGCGCTCGGCAGCCTCGCCAGCGAGAGGTCGTGATCGTCGGTGTAGACGAGCACCTCGGCCGCGCCGTGCGGCTCCTCGAAGGCGGGGAAGCGGTTCTCGAAGACGACGATCTCGAATGACTCAAGCGGGATGTCCGTTGGCGGCGCCCCCCGCCGCGACGGACACAGCGGGCAGTGCTCGCGCGAGGGCAGGAACGTGCGGTCCTGGCGGTGGATCGCGTAGGCGACCTGCTCGCCGCGCAGCTCGTTGAAGCGCAGTTCGCTCACCCCTGGGGCTCCTCGCTGCGGTACTCGATGAGCGCACGGCCGTCCTCTTTGCGCGTGCGCTCGAGGATCAGCGGCCCGAAGCGCTCGGGTGCCCCGCGCTCGCCCGCGTCGCCGGCGGCCGGGCCGGATGCCGGCGTCGACCGCGGGGGCTCTGCTGGGTCGCTTCCCATGACGCGAGGTATATCTGCACGCGCCGCAGCCTGTCGGTGAGCGCGCCGCGCGGCGACGGCCCGGGGGGCATTACGGAGGCCTGCTGCGGCTTTGCCGTGGAGCGTTCGCGAGGACATCCGGGCGACCTCACGAACGGGTAGTGTGCATCCCGCGGTGTCGGCAATACAGCCTTTCGTCTAGAGGAGGTCCTGATGTCAGTTACCGACCAGTCGCAAGAGAACGCCGAGCAGCAGGAGGCGCAGCAGTCGCGTCTGAGCTGGCCGGAGATCGACCGGCGCTCGTTCCTGCGTCGCACGGCGATGACGGGCGTGGCGGCGGGCTCGGTGGGCACGCTGCTGAGCGCGTGTGGCTCGAGCGCCTCGAGCAGCGGCGGCGGCGGATCCGCCTCCGTCTTCGGCTCGCACAAGGAATACAAGTTCGTGTTCGTCAACCACGTCACGACGAACCCGTTCTTCACGCCGACGCAGTACGGGGCGTCGGACGCCTGCAAGCTGCTGGGCTGCAAGTTCCAGTGGACCGGCTCTGAAAACAGCAACGTGAGCCAGATGGTCACAGCGCTGAACAGCGCGGTGACCGGCGGCGCGGACGGCATCGCCGTTGCGCTGATCGACCTGCACGCCTTCAACGCACCCGTGGAAGCGGCGCTCAAGGCCGGCATCCCGGTGGTCGCCTACAACGCCGACGCGCCCGGCAACGCGCGCCTGGCCTACATCGGGCAGGACCTCAAAAAGGCGGGCGAAGAAATGGGCAAGCGCATCGTCGAAGAGGTCGGCTCCGGTGAAGTCGCGCTGTTCATCGCGACGCCCGGCTCGGCCAACCTGCAGCCGCGCATCGAAGGCGCGGAAAAGGCGATCAAGGCATCGGGCGCGGCGATCACGGTGCACGCCGTGGCGACAGGCGCGGCGGTGGCGCAGGAGCAGCCGGCGATCGAAGCGTGGTACCTCAGCCACAAGAGCGCGAAGGGCATGTACGCCGTCGACGGCGGCAGCACCGAAAGCCTCGCGAAAGTGATGCAGAAGCTGGGGCTCACGGCGAAAGGCGTCAAGGCGGGCGGCTTCGACCTCACCGAACAGACCCAGCAGCTGCTGCAGGCGGGCAACATCGAATTCACGATCGACCAGCAGCCCTATCTGCAGGGCTTCGTGCCGGTCGTGCAGCTGTTCCTCTACAAGGTCTCCGGCACGCTGTCGGGCCCATCCGAAGTGGACACCGGGCTGAAGTTCCTCAACAAGGAAACGGTCAAGCCGTACGTCGAAACGAAGAGCCGCTACGAGGGCACCTCGACGGCCGCGAAGGTGATCAGCTAAGGCAACATGCATGCAGGCGGGAGGCGGGTGAGCTAGGCGCAGATGGCAGCCCGGTCCGCAGAGGAGGGCGCGCCCTCCCCGTCCGGCATCGAGAAGGGCCCGGCGCAGGGGCGCTCGGCCCTTCTCGCCCGCCGCCGCGAGCTGCTCTCGCGCGTGCTCGCGCTGCGCGAGGGCAGCATCATCGTCGTGACGGTCATCGTCGCGATCTACTTCTCGGTGAATACGAGCACGTTCTTCACCGGGGAGAACTTCAAGACGCTGCTGCCCTACTTCGCCCCGCTCGCGATCCTCGGCGCGGGGGAGGTGTTCGTGATGATCCTCGGGCAGATCGACCTGTCGATCGGCGGCATGTACATGTTCGCGCCGATCGTCTTCTACAAGCTCGACACCGCCGGCCTGGGACTCGTGCCCTCGATGGTCATCGCCCTGCTCGTGTGCATGGTCGTGGGCGCCGTCAACGGTGCCTTCGTGGCGATCGTGGGTGTGAGCGCGTTCGTCACCACGCTCGGCATGCTGTTCAGCTTCGAGGGGCTCAGCCTGATCCTCTCGCACGGCACGCCCGTGGCCACGCCTGGAGCGCAGATTCACCAGACCACGCAGCTCGTCAACCACATGGTCAACGGACACACGATCGCGCTGTCAGAACGCGTCAACCACATCGGCACGTTCGCGAAAGTCTTCGGCGGCGGCGCCTACTCCGAGCTGATCTGGGCGGTAGCGATCGTGCTGCTGCTGCAGGTCGTGCTCACGTTCACTCGCTGGGGGCTCTACACGGTCGCGATCGGCTCCAACAAGCTTGCGGCGGCCGAGGCGGGCGTGAAGGTCAAGCTAGTCACGATCCGCAACTTCGTGCTGTGCTCGGCGCTGGCGGGGCTCGTCGGGGTCTTCGAGGCGGTCCGCTCGCAGACGATCCAGCCCGACCCGTCGGGGCCGAACGAACTGCTCCTGATCGCGATCGCCGGAGCGGTCATCGGCGGGACGCTGCTGGCGGGCGGGTCGGGCACGGTGGTGGGCGCGCTGATCGGCGCGCTCTTCCTCGGGATGCTCAAGGACGGGCTGATCCTGCAGGGCGTGAACGCCAACTACCTGCTGTTCTACACGGGCCTCGCGATCGTGATCGCGATGACCGCGAACGTCTACGTCGGCCGCGTGCGCAGAGGTCACGGCAGTGGCTGATCCCGACACCGGCCCCCTCCACGTCGTCGGGCCGACATCGGCGCCAGACGACATCCTGCGCGTTGAGCACATCGCCAAGCGCTTCGGCCCGGTGACCGCGCTGCGCGACGTGAACCTGCACCTGCGCAGGGGCGAGGTGCTCGGGCTGCTCGGCGACAACGGCTCGGGCAAGTCGACCCTTATCAAGATCATCTGCGGGTTCCAGAAGCAGGACTCGGGGAGCATGTTCCTGCACGGCGAGCCCTACGAGCCGAAGAGCGTCGACGACGGGCGCGCGCACGGGATCGAGACCGTCTACCAGGACCTCGCGCTGATCGACGAACTGTCCGTGTACCACAACCTGTTCCTGCGCCGGGAGCGCGTGCACCACCCGTTTCCCCTGCTGGCCAACCGGCAGATGAAGCGCGAAGCGCGCGAGGCGCTCGACCAGATCGGCATCAACATCCCGCGCATCGACGTCGCCGTCGCTCGGCTGTCGGGTGGACAGCGCCAGGCGATCGCGGTCGCGCGCACGGTGAACTCCGACGCGGACATCCTCCTGCTCGACGAGCCACTCGCCGCGATGGGCGCGAAAGAGGGCTCGATGATCCTCGACCTGGTTGCGCGCCTGAAGGAGGAGGGGAGGGTCTCGATCATCATGATCCTCCACAACTACGTGCATGTGCTGCAGGCATGCGACCGGGTGAGCATGATCCAGGACGGGACGATCGCGCTCGACAAGCCGACGGCGGAGACCTCCGTGGAGGAGCTGACCGACATCGTCGTCAACGAGTACCGGCGGGCGCGCCTGGAAAGCCACCGCACCGCGCCTCCCGCCCCGTAGGCCGGCCGAGGCGAGCGCCCAGGGCTAGGCGCGGGGCAGCCGCGCGAGGAATGCTGCGCTCATCCTTGCCCGCCCACCGGGCGGCGCGCCTTCAGTTTTCCGGCGGGAAGCTCCCGCGCGCGCCGGGCGGGCGCCGGGACGCGAGGTACTCCCGGTTCTGGCGGTGCTCGCCCCGGATCTGGATCGCGACGTAGACAAGGATGATGTTCACGATCACGCCTATCCCGCCGAACGTGACGATCAGGCCGAACGTCTTGACGAACGCTTCGCTGGCGCCGAGGATCATTGGCGCAGCCTAGCAACCGCTTCGCGGGCGCGGTGTCGTAGGCTTGAGCGCACGCACCGGGCCGCATCGGCTCGGAGCGGCACCCGGAGAGGTGCCGGAGCGGTTGAACGGGCGCGACTGGAAATCGCGTAACGGGGGTCAACCTCGTTCGAGGGTTCGAATCCCTCCCTCTCCGTGCAGGTCCCCTCCTCAAGAGGATGCCCGGAGCGGACTCGGTGCTCGCGCGCCGAGCCCGCGTCGGGAGACCCCTCGAGCCCGGCCGCTGCCGCGCCGGCCGATGGGGCGAGAGCGGCGGGCCAACTACACTACGTCGCCCTGCGCCCGTAGCTCAGCTGGATAGAGCGTCGGTCTACGGAACCGAAGGTCAGAGGTTCGAATCCTCTCGGGCGCGTTGCATCGGATCCCTGGAAGCTGAGCGCTTCTCGGATACAGCTGAGTCTGCTGCTCTGTGTGGAGTTCTCAGGCGCCGCCGGCACACAGACGGGGCCGCACTCGCATCGTCACAAAGTTTGGGCTGATGGCAATCTAGGTGTGATGGCTGATCCCGAGGGCTTCTTGCCCTTCTACCAAGCTGAGGCTGAGGCGGTGTTGATGTTTCTGACGAGGCGGACCCTGGATGGCGAGGTAGCGCTGGAACTGACCGCCGAGACTTTCGCTCAGGCGTGGCTCGGCTGGCCTCGAGTGCGCACTGACAGTGAGGAGGAGATGCGGGCGTGGCTGTTCACGATCGCCCGCCGGCAGCTCGGGCGGTATCTGCGCCGCGGGCATGCACAGCGCGATGCGCTGCGTCGTTTGGGTATGCAGACTCCGGTTGCGCACGAGGATGACCTCGCGGCAATCGAGGCGGCGGCCGGGGTCGAGGCCGTCCGCCCCGAGCTGGCCGTGGAGCTTGAGCGGCTCAACTCCGACCAGCGGGACGCGCTTCAGCTGCGCGTGATCGAGGAGATGCCCTATGAGGAGGTCGCGGTGCGCCTGGGGATCTCCGAGCCAACGGCCCGCGCGCGCGTCTCGCGTGCGCTCAGGGCGATGCAGCGTTCGCTGGCCGTGACCTGGGGAGGTGCTCGATGAGCCACAGATTCCGAGCATTGGAGGCGCTTGAGAGCGAGCTGCGACGGGTCGTGCAGGAGCCGTCCAAACCCGCGCATCGCCGGCTACCTGCGCCTCGACGCGCACGGTGGGGGCTGCTGTTGCCGATCGCGTGCGTTCTGCTCGCAGGCGGCACGCTCGCCCTCGCGGCGACGGGAGTCATCCTCACCGGGTCTGCGGTGCCCGCCGCGGCGCCTGTCGGTCCTGCGGAAGGTATCGGCGTTCCGGTCTCATCCCGCCTGCTCCCCATGCGGGCAAAGGACCCGGACGGGGGCCTGCCGTGGGGGATGCGGATCGTTGAAACCTCGAGAGGACTGGTGTGTGCCCAGGTCGGGAGGGTCGACAACGGGCAGCTGGGAGAGCTCGGGATAGACGGGGCCTTCAACAACGACGGCCTCTTCCACCCGTTCCCTGCCGCGGTCGCCCAGTCTTTCCCGGGCGGCTCCACAGAAGACGGTACGGAGATAGAAGGAGGCACCTGTACGCTCGGGGGAAGCACCGCGTGGGGCAGCGCCGTCGCCGCCGAACTCTGGGGCATTGACCGGAACGCCGCCTTCGCCCATGGGCATTTCAGCCCGAAGAGCCCGCAGGCGCGAGACATCAGCTACGGACTGCTTGGCCCGCACGCGTCCCGTGTCAGCTATTCCGAAGGGTCCTCGCGGGACAGCGAGGCCGTGGCGCCGGGTGTCGGCGCCTATCTGATCGTGCAGCGGGCTGGGCCCAGCAGCGACCGCGAAGGCTCCGGAGAGGCGCCTGGGACGCAGATACCGGGGGCCGGGCCGGGGGCCGACGGCGCCGTGACGAGCATCACCTATGACCAGAACGGCACAAGCTGCGAAAACGGCTACGACGCCCGCAACGGTGCCACGGTGCCGGTCGCGCACGCCTGCCTACCGGCTGGCGCGCCGGCTCCGCCAGTACAGGCGACAAAGGCAAGCACCTCCCGGCTGCATCCGTCGATCCAATTCGTGGTCCGCGCGGGTCGAGTGACGGCTGCGGAGATCTCCTTCGCGGCGCCTTTCCCGGTCCGCGGTGCCGCCCAGAACTACGCCGTCTGGAGCAAGGGTTGCGGGACACGAGGCGAAGGCGCCGACGCAGCCGTCTTCAACCACGACGTGGCCAAGGGAGGGATCGTGCATCTGCTCCTGAAGTACCCATTCGCTGCACGTTGTTCGCGCGCACAGCGATCGGTCGAAATCCTCTTCGACTCATCGGCTGCCGATGCGAAGCGAAGCCCCGGAAGGTCGCCCGGTCAACTGCTGCTGGCTACCGCGACGATCACACTTCCCAGGGGAGACCTGGGCGCACCCGCCCCTCACTGAAACCGGCCTATGACGAAGGGGCCCCTGCCTGCCTGTGGGACGGCAGGGGTCCGGGCCGCGTCACGTGATGGCGCTGCAAGCGCTGGTCTCGTCGCGGGCTCGCGTCGGCGACTCGCTCATGAGAGAAAGTGCAAGTTCGGCGTCGGAGGTCAGCGGTGTTCTCTCCCCGGACGAGTCGCCGGCTTCTCGTCGTCCAGGCCGACGGTGGGCTCGCCGGCGGACGCTCGCCGCGCGTGCATCGGGCCGACGAGCGGGCGCGGTGTGCTCATGGGGCCGTCACTGCGACTGTGCCCGCGTCGATGAATCCCCCAGCCGCGTGGCCACGGCTGTAGAGCACCGCCCCCGTCAAGCTCGCGACTCCCGCTTCGCCACCTTCTTCGGACCCGTCGTACTCCCCGAGGCTCCCGGCCTGCGCGTTGAACTTGTATCCCTCGAAGACGGCGACTGGCGAGTAATGGGGGCCGGTGCACGCCGCGCATTCTCTCATGGGAGGTGGTGAGGGAGTTGCGGCTCGCGCAGTCACCACCGCGGTTGGAGCTGTGGCCGCCCCCTCCGGGGCGGCCACAGACGCGGTCGGTGCACGCTCGCGCTCCGGCGAGCCGGTTGTGCAGGAGCTATTCGCTGATCGGTTTTTCGGCTTGCGATCCCGCGGTCTGGCCTTCGCCCGGCTGCGTCGAGTTGTCCGGTGCCTCAGGTCTCAGTGCGGATGCGGGCGCCGGGGTCACGGTGATGGTGAACGGCTGGCTCACAGCGCGGCCGTTGTCCGGCCCGCCGGGAATGTCGATGCGGACGATCTTCGTGCCCGGAACATAGAACTGGTGAACGATCGAGTACGTCGAGCCCGCCAGCACGCGCCCGACCTGGATCACGTGGTAGCCGGTGCCCCTTGCATCCTGGCGCTCGAGGTAGATCACGTGCCCGCTGTGATCGGGCCCGACCGTGCCTGAGAAGGTCACCGCCTGCCCGGCCTCGAACGTGGTCCCCGATACTTCAGCTGTGAGCACGTCTTTCACGCCCTCGTAGAGCACGGCCGACTGCTGTCCGGCGCCCTGGACCTTGTAGAGCGTGCTGTTCACCGGTGACTGGGCGGGGAAGCTGTAGCTACCCCCGGGCCCCGTGTTCACTTCGGCGATCGTGGCGAAGCCACGTTGGTGGACGGTACGCGCCTGGAGCTTGACCAGGCTCGTCGTGGCGCCCGCGAGGACACCCGAGATGGTCACCGACTGTCCGTAGCTGATCGGGTCGGCGGAGCTCGTGATCGTCAGGCGCGGTTTCTGCGACTGGGAGATCTCGTACTCGAGCGAGGTTGATGGACTGGGGATGTTGAGGCCGTCGCTGCGCACGAGTACGCGAATGCTCGCGTCGCCCGGCACGCGGAAGGTGTGTGTGATCGAGTAGCTTCCGCCGGCCGCGACTTCGCCGGTGCCGATCGGATGCCATTCTTCGCCGGAGACGGCGTTCTGGCGCTGGAGGACCACGCGCGCGCCGACGTCAGCTGGAGTGACGGTGCCGCTGAACGTAACCTGGTTCGGCGCGCCCGTTTCGATCTGTGTGCCTTCGGGTGGTCCTGTGATCGTCACCTGGGCTGCGACGCGTAGCCGTCGGCTCCCGCTCTGTGCGCCGTGCGAGCGAACGTAGAAGGATACGTTCGCGTTCTCCGCTCCGCTGGAGAACTTGTAGGACCCGCTCGTTTCGGTCGTCGCGCTCTGCACGGGCACATAGCCCGCGGTTCCCGCGACGTGAGCATAGAGCGTGACGGCCTGACCGCTGACGCCAACATTGTGCCGACATGCCAGACGACCGGATATTTCGGTCGATTCCCCGGCGGTGATCAGGCGCGGCGCGATGCTTTCGATACTGATCCGGCAGTTCCCGAGCGGACTCGGATGCTTGCGAGCGGTGGCGGTAGCGGGAGCCAGCGCGAGCAGCAAGCTCGCCGCGATCAGTGCTGGGCGCAATGTGGGTGGGCGCATGGTGCGTTCCTCTCGTTGGGGTTCGGTGCACATCCACACCCAGGACTTCCTGTGCGCGCTAAAGGTTGGGCAGTTGTTCTCCTTGGACGAGAGTTCTCTTGTGGCGCACCGTCGGCGAGCCGGTTTCACCCGTTGTGCCTTTCACGCCTTCCGCGCCCGCGCCGGTGCTTCCCGGGCCCGCCTTGCCGCTGCCCGTGGTCGAACCGGCTTCTTCGTTCCCGTTGCTCATGCCCGCGTTGCCCGGGCCGGTGCTCGCACCAACGCTGCCGGTGCTGCCCGTGACGCCGGTGCTGCCCGTGACGCCGGTGCCGCCGCCCGCCGGGGTGCGACGGCGGGGTTTGCGTGCTTCAGCAGAGCTCTGCCCGCCCGTCGCTCCGGTGGGCGTTTTCACCGTCCCCGAGACCGAGGTGCCACGAGGCATCGTGGTGGCGGGGGTCCTGCGATGCGGGACGCGGATCGGCGGCGGCGCCGCAGGAGGTTTGGTCGCTTTCGCCCTGGGAGGCTTCACTGTCGCCGGACGATGGCGACCGCTCAGCGCTTTGCGTGGACGGGCGCGCCGCCTCATCGCTAACCGGCGGCGCTGAAGTTGTTCACGGCGCCGAAGTTGCGCCCGCAGGCGACGCAGCGCGGCGCGGCGCCGTGCGCCATCTCCCTGACCGCCTCCCGCTCCGCCCTTGCCCGCTTCGGTGCTCGCCGGCGGCCGTTCCGGGCTGCCCGGTGCCGCGCCGCTCACCGTAGGAGTGCCCGGCGTGGGTGTGGGCGCTTCGGCGGGCGCGGGAAGCTGGCTTGCGCCGCTGACGCCCGACAGCTGTGTGGCCGGCACGGCGCTCGGGATACCGGCTGCGCCGGAGCCGGCGGCTGGTGCGAGCGCGCCCGGCGATCCGGCGGCGGGGGCCGACGGCGCGCTCTCGTAGACGGTGTGCGCCGCCGCGGTCCGGCGCCCCGTGCTATCGACGAGCGCGAGCTGCGGGTGAGCGCCGCGGTGCACAGCGCCGCGCGGCTCGCGCCTGTGGATCGTGACGGCGCCCGCGGTTGCGAGGGCGAGCACCGCGCCGCCGACGGCGACCTTGGTGAGCACCCCGCCGCCGACGAGCGCGCCTACACCGGCACCGCTTCCGGCCCCCGCGCTCGCGCCGACGGCAGCCGTGCCGGCCGCCGAACCGCCTGCCGCGATTCCGGAGCCGCCGGTGGCCGTGGCTCCCACGCCTGCCCCACCGACGCCGGCACCGCTCGCGCCGGCTCCCCCGACACCTGCGGCGCCGGCCACGTGCGCGGCGCAGTGACCGAGGACCGCGGCCGCGAGTCCCGCGCTGGGCAGCACCGGGAGCACGGCCGCGAGCCCCTGACGCTGGCCGTTGAGCGCGAGCTGAAACTCCTTGCAGCCCAGGCACAACCTCAGGTGCCGTCGCAACGGCCCGCGTCGTAGCTCGCCGCCGCGCGCCACCGCGAGCTGTTCGCGGATCTCCTGACAGGATGCGCCGAGCGCGTCACGATCGGCGATCAGAGCGGTGCGCGCCTGGTAGATCAGCGCCTTGACCTTCGTCACCGGGCAGTCAACGATCGCGGCGATCGCCTCGTGGCTGAGGTCGTCGAGCTCGGCGAGCAGCAGTGCCGAGCGCTGGTCCTCTGGCAGGCGACGGATCCCGGCAACCAGCTGGCGCAGGTCCTCGCGCTGGTGCACCTGATCGGAGAGCCCCGTGAGAGCGGGCGTGCTTTCCTGCAGTGCAGCCGTGGCTCGCCGGGCGGCGATCGACGAGAGGCAGCAATTGCGCGCGATCTTGTAGAGCCACGGGCGCAGCTCGCGCGGCGCCGTCCCGCGGAGCAGCGCACGGTGCGCTTTGATGAACGCCTGCTGCAGTGCGTCCTCGGCCTCGTCGTGGTTGGCGAGCGTGTGGCGGCAGTAGGAGAGCAGTTGCGCGTGGTGGCGCTGGAAGATCGCCTCGAAGGCGCGCTCGTCGCCGCTGCGCATGCGTCGCACGAGCGCGGCGTCGGTGGCGCGGGCAGCGGCGTCCGGGTCGCCCGGGGTCCTTGATCGCCGCTCAGCTGTGAGCACGACTCAGTGAGCTCTCCGGAGTGGGCGCGCGGCGGCGCTGTAGAAGGCATACAGCCACATCACCGCAGAAACGCCCCAGAGGTTGGCGAGTTGCGGTGCGCGGGCCGTCGGCCGGAGCGCGATGATCTGCCGTGCGGTGCTCAAGCAGCGACCGCAGCGCGCCGAAAGTGCTCCCATGACGCGCTGGATGACCGTCGCCGTGATCGGTGGGCTGCTCGGGCTGAGCGTCGCCGCTCCAGCCCTCGCTGCCCCCACCATCACCGAGTACGGCCTCTCGGGTGAAGGTCAGCCGCTCGGCATCGCCACAGGCCCCGAAGGCGACCTGTGGCTGGCCGACAGCGCCGGAGCGGCGATCGACAGGGTGACCCCCGAAGGCGTGCTCAAGAGCTTCCCGCTCAACGCGACGTCGGCGCCATTTGAAATCACAGCCGGCCCCGACGGCAAACTGTGGTTCACCACGAGCAAAGGAGCGATCGTCACAATCGCTGCCCTGGGCGGCAGCGTCAGCAAATACGCGC
>Ga0209698_10004438_pt1 | contig 15368 bp, 8 predicted proteins | sample LitLauG_LLR_2012_FD_187203 | JGI IMG/M metagenome (GOLD analysis project Ga0209698, IMG submission 187203) | Freshwater sediment microbial communities from Pennsylvania, USA - Little Laurel Run_MetaG_LLR_2012 (SPAdes) (version 2) | ecosystem: Environmental > Aquatic > Freshwater > Creek >...
CGTCGGAATCAGCGCAAGCTTCGCCACGTAGGCATCAGAACTTCCAGCAGCTCCATTCAGGGCTCCGCCTCCGGGCAGCGGCGAAAGCGTCGGCATATTCGCCGAAAAAGTTTCGCCAGTAATATAAGCATTGGGAGGATTGGCTGAATCAATCGCTATTCCGTAGCCCTGGTCTGGATCTGCCCCATCTCCGCTGCCGCCGAAATAGGTCGAATAAAGCAAGTCATTCTTCCCGCTGCCTCCGACGGTCGGTAGTAGCTTCGCGATGAAGGGAGTGCCAAAAGGGTTTGAAAGGGTGGTCTGAAAGCCGCCGAGCAGCGTGCCCGTGTTCGTTCCGGGGAAGTCCGTAGACGAGGTGGTACCCACCAGATAGACGTTACCGGTGCCATCGACTTTAATCCCGTAGCCGGTATTGCCACCCGTTCCACCGAGAAAGGTGGCATACCGGAAGGGCGTGAGGGGAGTCCCAACCACCGCGTTTGTTGTATCCACAAGGACTACGAATGCCTTCCCCGACGGTGCGCCGGAGGTGTCGAATGCTCCGGTTGTGAATGGGAAATCATTCGAGTCTGTCACACCGGTAACGTAGGCGATATTGTTGGGTCCAAGCGCGATGCCATACCCGATCTCTAGCGTGGACCCGGCGATATAGGTGGAATAGACGAAAGAGGCGCTCCCATTCCCGGCTGTATTGATTTTCGTAACGAATGCACTGCCCAATACGTTTGCGGCCGGAGGAGCCGGTTCGTTAGCGTTCGTGCTGGAGGGAAATCCTGTCGAATTGTTCGCCGTGGTCGCTCCGACCACGTAGGCGTTGTTAGAGGAATCTACAGCAACTCCGTAAGCTTGGTCGCCGTAGTCCAATGCCAAGGTATTCACAGTTCCAGCATTGGCCGCATTTCCGCTCAGATACGTGGAATATGCCAGAGTAGAAGTTGTGGTATTGATCTTGGAGAGGAAGGCCGATCCGAAACCATTACCCGCGTTGGCTGCGTTGAAAGTGACACCATTGGTAACCGGGAAATCGGTCGAGAATGTCTGTCCTACGACGTAGGCATTTGCATTTGCGTCGACGGCGATATCATTGGCAAACTCTCCGCCGGTTCCTCCCAAATACGTCGAGAAAACCAGCGAAGCATTGCCGCTTTGTGTGGGATCGAGTTTTGTAACAAAGCAAGTCCCGTTTGCAATGTCAGCCGAAAACGCAACGAGTGGGTTCTTCGAAGGGAATCCGGCCGCGAAGGTGACTCCAGTGACATAAACCTTTCCCGTGGAATCCACGGCGACGCCGGTGGCGCCATCCCCAACGCTGGTGGTGGTTCCCACAAGATAGCTGGAGTACAGGAGCTGAGTACCCGTAGGGTTTAGCTCCGCCACAAACGACGCACCCAGATTTCCGACCAGAGGTGCCGGTGTCAACCCACTCGCGGTGGTAGGAAAGTTCGTGGAGAATGTGTCTCCTACAACGAAGGCATCGCCCGCAGTGTCCACTGCGATCCCGACGGGCAGAGATGTATTTTCGAGGCCGCTGCCCCCGAGATACGTCGAATAATCCAGGATCGGGTCAAGAATCAGCGGCTCGCTTCGGTCGTAATCAGCAACCGAAAAGGTAACTCGATGATCGCCGGCGATCACATAATTTCCAACGATTTCGCGCTTCTCTCCGTTTAGCTGCTGGTAGATGACCGGCTTCTTAAGTTCGACTTCGCCGCCGGCAACGCTCAGCACCAAATCGCCATGCGAATTGATGCGCATCTTTTGCGCGCCATCCACCTTCAGCCGGATTGCTTTCGGGTCGGCGCCCGGAGCAACGACGAAATCATATTCGAGGTGCCGTTGGTTGCCGTAAAAAACTAGGTCCACGCCTGGATAGATGCCCGCATATTTCACGCGAGCATAAGCTGGTATGTCCGTGTGCCAATTCTTGGGATCGCTCCCTGAGAAGTAATTCACGCGCGTCGGCAGCTGTTCGGCTCCCGTGACAAGCGCCTCGGGATTCGCTCCCTCAAAGCGCATGCGAATCGCGGCAATCGTCTGAGCGGCGCGCCTTTGCTCCCGCACGGCCCGTAAGTAAGCCGAGCGATGCTTCGGCGAAAAGTCGAGACGCGTAGCGGGGCGCAGCGCCATCACCGCTTCCTGCGGAGTCAGAAACAGTTCGTAGCTTCCTCCGTGCGCGACATAGCGGACTTCTTGCGCAGTCTGCCCTCGGTTTTCTTCGAAGCTCATTGGCAGGCGGCCATATGCATCTGCCCATGCCGACTTATCCTTTGGACCTACCGGTGGAGCTACCGACTTGGTAGCCCGTTGAGGCCCTGTTGCCACACTTACGGTTTCACCAGTAAGGCCACGCTTGCCCGCGCCCACAGAGACGGTCCAGAGCACCACACAACAGAGCAGTGCGGCTACGCCGATGAACTTCACTGCATTTCCCCACGCACCCTTCAGCTTCATGGTAACCATCCTCCTAGAACCTGTAGTAGCTCTTCACCGTCATTGCAGACTGCTCCCAAAATGGCCTCGCCACACCGTCGAACTTGAATTTTCCGATTTGGAACAGAACATGACTCTTCGAGGTAAACACACGATTAACTTACTGGGAGAGGGAGCAAGCATGCTGCGCACAGCTAGCATAGTGACCCAAAACGGGAAAAACCACTCCAAAAGTGGCAGGGCAACTGTATCGTATCAGATAACGCGTTTTACTCGAATGCAGATTCGGACTTCGCCGTGAGCACGAAGGGCGAGTCCACGGAGGCTTTCTTGACGGACCCAAAATCTTCGCGGATGACGCGGCACAGGTCCTGAATCCGCGAAGGATCACTATGCGGGAAGACTTGGCGAACGGGAACGCTGGTCACGAGCCGGCCCAGCACGCCAAATTCTCTCGCGCGCATCTCCCGATCGAGGACTTTGTTCGCGAAAGTGTCCGCCACCAGGGCTAATAGGGCCTTCTGAGAACGTACCGCTTCCACCGCCGGCGCGGCTTCCGAACGCCGTTCGCCCAGAAAATAGACAGCGCCTAGCGGAACCGCACGGTTTTCAAACTGCGTCTGTCGCTCGCCAAGGAACAGGCGCTGCTTCTCCCAGTTTTTGCTGATGTGCGGAAGTGCGTCCGGCGCTCCAAAAAGCATGTTAACGGATTCCGGCCAAAGGCAAAGATGAGGATAAGCCGGGAGGACGAGGAATTCAGATCCATTCTCGGAGAGCGCCACGACGTCGTCAGAAATTACGCCGTGTCCTTCGAGTCCGAATGCCGCTGCCGTGGTGGACTTTCCCGCTCCTTCGGCTCCTACGAATGCCACTCCGTAATCTTCAAGCACTACGGCACTGGCATGCAAACAAGTGATTCCGCGCAGCCGAAGCAATAGTCCGAGCACTGGCCCCACAAGATAGGAGCATGCATCTTCGAGCGTCGAAGCCTCCGGCCAAGTCGCCCAAATTTCTTTCCCCGCGCTTTCCAGCCAGAATTGTGTGCCGTCGAAGTACTCCAGACGCAAATAGAGGCCGTCAGGTGATTTCCAGATTCGTAGCGCGGGATTGCCCGCATCATCTGCATAAGGGCTGGTGTAGGTGAGCTCTTCCAATCCACTGGGAATCCGCGTTTCAGAATAAGGAGAAAGCCCTAGCTTAATTCGAACGTCAGCAACCGCGACCGGTGCGTTTAGAGAAACCAATCCTGGGATGGCAATATTGGAGACAATCTTTAGGCCGAAGGCGGTGTGCAGGGTATCCACTTCTTTTTCTTAAAGTCCGGATTGCTGAATCTTCGCAATCTATTCTGAAACGTTCAATTCTGTCTCATCTCAGGGGGAAGGCATCTCGACAGTTTCGCGTTGCTGGAATGATGCCTGGAGAATTTTTCGCAAAGCAGACACCGCAGGTCCGGGCGTTCACTTAAACGTGGGTATGCGCCGGTGCACGATTGCCAGCCTTATCCTTCCGGCCATTCGGCCCTCTCGTCTGCGTAAGTTCCCGTACCGTCCCGTAAACGGTCAACGATGGTTTCGAGTAAGGTTTTTTTGTTTCCCGTTTTACGGGTTTAGCCATTACTGGCCTCCGCATGAATGTTATAACGAATTCTACGCGCTGACTGCAACCAAATGTTGAGACAGTAAGGTCTCAAACTCGCACTCGCTTGTTCCTGATCCATCTTACCATGCGGCGCAGTCATCGCACTTCGATCAATGTAGCGATCCAATTCCGGGCTCCAGGGGATTTCTTTCAGCCGCTCCGCTCCCGCCACACGCAGTTGTGCTGACACGGGATCGCCCTGCAGCGGTGTTTTCGGCCGTGTACGTATCCGCTCCGGCAATCGTCCGGTCATCGCCTCGCGCACCAGCGTCTTTCTGTATAACCACGGAAATGGTGGCAATGCCAACAAATAATTCACCATGCGCAAATCCAGAAAAGGGTATCGGGTTTCCACCGGGCAACCTGTCGCTCCTGGGTCATCTTGCTCAAACAGGTGCGTCCATAGCGGTGATGCCAGGGATGCGTATCCCCTCGGATGGATAGGATGCCTCGGCCACGGATTCGGCTGCCGTTTCTCTTCCTTCCATCGTGCATCCAGATGTGCCCTGCCTCTGAATTCCGCAGCCAGCCACTGCGGGTACACTGGCTGGTCGGGATCTCTTCCGGACCACCGCAACGCCCGGGCGCGGATGCCCCGCCACGGGAAGGGCCTGACCCACAAGTAGTTTGCCACGTCCGTTAGGAGCTGCCGCCATTCCCCCCTGCGGCGCAAATCTCGCACATAGGGCCACATCTGGAAGGTCTGCAGCTCATCGCCGCCCTCCCCGCACAACAGAACCCGGCAGCCCTCGGAAATGTCGCGGTGAGCGTCGAAAATCCCGGCGAGGAATGGATCTTCAACCGGTTCGGGCCCGTTTACCTTGGGGTTGTCCCAGCGCTCGAAGAGCTGGGCCTTGTCCATTGGTATGAACTTGACCGGTATGCGAAGAAAGTCCCCGACTTCGCGCGCGTGCGTTTCTTCTTGGTCGGGGATTAGTGACCTGTAAACGTAGGTGTAGCCCCGAAGCTCTGCCGGGGTAGCTTTGCTGGCCAGTTCCTTGGCCACTGCCGCCACAGACGAAGAGTCCAGCCCGCCGCTCAGAAGGATTCCAACGCGCTCCGTGCGAAGCCGGTCCGCCACGGCGGTCTCCAAAACAGACTGAAAGTGCTCGACGTACTCCGCGGGATCCTGGTACCGAATTCGTCCGTCCGTAGGAGGTGTCCAGTAGCGCCGGATCTGGAGGCCGTTTTGCGAGACTGTCAGCGTATGCGCAGGAGGCAAGCGCTGTATATCGCGAAAAGTTGTCGTGGCGTTGTCGTAGTTCAGACCGAAAAGCAGGAAATCACCGATTGCCGCATCGTTCAGCTCGCTCGAAACTCTTGGGTGTAAGCGAATGCAGTTCAGCGTATTGCCGAAAACAAAAAGCTCTCCCATGGGTGCGTAGTAGAAGGGCTTGATGCCGAAATGGTCGCGCGCGCAGAAGAGTCTTTTGTTGCGCGCATCCCAGACAGCGAACGAAAAATCCCCGCGCAAATGCTCGACGCACGGCGTGCCCCACGCTGCGTAAGCATGCAGAATGAGTTCAGAGTCTGGACCATTTTGCCGAACCACTCGGCCGGAGCGTTGCAACTCGCCAATCAATTCCGACCGGCTGTCCAGTCGCGCGTCCGCGACAATCCAAAACTGCCCCTCTAGACTCGCGGGCTGGCGTTCGCCCAGCGATTCGCGCGTGGTCCGTAACATCGCATGACCAAGGCCGACGGAACCTTCCATCCAGCACTCCCGGCAATCGGGGCCACGGTAAGCAAGAAAATCGACGAGGGACTGCAACAGCGCCCGCTCTATCGGCGCACCGTCCCGCTGGTACATGCCGGCGATGCCGCTCAATCAGTTCGCCTTTCTATGCAAGTAGCCGGCGCTTCAAATCGCAGAAATAAGTGACCATGCCATCTTCCTCTTTCGAAAGAATGGCATGCACACATTCACCTCTGGCTTCGCCCTGAAGCGGAATTCTCCCACAAGCAGAATTCGATTTCTAAACGTTGCGTGGCTGGACCTCCATTGTACTTTCCGTTCTCCCCCGCCGCAACCAAGCGGCGCCAGCGCTTTTGTCTTGCAACTCCGAATCGGTCTAGGCACAGTACCGGAGAATGATTCTACGTCTTTCCAGCAACGCGCAGCGCCGGGCACTCGTCGCTGCCTCTATCGCGGTCGCAATATTCCTCTCGTACTTCAGCATTCGAAATGCGTATGCCGCTCATTACGTCGGCCTGCAAACCGCTGAGGGCTATGAGCGCGCCGTCCGCCTTGAACCCGCTAACGCGCAAAACTGGTATTTGCTTGGCCGCTATTGGCAATACAACCTGGAAGATCCAGACTCCGCGCGCGCCATCCGCTCCTACCTTTCTGCCCTGTCGTTCAATCCGGCATCCTCGGAAACCTGGCTGGATCTTGCCACTGCTTACGAATCGGAAGGCAACCTCGTTGCCGCCCGTGACGCTTATCTCCACGCCAAGAAAGCCTATCCCCTCTCCGCCGGGGCCTCCTGGCGCTACGGAAATTTTCTGTTGCGGCAGGGAGAAATTGATTCTGCCTTTAGCGAGATGCGCCTTGCTGTCCTAGCTGATCCTCATCGCGCCGCGGAGGCTTTTTCCCGCGCTCTGCGGGCCGGTTCAAGCATCGAAACCACGATTGATCGTGTCTTGCCACCCAACACCGAGGCGTATCTCGATGTGATTTGGGACCAGACCACCGACGGACACACCGGGAATGCGCTCAAAGTATGGGACCGGCTCGCTCCCCTTCATCCCAGGATTTCCTTGTACGATTCCTACTCGCTGGTCAGCGCCTTGATGACAGAAAAACGCATCGGGGAAGCAAGCCGGGTCTGGGACCAGGCAGTCCTTTTCGCTGGCCTGGCCGATCTGCAAAGTACGCCAGGTTCGGTTTTGTGGGATGGCGGATTCGAATCGAATATTACCGGCGGCGGATTTTCCTGGATACTCTCTCAGGGAACTCGCGGCGTACAAATGGGCATTGATACTCAGGAAAACCACTCCGGAAATCGCTCCTTGCGGCTGATATTTGATGGAAAGTTCAACCTCAATTTCGCGGATGTCTGTCACTACGTTCCCGTCAAGCCCTCGACCGCCTATCTTTTCTCCGCGTGGGTCAAAACCAGAGCGCTGACCACCGATCAGGGCCTTCGCTTTCGGTTGAATGCCTTGGATACGCAATATACTTCTACCGCTCATACTTCCGAAGTTCACGGGACTGCGCCTTGGTCGCGCGTCCAAATGCGCTGGACCTCGGCGAATGACGTTCACGAATTGCAAGTCTGTCTGGTCCGCTATCCGAGCGAAGAGCCCGGGAACAAAATCCAGGGCACCGTTTGGGTGGATGATGTTGCCCTGGTTCCGGAACCTGCGGAGCACTCCAAACCATGAGGTTGTTGCGCTTCGGCATTTGCGCTCTGGCCGTGCTCGCCGTTGCCGCTCACGGAGGCGTCGAAGATTGGGCGCGGGCTGTCTTTGAGACCGGGACAGGTTTGCTCTTTCTCGCGTGGGCTTTATGGATTTATCTCACTCACGAAGAACAAATCGTCTTTTCTCCAATTGTTCCGCCGCTAGCCGCTTTTTCTCTGGTCGTTTGGGGCCAGTGGATTTTTCATGGCACCGCGTCTTCCTACAGCACGCGCATGGAACTTCTGCTCCTCCTTTCGGACTTAATCCTTCTTTTTCTCGCCGTTCAGGCTTTCCGCACGCTTCAGGACTGGCGCGGTTTCGTCTGGTTCGGGATGGTCTTCGGGTTCTTAGTCTGCATTTTCGGTATTCTCCAGCACCTCACTTTCAACGGAAAGCTCTACTGGTTTCGCGACATGCACTACGGAGGGATTCCCTTCGGACCGTACGTGAACCGCAATCACTTCGCCGGATTTGTGGAGTTGATTCTCCCGCTCGCCCTCGTTCCTCTGGTTCTGGGCAGAGTACGGCGGGAGCGGTGGCTCGTTGTCGGTCTTTTTGCCGTTGTCCCCATCGGCGCTCTTTTCCTCTCGGTTTCGCGCGGAGGCATTGTGAGTTTCGGCGTGGAGTTGGCCGTATTGGCGCTCGTGATGATTCAGCAGCGAACCGCGGGAAAGCAGTTGTTCGCCGGCGCGGCAGTCCTGCTGATGGCGCTGTTGATGGTTTCCTGGCTCGGCGTCGGGCAGCTCCTGCAACGTTTCTCCTCGTTCCAGTCGCTCGAAGCCACTGCAGGGAAGCGGGCCTCCATGCGGCATGACACTTGGCAAATCTTTCTTCGGCACCCCATTGCCGGAACGGGACTTGGCACCCTCCAGATCGTTTATCCGCCTTACGAATCGCTCTACGATGGAAAGATCGTCAATCACACTCACAACGACTACCTCGAAGCCCTCGCCGAGACCGGCGTTCTCGGCGGACTCTGTTGCGCCTGGTTTCTCGGCGTCTTGTTCAGCGAATCCTTAAAGCGATTGCGCCGGGACAATAACTCCTTTGCGGGGACACTCCGGCTCTCCGGGCTGGTCGCTTGCATCGGCTTCCTTGTGCATAGTCTGGTCGATTTCAATCTGCACATCCCGTCGAACGCATTCTTGTTTTTCCTCATGGCCCACTTGGCTACTATGGAGATCCAGACCGCCGCCACGGAGCCCGCGCACCACCGCTCGCGCCCTCGAATTCCTCGAAATCACTGATTGCTTTAAGCGTTCTCGCTGTATAATCACACTTGGGGGTCATCTATTCTCATGCAGCCAGCCAGACTGGGTGCGTTGGTGTGGTATTTCGTTCCGACTACCCTGCTAGTGTTACTGGTTCTGGCGCCTTCCAGCAGCGCTCAGCAGGCCGTCCTCGAGACGCCACAGCAGGTCAACGACCGCATACGCTTGATGTCTGCCGCCGCGCGGCTCACGCCCCATGACTACGTCATCGGCAACGGCGATCTGCTCCAGATCGAAGTTTTCGATGTCAAAGAACTCAGCCGTGACGTGCGCGTCAGCCAGACCGGCTCTATCGGCATTCCCCTCGTGCCGGTTCGCTTGCATGTTGCTGGATTGACGGAAGTTCAGGCCGAACAGAAAATCGCCGAAGTTCTTGAAGCCAACGGCCTGGTTTCACACGCCGAAGTCAACATCAGCGTCAGAGAACGTAAGAGCAAGCCCATCACTGTTGTGGGAGCCGTTGGGCATGCCATGGTTTACCAGGCCGACCGGCCCGTGAGCATTCTGGAAGTCCTGGCGGAGGCCGGAGGAGTCGCCACGGATGCCGGCGATACCGTCATTGTGAACCGGCCCGTGCAGGATGTGCCCGCCGATTCGACGGAGCCTCCGGCAGTTGGCCCAGAAGCTCCTGCTTCAGCTGTTGCTTCTACCGGATCACTTCATGCTGGTCCGACCCAGGAGCCCGCTTCTACCAAGGCGACGGTTTCCGCAGCATCCTCAAACGCATCTGCGCCAGTTGACCCGCCTCACTTGAACAATACGATCACCATCAATCTGAACGAACTGATGGAAAGCGGCGACGCCACGAACAACATCATTCTTCAGGCCGGCGACATTGTTACCGTTCCGCACTCGGGGATTGTCTATGTTCTCGGAGCGGTGTCCCGGCCCGGCGGTTTTGTCCTCGCCAATGACCGCGGACAGATGACCACCTTAAAGATTTTGGCGCTTGCTGGAGGCTTGGGCCCGACCGCGAAAAGCGATCATGCGGTCATCGTCCGTAAGGACGCTCAGGGACAGCAGCACGAAGTCGACGTTGACCTCAAAAAAGTCATGAAACGAGAGTCGGAGGACGTTCAGCTTCAACCCAGTGACATCTTGTATGTGCCCAACAGTGCTGGCAGACAAGCCATGCTCAGGGCTCTGGAATTCGGAATCGCTTTGGGATCTGGCGTCGCTCTTTACCGGGTGGCGTACCACTAAAAAATGGCTGACGACAATAAACTCGTACCTCGTGAAAATGGCTCCAATGGTGCCGTTGAGATAGTCTCGGTCCCGGCGCGCTTCCCTTCTTTTGAGCTTTCTCCGCGTGAACCGCATCTCTACGACTATCTATTGATCTTACGGAAGCACCAGTGGCTGATTCTTTCCTTCATGCTTGCGGTGGTCACTATTGTTTCCATCGCTACCTTCCGCATGCAGCCCGTGTACGTGGCCACGGCGCGCGTTGAGATTGACCGTGAGAACGCCAATATTCTTCCCTTCCAGGGTACCGACTCCTACGACTTCATGATGGATCTCGAGAATTACATCGAGACGCAATCCAAGATCCTCACCAGCGAAACATTGGCTCTCCAGACCATCCGCAACAACGCCCTTTCGACTCGCCCGGAGTTTTCTTCACCTAACGGTCCCTCTGAAGCCATCGCCAGCGGCAGTCTCGCGAACCAGAAGCGTCCGCCTGAACTTGCTGAGTTTTTGGGAAGCCTCAGCGTGCGGCGTGTCCCCAATAGCCGGCTGATGGACGTCAGTTTTGAATCTACCGACCCGCAGCTTGCAGCGCGCATTGTGAACGCTCACATCACTTCCTACATCGAGCAGAATTTCCGCAGCAAGTATGAAGCGACCACTCAGGCTTCCACCTGGCTCACCAGCCAGCTTGATGATCTGCGCATCAAGGTTCAGAAATCCGAAGACGCCCTGATCACTTACGAACGGCAAAATCAGATCTGGACGTTGGACGACAAGCAAAATATCACCACCCAGCGGCTTGCCGACGTCAACAAGGAATTCACCGACGCCCAGAGCGAGCGTATGCGGAAGGAATCGCTCTACCAGTTTGCCAAGTCCGGCAATTTGGATGCGGTACCCCAGGTTCAGAGCAACGCTACGTTGATGGATTTGCTCCGCAAGCGCGAAGATCTCAACAGCCAATACAACGACGCCGTGAGTCAGTACGGTCCGAATTTCCCCAAGGTCGTGCGCCTTCAGGCTCAGCTGAAAGAGTTCGACGCCAACATCGAAAAGGAAAAACAGAAGATCGTCGATATTCTCGAGAGCGATTTCCGTGAAGCCCGCGAGCGCGAAATCATGCTTACCGGCGCCCTCGACCAGCAAAAAGTTGCCGCCAACCAGATGGCAGAAAAGCTGGTCGAGTACAACATTCTTAAGCGCGAGGCTGAAGCCCTTAAGACTCTCTACGATGGCCTCATGACCAAATTGAAGGAAACCGCCATTTCCGCCAGCTTGCGCTCTTCCAACATTCGCGTCGTCGACCCCGCCATGATTCCTTCCACGCCGGCGCGTCCCGCCAAGGCCCGCAACGTGGCACTCGCCTTTCTCGTGGGCCTGGTCGGTGGTATCGGTTTGGCTCTGATGCGCGAGTATCTCGACAACACCGTGAAGACCCCGGACGACGTCGAGACGCTTTCGCGGCTGCCTTCCCTGGCGGTCGTGCCTCAATTTGCAGGCTCCAATGGGAACGGCAGGCGCCACGGCCTTTTGCAGGGATTCTCCTCCAACAATGGGCACGACAAGCGCATCGAGCTGGTCGCTCAGCACTTGCCCAAGTCCCAGATGTCGGAAGCGTTTCGCGCTTTGCGGACTTCCATTCTGCTTTCGCAGGCCGATCATCCGCCACAAGTCATCTTGGTCACCAGCGCTCTCCCGCGCGAAGGCAAGACCACCGCGGCCGCGAATCTTGCGGTTACTCTCGCGCAACTCGGCGACAAAACCGTGCTGGTCGATGCCGACCTCCGCAAGCCCGGCGTCGGCCGCCTCCTCAATTTAACCGGCGGCAAATATGCGGGGCTAAGTTCCTATCTGGCAGGTGTCTCCAGCCTTGATTTGGTGTCCATCCCGCATCCTGCGATTCCCAACCTCGTCGCCATTCCCACCGGACCTCTTCCGCCGAATCCAGCGGACTTGCTCTCTTCCCACAAGCTCGTCGAGGCCATCGCCGAACTGCGTACCAAATTCAAGTTTATCGTTATCGATTCTCCGCCTATCATGGCCGCCACCGATGCCGTCATTCTCTCCGTGCAGGCCGATGGCGTGCTCCTCGTCGTTCGCAGCGGCGAAACCCCCAAGGAAGCCTTCACCCGCACGCGCGACTTGCTCAACAGTGTGAAGTGCCGCATCCTCGGTGTCGTTCTCAATGCCGTGGATGCCAGCGCTCCCGATTACTACTACTCGTATCGGTATTATCCATACTCGTATGGGTATGGTCCCCAGGAAGCGGCCGAAAGTCATGAACATGAAGATGAAGATTCCGAAGCCGTCACCGAGCGCGTCTCCCGCGATCGCCACGATGATGACTCCCAGGCCCTTTAAGGAGGCCCTTTGCGCTATCTGATCACCGGCGGCGCCGGCTTTATTGGTTCACACCTCGCGGAGCGCCTGCTCGACCGCGGCGACCGCGTCGTTCTGCTGGACAATCTCTCTACCGGCAGCGTCGAAAACATCCGCCACCTTAAGTCCTCCGACCGCATGCAATATCATCTCGACAACATCGAGAATCGCCAGTTGCTCGCTGAACTCGTTGACGATGCCGATGTGATCGTCCATCTCGCCGCCGCCGTCGGCGTCAAGCTCATCGTCGAAAGCCCCGTCAAGACCATCGAGACCAACGTTAACGGCACTCAGTTGATCCTCGAAGCTGCTTGCAAGAAAAAGAAACTCGTTATCACCGCTTCCACCTCCGAAGTCTACGGCAAGAACACCAACGTGCCTTTTCACGAGGACGCCGACCTTGTCCTCGGCCCTACCACCAAAGGCCGCTGGAGCTACGCCGCCTCCAAAGCCCTCGATGAATTTCTCGCACTCTCTTATTGGAAGGAAAAGAAGCTACCCGTTATCGTGGTGCGCTTCTTCAATACCGTAGGCCCCCGTCAAACCGGCCGCTACGGAATGGTGCTCCCCAATTTCGTGAAGTCCGCCCTCGACAACACCACCATCAGCATTTACGGCAGCGGAAAGCAGTCTCGTTGCTTCTGCGATGTACGCGACACCGTCGAAGGTCTCATTCGCCTTATGGATCTGGACCGCGCCGTCGGCGAAGTCGTCAACATCGGCAACACCGAGGAAATTACCATCGAAGGCTTGGCGCAGCGCGTGAAGGAGCGCACCGGCAGCTCTTCGCCAATCGAATACGTGCCCTACGACAAAGCCTACGAACCCGGCTTTGAGGACATGATGCGCCGCGTCCCCTCTGTCGATAAACTCCAAGCCCTCACCGGCTTCCGTCCCTGCACTCCCCTGAACGAAATCATCGACCGCGTCGCCGTCTTTTTTCAACAAAAGGCCGACGCCCTCGAAAACCGCAAAGTAGCTACAACCAGCGCCGACTAAATCTCGCTTCTCCGGAGACCGTGCCATATTTTCAAGTAGTTCTTCGCCTATTCTTCGCTAAAATCTCCCTAAAAAGAATCCACGAATCTTTTCGTACTTTCATCAAACTTTTGTCAAAATCCTTCGTCTCTACCTCTAGCTAGTCGGAGGTGTCCCTGTGACTCAAGCTGCCAACCAAGCCACCCGCCCCATGACCGCCGCCGGATGGTTCGATACCGTCCTTCGCGACCTCAAGTACACCTTCCGCACGCTCGCCCGCACTCCTGGCTTCACTGTCATCGCCGTCCTCACCCTGGCTCTCGGCATCGGCGCCAACACGGCCATCTTCACTCTTCTCGACCAGGTCCTCCTGCGCCTCCTGCCCGTCAAGGACCCGCAGCAGCTCGTCCTTCTCACCATGAAGGGCCGCCACTATGGCAGCAACTGGGGCGGTAACGCCATCTCCCATCCGATGTTCCGTGATTTTCGCGAGCACAACGAAGTCTTCTCCGACATGTTCTGCCGCTTCCCCAACTCCGCCAGCCTTTCCTTTGGTCAGCAAGCCGAACGCGTCTCCGTTGAACTCGTTTCCGGCACCTACTTCTCCGCTCTCGGGGTAGTCCCTGCCCTAGGCCGCATACTCACTCCCGATGACGATGTCGTTCCCAGCGGCCATCCCTACGTTGTCCTCAGCTATAGCTTTTGGAAAACACGTTTCGCCGGCGATCCCCAAATCGTCGGCAAAACTCTGCTGATCAACAATTACAAAATGACCGTGGTCGGTATCTCCCAGGAAGGTTTTGACGGCGTTGAACTCGGTTTCTCCCCGAAAATCTTTATTCCCATCATGATGGAGAAGCAGATCTTGGTCGGTGATCCCGTAGACATGCTCAAAGAGCGCCGCAATCGCTGGGTGAACGCCTTCGGCCGCCTCAAGCCTGGCATCTCTCAGGAACGGGCCAAAGCCGCTCTTCAGCCCTTCATGCACTCCATGCTGGAACAGGAAGTTTTGGAACCGGCCTTCGCCCATGCCTCAAAATACGACCGCGACGAATTTCTGAAATGTTGGATCGATGTTTTGCCTGGCTCCCAGGGCCGTTCCTATACTCGCCGCCAGCTTTCCACTCCGCTCTGGGTTTTGATGGCCACCACCGGCGCGGTCTTGCTGATCGCCTGCGCCAATCTCGCCAATCTCATGCTCGTTCGCGGTTCTGGACGCGTCAAGGAAATCGCCGTCCGCCTTGCCATGGGCGCCACTCGTCCGCGCATCATCGGCCAACTTTTGATCGAAAGTCTTACTCTCTCCGCTCTCGGCGGAATCACCGGCCTTGCTGTTGCCTTTTGGGCTGACCGCGCCCTCATGAAAATCTATCTTCCTTCCGATTCCGGCGGCATGAATATTTCCAGCGCGCCCGATCTTCGCATTCTCCTTTTCAACCTCGCCGTCACCGTTCTCACTGGAATCATCTTCGGCCTCGTGCCCGCTCTCCAAACCACCAAGCCGAATCTCGCCGGAACCCTGAAAGATCAAGCTGGCGCTGTCGTGGGCGGCGGCGGCCACCACCGCCTGCGAAAGGGCCTGGTTGTTGCCCAAGTGACTCTTTCTCTCTTGCTTCTGGTAGGCGCGGGTCTCTTCGTCCGCAGTCTCGCCAATCTCCGCAATCTCGGCCCCGGTTTTTCCCCGGAAAGGCTCGTTGGTTTCCAGATCGACCCTTCGCTCAACGGCTACACTCCCGAGCGTTTAAAAGTTTTCTATCCGCAACTCGCCGACGCTCTTGCTTCCATTCCCGGAGTCCGCTCCGTCGGCCTCGCTGCCATGCGCATTCTTGAAGACAACGAATGGGACAGCAGCATGACCGTCGAGGGCTTCACCCCGCCCAAGCCCGACGAGTCCCCGGAACCCTTCATGAACTCCATCAGCCCCAACTACTTCGCCACTCTCGGCGTACCCATCGTCGCAGGCCGCGACTTCACCGCCCAGGACAACCGCACCATCCAACACGGCCCCGAGGTCTGGAACTGGAACCCTACCACCGTTATGATCAATGAAAAATTTGCCAAAAAGTATTTTGC
>Ga0209698_10004439_pt1 | contig 15365 bp, 13 predicted proteins | sample LitLauG_LLR_2012_FD_187203 | JGI IMG/M metagenome (GOLD analysis project Ga0209698, IMG submission 187203) | Freshwater sediment microbial communities from Pennsylvania, USA - Little Laurel Run_MetaG_LLR_2012 (SPAdes) (version 2) | ecosystem: Environmental > Aquatic > Freshwater > Creek >...
TGGAGGGGTCGACTTTCAGATCGTGCTCGGGTTCCGCGTACTTCAGCGCAAACGCGGGCGAGGCGGCAAGGGTCACCAGTGCGGTCACGAGAACCGTGGCCTTGAATCGGTGGATCATATTCACGCTCCTCCTGGGGTTGCGCGGCGGCTTCACTTGGCGGGATCGAACAGCGCCTTGTAGCTCGTGATCTGGGCGGCCAGGTTGTCGCGCAGATCGGTCGCCTTCGCGAGAAATTCCTTTTCCGCAGCACTGGTGTTGGGATCCTTCGGGTCCTTGAAGGCGTACACGACGAGGCCGACGTTTTCGCCGGACTTGTCGCGCATCGGCATCAGGACGACGAACTTCTTGCTGGTGTCCTTTGTTCGATGCCAGCGCGGGTCGAGAATGGTGATGCCTTTCTTGCTCACGTCGATGTCGTCCGGATCGTCCGGGTTGCCGATGCGCTCGGGATACGAGCCGGCGAACATCGTGTACACATTCACTTGACCGGGCGGTACGCCATGCAATGTGATGCTGAGCAGTTCTGGATGCTTGGCCATCGTCTCGTCGGACAGCTTCTGCGCGTAGATCTTCTGAGCGGGCGGTGTCCAGTTCTTCTGCGGGTCATCCGCCGCCCAGAGCGGCATGCTGGCGAGCGCGGCGCAGGCCAGCACGCTAATGGAAACGAATCTTGGAAGGGTTTTCATGAGGTCCTCATCGAGGTGTTGAAAATGGCGAGCACTGGGCTGCCATCGTAGTTTTTCCACCTAAACGCGACATGAATCGGTACTGAATTCGGGTTCAGGTACAGCGGCCGGGCCGCGAGCGCCGGGCCGCCTGCCGAGGCGGCTTACCTGTCCAGCAGAGCGCGGCTGTTGTGCGCCTGGTTTTCCCGCAAGGGGATATAGCTCGCCTGGTCGAGCACGATCTGCTGTCCTTCGCGGCTCAGAATGAAGCGCAGGAACTCGTCGAGCGCCGGATCGAGCGGCTTGCCGGGTGCTTTGTTGGTGTTGAAGAACGTCAGGCGGCTCAGCGGATAGGTGGCAAGCGCGACATTCTCGTAGGTCGGCGCCAGCGCGGGCCCGTCGGGCTTCTCGACCACCGGGAGCACTTTTACCCCCGCATCGATATAGGCGAGGCCGGAGTAGCCGATGCCGTAGGGATCGTCGGCCACTTTTCTCGCCACGGGAAACACGACCTTCTCGAAGGCGATGTCATCCCGCCACTCGCCACGCTGGTCGCCGACGCTCAGAACTCGCTGGCGCACGAACTCCTCGAAGCCGTTCCAGGGCTTGATGCCGTACAGCTTGACCGGCTTGTCGGCCCACTCGCCGGTCAGTCCCAGATCCCCCCACCGGGTGATCGGCTTGCGGCCGCGATGATGCGTGCTGGAGTACATCGCATCGAGCTGGTCGAACGTGATTTTCTCGAGCGGGTTGCTCTTGTTCACGTAAAACGCGATCGCGTCGAGGGCGCCAAAGTGCCGGTAGGAGCCGCCGGATACGGGAACGCTCAACGGCGCGTATCCGAACTTCGCGCGGAAGTCCTTGATGTCATCGGGTTTGAGCTCGCGCGAGACGAACACGAAATCGAGGTCACCCTTCACCAGTTCGATGGCGCCCAAACTTCCCGCGTAGGGCGGCGAGATGGCGAGGCTTACGTCAGGATGGTAGGTCCTGAACTTCTCGAACCACTTCTCCACGAGGGCCTTCAACACATCGGAGGAGGCGCCCTTGAAACTTCCCGTCAGCTTCCCGGGGCGCGGCTGGAAGGAGGGAAGCCCCGGGTCCAGAACCGGCTGAAGGACCTCCGGTGGCGGCAGCTGGCGACCGTATTGCTGGCCTCTTTTGCCCTCCTCAGCTGTCTGGGGCACATTGGTGGGAAGCGCCGGAATGATCCATTCGACCATTGGCCGGGTCTCGAGCGGCTGCGCCAGGGCGGCCGCGGCTGCGGTGGCGGCCGACAGCACCAGCGCCATTGCCCGGATCATTTGGCAGCCTCTTCGAGTTTCTTCAGCTGCGCGTTTGCGACTTCAGCGGTGAGTGGAAGATATTTGCCGTCGCGCATCACCGCGGCCTGGCCCTCCGGGCTCAGCACGAAACGCATGAATTCCAGCACCTTCGGGTCCAGGGGTTTGCCTGGCACGCGATCGAAATAGGCGTAGATCCGGTCATGGAGCGGATACGATCGGTCGTGCAGGGTGTCCAGCGTATACCGCACGTAGGGTGCGCCATCGCCTGCGGCGACGGGCAGGACCTTCAAGGCCGGCTCAGCGCCGCCTCCGCCGAGATTGGCCGTTGGCGCCGCGACGATGCCGATTCCGTAACGATCATCGGCAAGATCCTTGTTCATGCTGCGCTCGAGCTTGCCGGCGGTGGAGACATAGTTGGCGTAGATCTTCAGGTGCTCGTTCCACTTGTCGCTGCCCGCCAGGACCATGTCCGAGATTTCGGTCGCCTGGTGGTAGCGAAGCGTCAGGCCGTAGACGTTGATCGGCTTGTCCTTCCACTCCCCGGTCAGACCGAGCTGCCCCCAGGTGCGGATGTTTTCCTCGGGGCCGCGTGCCCGATTCGGTCGCCAGCTCGTACCTTCCCAGCCCCCGGCGCGCTCGGAACCGAAGATCCCGTCGAGCTGCTTCATCGTCAGGTGCGCGAGTGGATTGTCCTTGTGCACGACCACCCCGTATCCGGGCTGCCAACCCGGCACGTCGTAGGAACCGGTAGCCACCTCGATCTCGATCGGCGGGCGGTCCGTGTAGCGCTCGAAGAGCTCCTGCTCCGAAAATGTGATCTTGCGGCCGATGCCGATGTCGCTTACCCCGAAGATGAGCGACGGCACCGCAGCCAGCGTCGTCTTCATGCGGAAATCGAAATTGACATCCGGGTGGTATTTCTTGAACGCTGTCTCCCAGTAGCCGCCGAGGAAGCCGTCGGTGATGTAATTGCTGCCCCACATGCGGATGGTGCCGCTCAGCTTTTGCTTCGGCTCGTATTTCGGCAGGCCGCTCAGGTCCCAGGTTTTCGTGTAAGCGATCTTCTTGCCACGCGCGCTCATCATCTTGGCGCGCGCCGCCTGCATGTCCAGCCCTTCCGTGGATTCCTTTTCCTGCTGGGCGAAGGCCTGCGACGCGGCGCACGCGCACAGCGCAAGACCCGTCACCAGGGCGTAGCGTCGAATCATGTCCGTTTCCTTTCCGTCACTTGAGTTTCTTCAATTCCTCGCGCGCGATCTCGGCCGTCAGCGGGAGGTACTTGCCGTCCTTCTGCACCAGCTCCTGGCCTTCCCTGGAGAGCACGAAGCGGATGAACTCGCGCACCTTGGGATCCATCTTCGTGCCGGGCTTCACGCTCACCCAGAACGACTGGTCACCCCATAGCGGATAGCTGCGGTTCTGCAGCGTGTCGATGTTGTATTCGATATAAGGGCCGTTGTCGTCCTTCGCGACCGCGAGAATCTTGATGTCCTTGGGGAAACCCTCGTGAAAGCGCGCGTAGCCGATCGCGTACGGATCTTTCCTGACGTGGTCGTAAATCTGGTCCGCCTCCAGGTAGGTGGTGCCGTCGGGCCTGCGGTAGTTGGCGTACGCGTGGATGTCCCCGTTCCACTTGTCGCTCGCCTGAAGTACCTTGTTGGAGAACTCGATCGCCGTCGCATAGCGCAGGCTGTAGCCGTGCACGCTGATCGGCTTGTCGGCCCAGTCGCCCGTCAGCCCGAGCTGACCCCACCTGCGGATGTCGCCCTCGGGGCCGCGGCTGAACTCCGGATGCCAGATCGTTCCGACCCAGCCGCCGTCGCGAACCGAGCCGAACACCCCGTCGAGCTGCTTCATCGTGATCCGGGTGATCGGATTGTCCTTGTTGACGATGATCACCATGTTGTTCTGCCACCCGACGTAGTCGTACGAACCGGTGAAGACCGAAAACCCGATGGGCTCGTAGCCCTTCAGGCGCAGGTGGCCCAGGCTGTCGTAGAAGCTCGGCTCGTGGTTGATGCCGATGTCGGCCAGGTCGAAATACAGGCGCGGGATGGCGATCGCGGCCGAGGGCAGGTAGTACTCGATCTTGATATCGGGCTGGAATTTCTCGAAGGCGTCCTTCCACCAGCCGCCGAGCGGTGCGTCGCCGACATAGTTGTTGCCGGCGATCCGCAGCGTTCCCTTGGGCTTGTCTTGAGGCACGTACTGGGGCAGGCCGCTCAGGTCGAAACGTTTCGTGTAGGCGGGCTGGGCCGCCCGTGCGGCCATGCGGGCCTTGCGCTCGGCCGCCGAGCCGGTCGGCAGTTTCTTCGATTCCTCGGTCGGCTGCGACTGCTGCGCCCCCGCGTGGTTCGCTCCGAACACCAGCAGCGATGCAAGCGATACCGCGCCGATGACGTACCGATGGGTCCGCATGATCGTCAGTCGAGCTTCTTCAGCTGCTCGCGAACGTAAGCAGCCGGGATCGGCGAATAGACGCCCGCCTTCTGGATGATCTGCTGGCCCTCGCGGCTGAGCACGAAGCGGATGAATTCGCGCACCTTGGGGTCCATCGGGCGGCCCGGCGCCTTGTTGACGTAGATATAGGCGTCTCGAATCAGCGGATAGCTTCGGTTCTTGATGTTGTCGGCCGTGAGCGGGATCGCCGGGCTGTCGGGGGATCGGGACAGCGCGAGCACCTTCAGACCGCGGTAGCCGGGACACTTCGAGCCGTCCGGATTCACGCAGGTGCCGTTGACGTGCATCAGGGCGCCCCAGCCGATGCCGTACTTGTCCTTCTCGAGCGCCTCGTACATGCGCTGGCTGACGACGGCGTTGCCGGCGGCGTCCGCCGTGGCCTCTTTCGCTTCCACGTATTCCTTGAAGTTGGGATTCCACTTGGTCGACCAGTGCATAACCAGGCGCTCGAAGCTCGTCGCAAAGCCCGGCGCGACGTAGCCGTAGGTCTGGATCTGCCGGTCTGCCCAGTCACCGGTAAGTCCCAGCTGGCCCCACTTGCGGATGTTCGTGTCCGGGCCGCGCGCGTACTTGCCGGTGAAGAGCAGGTTGTAGTCGGCGTTGGCGCCGACTTCCCAGCCCCCGGTGCGCTCGGAGCCGAAGATGCGGTCGAGCTGCTCCATCGAGAGGCTGGCGATCGGATTGTCCTTGTTGACGATGATCGCCCAGGCGAAAAGCGTGCCGCGCTGGTCATAACCGCCCGTGGCAATCGAAATCTCGGTCGGAACGTAGCGATACGTGTTGTAAAACGGCATCTGGTCGGTAATCTTGGCGTCGTCGCCCATCGGGGCCACGTCCGAAGCCCCGGAGAACATCATGCCAAGCGCCCCCTCGCTGCTGGTCATGAAGTTGGTCGTGACCACTGCCCCGGGGTGGAATTTCTTGAAACCCTCCACCAGCAGATCGACGTTGCCTTTCAGTTCGCTGCCCGCGATGCGCAGGCCGCCCACGACCTTCATCTCGGGTTTGTAAGGAGCAATTTCATTCAGGTCAGGCGCCTGTGCGCGCGCGCCGGACGTGCAAAGAGCGAAAAGGAAAATCGTGGTGGTCAATTTGGATTTCATCGAATGATCCTGTCATCTAAGTAGCTGCAGTCCGACATAGAAAAGCAATCGCTGCTGGTCTGCGCTGTGCGCGCCGATCTGGCGCCCGACAGCGGCCAGCACCACTTTCGATTCGTCCAGCTTCCAGTGCAGACCCACGTTCAGCAGCGTCTGCCAATCATGCGCAGCCATGGTCTCGCGCACTTCACCGATGCATTCGAGGTCCTGTCCGCACGAGTGCGCCACGAGGGCCCCTGCCTGCACCTGGGTTGAACCGTACTGGACAAAATTGGGCCCGAGCTCCGCGTCGAGCGAAAATTCATGGATCACCGTCGCAGCCTCGATCGGCAGGAAGAATTGCCCCCCGGCCGGGCTGATTCCGCGGGTCGCCGAAGAGGAAAGCCAGTTCCTGGTGTACTGAGGGTAGGTCGACATCGAAAATCCCGAATCCTCGATGTCGATGAAGCGCCACTTGACTCCGACGTCGGGCGCGCCGAGTCCCGACTTCCAGGGCTGGCCGTCCTCATGGACGAAAAGCCATGGAGCGTCGACTTTGAGCTGCACGTGCTCGCCCCACCCATAATTGATGTCCGCATCCGGTGCCGCGACGTCCCAGCGTCCCGAGGTGTGCTGTCCGATGGTCGCCAGGTTGATTTCCCAGTGACCGTCGCCCGGCGTTTCCGGATCGTCGGTCACCATCGGTGGCCCGCCTTGAGCCCGTGCCGCTCCGGAGACAAGGACAAGCAAGGCGATGGCGAGCGCCGCGACGACTTTTTCGAAGTGGCGCTGCATCTGGATGGCTGATTGGCCCACTCAAAAAGGCTCCATCAGCTTCGACAGCTGCGGGATCCTGGCGGCAAGCTCGTCCCGGATCGTTTCCGCTCTAGTCTTGAACATCGCCGGGTCGTCGCCGGCCTTGTACGGGAAAACGATCGCGAGCGCCCCGATCGGTCTTCTCGAAGCGTCCAGCAGCAGCAACTCCACCTCGAAGCGATCGCGGTTCTTGTTGACCTTCGCTAGCATCTCGCCGGTTCTGATCACATGGAAATCTTCCGCGTCGGCTCTCTTGCCGATGCGAGCGATGTTGGAAGCGATGATCACATTCTCGGTTTGGTTGGGCGGCGTGACGTGCATCGCCACCACCAGCAGATCCGGGTACTTCTTGACGGTCTGATTCACGAGCCCCTGTGCGTATATCCTTTCAGGAGCCGTTGTCTCGGCGTGCAGCGGCCAGGCAACCGATGCTGCGAAGAGAAGGAAGGCGATACGCGCCATCACTGGAGGTTCTCCAGCGAAGCGCGAACCAGAGGCGACGTCAGGGGCAGGCAGTCCGGGCTCGGCTCCCTCTCGTAGGGCGCAAGCCCCGCCAGATCGAAGTCGTGCGACTTGGCCGCTGAAGAAGCGTTTGCAGGGATTGCGGAAAGCGTTTGCTTCATCGCCTTCAGCACGAAGCGGTTGTCGTACAGTCGATCGACCTGCACCTTGGAATTCCCGCCGGTGGCCCGCCACCGGCCTTCCTCGCTGGAATCGAAACGGGACGCCTCGATTGCATCGACGACCAGCTGGACCGCGGCCGCAGAGAACGAGTAGTCGCCCTTTGCGTAGGTCGCCAGCGTGTTGCGGATGAATTTGACCTGGGCCGATCGATCCTTCCCCTCGAAGTAATCCGGAGGCAGTTTCTCGGCGATCTGCTCCGCCGTATGGGAATTGATGAAGCGCATCGTCCGCACCAGCGCGTTGACCAGGTGCTGCACGGTGTCGGGATGCGCCTCGACGTATTGCGGGGCCACGAGCAGGCTCTGCGCCGGGAACGCGGCGCCAAGGGCCTCGGTTGTCGTCTGCCTGCTGTTCAGGTCGTACAGGGTCGAGACCATGTTCGACTCCAGCAGGGCGGATGTAACCGGCTCCTGGAATGTCATGACGTCCACCGTTCCTTCCTTCAGACCTTTGAGAACGGCGTCCAGCCTTCCTTCGGACTGGACCATCACCGGCGTGAGGCTGTCCGGCGCGACCCCGGCCTTCTTTGCGAGATAACCCGTGATGACGGCCTTGGTCCCGTACTGGGCTCCATCGGCGACGTTGATCCCCTTGAAGTCCGCGGCGCTCCGGATCCTGTCCTTGACGCGGTTGGCGACCATCACGGTCATGCCAGGTGCGTCGTTGATCACCATGACCGCCTTGATGGGAAGGTTGTGGCGGGCCCCGAAGATCGTGTGATTGAACCAGTGATACGAGGCATCGATCTGCCCTTTGATCAAGGGCTCCTGCATCAGGTAATCGGCCTTCGCGATCTTTTCAAGATCGACCGGAACGATCCTGATTCCCTCCTGGTCCAGATGGCCGAGGCTGCTGGCGAGGCGAAGCACGATTGGATCCTCGTCGATGCTCATCCTGACCGGGGTGGGCGTCTCGGCGGCGGCGACCGGCACCGTGCCCAGCGCACCGCCGAGGGCGGCGAGCGCCACGACGTGCCGGCTTGCGACGGACAGCCTGTTCATGCGCTTGCGCGGTTGCATGTCCACGTTCATCGCTGCAGCAGCTCCAGCTCGGGGGGAGGGTTCTTGGAGGCGAGCTTTTTCAGCTGTTCCCTCAGCGTCGCCAGCGGCAGGGGCAGATAGGCTCCGTCACCGAGGACGTCCTGCTGCCCCTGCCTGCTCAGGACGTACCTCAGGAACTCCCTCACCTTCGGGTCGACTCGCGGATCGGCGATTTCGCTTTTTTCGTTGTCGATCGTGTAGACGATGTACACCGGACGCGCCAGCGGGTAGCTGCGATCCATGACACTGCTTCGGGTCAGCTCCACGAAGGGGCCTGCGCCTGTCTCCGCGATCGAGACCGGCTTGACGTCGTCGTTGCGGTAGCCAGGCGCGCTGTATGCGATGCCGTACGGGTCCTTACCGAGGTCGGCGATCAGCTGTTTGCGATCGGCGTACTCGCGCAGGTCTTCATTCCATGTGTCGCCGCCATGGAACACCTTCGACTGGAACAAGGTGACCGAACCGGCGCCCAGCAGGGGAGGGCCATACACGTGAATTGGCTTGGAAGCCCACGCACCACCCAGGCCAACTTCTCCCCACGTGCGGATGTTCTCGGCGCTGGTCCGGGCGGCCGTGACGTCCCAGGTCAATGCATTCCATCCGCCGCCCCGCTCCGCGCCGAAAATGCCGTCCAGCTGCTTGAGGGTCAGCCGGGTCAGGGGGTTGTCCTTGTGCACCAGGATCGCGTAGGCGGGTGACTTGCGGGGAGTTTCGAAGCTGCCCGTGGCCACTTCGAGCTGGACCGGATATACCCAGGAGCGCTCGTAGGAGCCGTAACGCTCGTACGGATTGATCGGTCGGCCCATCAGCGCGATATCCGCGGTGCGCATTTCCAGGCCGTACATCCCCGAGGCGCTGCCCACCAGCGTATCGGCGAACTGGATGTCGGGCTGGTACTTGCGGAAACCCTGCTCCCAGCGCTTCATCAGCGCCCCCATCTGGTCGTTGCCGCGGCTGCGCAGCACGCCCGAAATCCGCTGATCCGGCCGATAGTCGGGCAGCGCCGACAGATCCTGCGCGGAGGCATCCTGCGCGAATACAAGAGCGAGCAGACAAGCGGCCAGGAGGATCCGCATGGCTCAGTCGAGTTTCTTCAGCTCGGCCTGCACTTGCGAGGCGCTGAGTGGAATGAAAATGCGGCTTTCGGCGACGATCTGCTGGCCCTCCCGGCTCAGGACGAACCGGACGAATTCCCTGTCGCGCGCCGACAGCGGCTTGCCCGGCACCCGGTTCAGATACAGATAGGCACCGTTGTGCATCGGATAGCTGCCGTCGAAGAAGGTCTGCGCGTTTGGCGTGATGTAAGGGCCGCCCGCGCGGGCCGCAAGCGGCAGGACCCTGACGTCCGAGCCGGTCGCATTGATCACGCGCTGGAACATGAAGCCGATGGCCAGCGGGTCGTCTTGCACGCCCTCGATGATTTCCTGGTCGCGCGTCTTCCCATGCGCCTTCAACCCGATATCGGCGCGCGGCCCTTCGATGATCGATGCATTCCACTTCTTGCCGCCCTGAAATGCTACCCGCTCGATCAGGTCCGCCCAGTTGCTCAGCGTGAGGTCGGAGCCATGCACATGGATGGGCTTGTCCGCCCACTCGCCCGTGAGCCCGAGCTGGCCCCACGTCCTGATATTTCCTTCGGGTCCGCGCGCCGCCGCGATCGACCATTTCGTGCCGTCCCAACCGCCGGTGCGCTGCGCGCCGAAGATGCCGTCGATCTGCTGCAGCGTGAGGCCTGCCAGCGGATTGCTCCGGTGCACGATGAACATCAGACCCGGGGTGGAGCCCTCGGGATCGTCGTATGAGCCGGTGGCGAATCTGATCTCGAGCGGGTCGTATCCGAAGGCCTGGTGAAATCCCATCAGGCTGGTGTGCCAGGTCCGATGACCCATCAGGCCGATGTCGGCCTGGCCCGTCAGCAGGCCGGCGAATGCCTGCGAGGTGTTGATCAGGTAGGCCTTCAGGCGAACGTGCCCCTGTTTTGCCCGGAATTCGTAGGCCCAGCGACCGACCAGCGACTCCAGCGGCGTACCGTAGATGCGAACAACGCCGAGCGCCATCTGCTCGGGCTTGTACGGCGGCAACGAGCTCAGATCGTAGGTGGCCGGAGTGAAATCGGCCGCGCTGACTGCGTGGCAGGCTGCCAGCAAGATCGCGACGAATCCCGGCCGCCATTGCCGGCGGCCCGGGGGCACACACCTTGAGAGGAAGGTTTTCATCAATCTCGAGAAGGCGGATCCAGCGAAGCGGCGTCGGTCGGCGACCGAATGCGACGCAGCCTAGGGCACGCGCCTAAAGCGCCGCTGAATCCAAACTGAAAGTACATTCAGGTTGCGGGTGGTCGGCCGCGCGTCGGTCGAGCTTGGCCAGTTCCCACGTCACATCATCCGGATCGATCGGTAAGAAGCCGTGGCCGTGCGTCATCGATGCGATCAGTGCATGGATCTGCGGCTTCGGACAGTCCGCACACCGTTGCCGTCGATGCCGCGCTCGTGACGCGCCACGCGCCGTTCTCGATCCTAGAAGTCCCACTTGGTATTGAATTTGAACGTGCGATCCATGCCAATCCCGTAGGTGCCGGTCTGGACGGAATTCCAGTACTTCAGATTGCCGATGTTGTCGACATTGAATTGAAAGGACGCGCGGTAGCCCGCAATCCTGGTCACGTACCCGGCGCCGCACGTGTACAGGAAGTATCCCGGGATGTAGCCCTGGTCCTGAGGATTGACCGGGCGCTTCGTAACGGCGCTTGAGCCTGCCGTCAGCGTGAGCCCCTGGATCAGCGGCAGATGGTAAGTGACGCTAAGATTTCCGAGCCATTTCGGCGTGTTTTCCGGGACCAGCCCGTTGATCAACGGCTGCAGCGGAGAATTCTGGATCGCGGTGAGCCATTGCGCGGCGCCGTTGACGGTCCACTGTCGATTGATCTCGTAGGCGACGGTCGACTCCACCCCCTTGTACTCCAGGTCCCCATTGTTCTCGAATATGTTGGTGACCGGATCGGTCACCGCGTTGGCGCGCGAGATCTTGAAAAATGACGCGCTGACGGAAAGACCTTTGAAATACGAATCGCGAATGCCGATCTCTCTTTGCCTCGATATGGCCGACGGCAGAATCACGTCCGGATTGTTGGCGGTGGCCGGGGAGGTGGCGCCCGCTTCCAGGCCTTGCATGTAGCTGGCAAACAGGGTCGTCGTGGGAAGGATGTCGTAGAGCAAGCCATAGGCAGGCGTATTCACCGCGGTCGAGCTTGACTTGAAGCCGTTGTTCTCGTCGTCCCAGGTGCGCCGGATGCCGACCAGGAACTTCATCTTGGAGGTGACGCCGATCGTGTCGTAGCCATACACCGCCGTGTCCTTGCTGCTCTGCGTGGGCAAAGACGTGAACGGTTTCTTGAAGACCGGCGGATTGAGCACGATCGGGTCGTAGATATTCTGCAACTGGGGCAGATTCTGGTTGTTCTGGCCGAACGTGTTCGCATCTCTTTCACTCTTCGACGGTCCGAACGTCAGATCGTGGGTGAACATCCAGGTCCTGAGCTTTCCGAGGAATTCCACCCGCTCCAGCGTGTTGGCGTAGGCGTTGCTGACCGGTTGAACGGTGACGACCCCACCTGCTCCGGTTTGCAGCTTGTACTTGCCGATCCGGACCGTGAACCGCGATCGGGACGAATCGGAGCGTCCAGCCTCGGCGAACACTTTCCAGTCATCCGAGATGATGTAATCGGCACGCCCCTGGTAGTTGGTCGTGCTCGGCGTGTAGAGGGCCCACGTGCCTGACAGGAGATTCCTCGGCTCCGGGACGGGCGTGATCGGGACGAACCCTTTGACGGCCGGCAGCAGGCTGATGCCGGCTTGCTCGGGAACGGACTTGGTGTAATGCTCAAAGTCGCCCTGGAAGCTCAGACGGTCGGTTGCTCTGAAATCCGCTCCCACGCTTTCAAAGTCCCCGCTTCCGCCCAGGTCGTGCACGCCGTTTTCCAGGTGCGTGTTCGACAGATTGACCCGCACGCCGAGCTGCTTCTCGGGCAAGAAGCGGCGACCGACGTCGACCGTCGCGCCGTACTGTCCAAACGCGTTGGCGGCCGCGCCTACCGACGTGACATCCTCGTCTCCCGCCCGCTTGGTCACTTCGTTGATGATGCCGGCCGGGCTGGCAATGCCGAACATCAGCGCATTGGCCCCTTTCAGCGTTTCGATCCGCTCCTTGTCCTCGTTGGGGGTCGTGATGACGCCGGCGATCGGCAGCCCCCCATTGAGCCGGTAGTTCGAAAACAGGTTCACCTTGATCCCGCGAATGTAGACGGAATCGTTTGCGCTTCCCTTGGAGTTGGCCGGCGCAATGCCAGCGACATTCCGGATGGCCTCGGCATAACCTTCCTGGACAGTGTCATTGAGCGCATCACCAGAAACGACCGCCTTGGTCATGGGCAACTCCTGCTCGTTGCCCAGCTCCTCTTTGTTGTATTGCTCGATCGGAGTCGGCGGCTTGCCGAGCTGGACTTCCCCTGGAGCCGGTTCGGTCAGGGCAGCCGCTCCCGCAATGTGTGGAAGCAGCTCGTCCCTGATGGCCAGGCCCTTGCTGATGAGCGCCTGCTCGTCGAAGCCGGCCACGTACGGAAACGTCATTTCGATCGATCCAATGGTCTTGCGCTGGTCATCCAGAAGTGGAACTTCGATTTCGACGTTGAAATCACCAGTCCGGTTGATCTCCACCCTCGGGTTGCTCGTCTTGGCGACCTCGAGGTCATCGGGGTCCGAGGCGTGTCCGACGCGATCCGCGGACTTGGCGGCGACGATCACGCTCTGATTGCTGCCCGGGGGCTTCGCGTGCACATCGAGCTCCAGGAGCTCGGGATGTCGCGCCAGGGTTGCATCGACCAGGGCCTGGGCGTAATTTTTCGCCGGAGCCTGCGGCGGTGAGGGCTGTGCGTGCAGCGGAAGCGAAACCGCCGCCACCAGGCAGAGCAGCGCGATACGTATCATTTGTTCCCCCTGATGCATCTCATCAGGCACGTCGCACGGCCTGCAACCTGCCGTCGGCATGCCATGGCTTCTGCGGCCTCGCCTTGTCCGTCCGCCTCGTACAGCCAGGCGCAGGCTATGCGGCAATCCTGAATCGATCCTGTCGGAATCCTTAACTTCCATTTAGCCTGCAGCGGCGCGTTTTGGACTACCATTTTCGCCATGAAAGTGCTGATCGTCGAAGACCAGCAGCGCTTGGGCCAGTTCCTGGAACGCGGCCTCAGAGAGTGCGCGTACACCGCAAAATGGGTGGGAACCTGCAAGGACGCGCTCGACTCCCTTGCCGAATCGCCCTACGACGTGATCGTGCTCGACCTGGGCCTGCCCGACGGCGACGGCATCGAGATGCTGCGGAGCTGGCGGGCCAGCGGCTTCAACGAGCCCGTGCTGATCCTGAGCGCGCGCGACTCGGTGGAGGACCGCATCAAGGGCCTGGACGTCGGCGCGGATGATTATCTTCCGAAGCCGTTCAGCTTCGAGGAATTGCTCGCGCGCGTCCGATCGCTGGTGCGGCGACAATCCTCGGTGAAGCAGGTGGTGCTGGAACATCACGGAATCCGCATCGATCTGCTCAGTCATACGGTCCAGGTCAATGGTCGGGCGGTGGACCTGACGAGCCGCGAATACGCGCTGCTCGAGATCTTCATGCAGAACCCGGGACGCATACTGACGCGCACGCTGATCTCCGAGAAGATCTGGGCGTCGAACTACGACGTCGACACCAACCTGCTCGACGTCTACATGAGCCGGCTGCGGGCCAAGCTCGAAGCCTCGCCGCTCAGACCGCTTTTCAAGACGGTGCGCGGGGTCGGATACCAGCTGCTGTGAAATCGATCGGCTCGCGCATCACGCTCTGGTACGCGGTCACCGTCATCACCACGCTCGCCTGCCTGTTCGTCGCCGGGCATTACCTTCTGCAGAACCAGCTCATCCACCAGCTGGACAAGCTCAACGAGACGCAATTCAAGCAGCTCAAGTTCTCCCTTGGTCCGAACTACGAAACGCTGACGGCATCGACCATCGACGATCGAATCCGCGAGGTGACCGAGTCTGCCTCATCGCTTTTTTACATCGATTTGCACGGACCGATGACCAACCGCTTTTTCAGGTCCAACAACCTGCGCGGGCAGACGATTCCGGATATCCCGGGCAAGCGCGCCTACACGGTGGATGTGAGCGGAATCGGCGAGCTGCGGGTGGCGGAATTCCTTCTTCCGCCGTTCGAGGTCACGGTGGGCACTCCCTTGGCGCCCGTGCGCGACGTGATGAGCGGATACCGCAAGGTGTTCTTCGCATTGCTGACGGCAGCGCTGATGGTGAGCATAGCGATCGGCTACGCCTTGAGCCAGCTCATGCTGCAGCCGGTGCGGGTGATCCAGGCAACTGCAAACCGCATTCGCTCGGACAATCTGAACGAAAGAATTCCGGTTGGGGAGGTAACGGACGAGATCTCGCAGCTCGCGCGTTTTCTGAACCAGATGTTCGATCGCCTGGAAACGTCGTTTGCCGAGATCCGGCGCTTCGCTGCAGAAGCTTCACACGAACTGAAGACACCCCTTTCGCTGGTGCGGCTGCACGCCGAGCGCCTGCTGGTGAATGAGTACCTGGCGCCGGCGCAAAGGGAATCGGTGCACGTTCAGCTCGAGGAGCTTGCGCGGGTCAATCGGATCATCGAAGAACTGCTTTTCCTGTCACGCGCCGACGCGCGCGCGGTCACCGTGGACATGAAGGAACAGCGACCGGCCGCCTTCCTGCAGGCGTTCGCGCAGGATGCGGGGGCGCTGGCCGAGTACCACGGACGGAATTTCTCGTACACGCACGAGGGCGATGATGCGGTCGCGTTCGGGGAACAGCGCATTCGGCAGGTGCTCCTTAACCTGCTCGCAAACGCTTTGAACGCCTCGCCGCCGGAAGGCCGCGTCACGCTTCGGTCGAAGTTGTCCGACGATGTCTGGCGCATCACGGTCGATGACGAGGGGCCCGGCCTGGATGCGGAGCAGCGCAGTCGATTGTTCGAGCGTTTCGTACGCTTCAATCCGACCGGCGGGGACGACAAGGGAACTGGTCTGGGCCTGGCGATATGTCGCAGCATCGTGCAATTGCACCGTGGCCGGATTTTTGCCGAAGCGGGCCCGAATGGCCGCGGCCTGAGGATGGTGATCGAGATCCCCGCGGACGCAAGCCCAGCCGGCGTACGCAAGACCCGGTCCGGTCAATCCAGCCTGGAGGAGTCCTCTGCCGCGATTGCGGCAGAGGTGGGGAAGTAGCACCGGACATCGTGCGCAGCACAGCACTTCGAAGACGCTATAGGCC
>Ga0209698_10004440_pt1 | contig 15362 bp, 11 predicted proteins | sample LitLauG_LLR_2012_FD_187203 | JGI IMG/M metagenome (GOLD analysis project Ga0209698, IMG submission 187203) | Freshwater sediment microbial communities from Pennsylvania, USA - Little Laurel Run_MetaG_LLR_2012 (SPAdes) (version 2) | ecosystem: Environmental > Aquatic > Freshwater > Creek >...
GTCCCGCTCTGTACCGCCTGAGTCAGTGCACGAAAATTGGACATCAGGCCCATCTTGCCGACCAAAGTAAAAATCAGGCTGCCACCGCTGGCCAGATGCTGGGAAAAGTGGATTCCCGCAAGCCAGGTTTCAACCGCTTTTTGCGTATCGCCCTTTGCGGCAAGCCTCATTCCGTAGAGCGTGTTAAGCCGGGCGAGAACGCGGGCCTTCGGAACATAAGCAATGGAAGCGCGCGGGCCAAGACTATATTCCAATCCCCAATCGCACTCCGGCAGCTTCGTCGCGCGCTGCATTTTCAAGATTGCGGTTTCATTTTTGTCGAGAATCGCGCCGAGTTTCGCTTCGTCCCATGGGGCTTCTCCCGCTGCCGTTTTCTCCAGCAAGTCCGTGGTTGCTTTGTCCGCAGGTGGGTCCTGCAAATCCGCGAACGCCAGCCAATATCGCAGCGCGGCATTCCGCGTCTCCGGAGGAAATTTCGTTTGGGCAGCCGCCGTTCCTGCCGCAAAAAGCAGCACGATGACAGTTGTCAATTTCTTCATTTGTCGGAACACTCTTCGTCCTCCGTGATTCTTACTGCTGTGCCAGCACTCTCAGCGTGCTGTCGCTTCTTCGAAAATCCGGAAGCACCTTCCGCGAAAGTTCTGTCAGTCGTGCGTCAAGCTGTTCCGGGTCCTTCAAGGCCATTTGCGTGAGCGCCGCGACAGGGAGATCTTCCGCTATTGGTCTTCGACCCGGCACAGCGATTGTCTTCACTGCAACGATGTCACCGCCGCTGGAACCACTCTTGCTCCGCGCAAACCAAAGCGAAGCACCCAGTGCCAGTGTGACCGCAGCCGCCGCGGCCAGACGGCGCGTCCAGATCGTTTTGGGCACAAGCTGGTTCGGCAAAGTCCGCGGCCTCCGCGGCTCAAATTCGGCTAAGTATTTTTCAAATTCGTCGTCGTGACTGGCCATTTTCGAACCCCTCACTTCCGGCGATACGGCTGCAATTTCTCTCGCAATTTTTCCAGCGCATATCGGTAGCGCGATGCCGCCGTATTCAGCGGCACGGCCGTCGCCGCGGCCACTTCTTCCAGCGTCAGCCCGCTCCACATCCGCATCACCACTGCCTCACGCTGCTCTTCCGGCAATTCCGCCAGAGTCTTTTGGAGCGCCAGCGCCGCTTCCTTGTTTCCTCCCCGATGCTCGAAAACGCTGCGCTCCGGATCCAGTGGCGCGTTTCTCAATCCCCTCTTTCGGGCATTCAACGCCGCATTCCGCACCGAGCGATACACATACGCAACCGGTAAATCCGGCATCGCTACCTCGGCGCTGAGCAGACGCAGAAACACCTGATGGACCACATCTTCCGCTGCCGCCCCATCCGTCACGAAAGTGGACGCATACGCCACCAACGCGGGTCCGTGCCGGTTGTAGAGCTGCCGGACGTCCTCAGCGCTCAGTTTGTGTTCTCCCAAATTTGGCGCCTCAGCCGCTCCTCTTCTGTTCTCATGACACCCCAGCGGCCTACTTTTGTCTATTTTCGCTCGCGAAAAGGTCATCGCCGCCCACAAAGCCGCGCACGGCGAACAACTAGTCGAAGTAGAGGCCCGACGCCGAATTTGGCAGCGGGGACCGGCACTTCTGATGTCAACGTACTGAAGGAAAGCTAATGCTCAAGTAGGCACAACCCTGCAGGCGCATATTGATTCAGTACCATAACGTACAATACGCTACAAAAGGTTCGAGGCTTCGGTGGAATTGCCTCTAATGGAGGCAATTTGGCGCTTCTTTCCGTCGCTCGATCAAAATCGAGCCCAGGCAATTCATCTGAAAGCACCTGGGTGAAGCCAACGGTACTGTTTGCTGCGGCCTGCCAGACGCAGGGCCGCCGAGGAGTAAGGGATCGCTTATGAAATTCGCCAAGAAAGTTCCTCTCTTTGCGTCCTTCTTGCTGTTTTCTATGATTCTCGGTGCCTGCAGCGGCGCGCCAGGAGGGGGCGGTTGCACTGTTAATTGTGGTGGTGCAGGTCCGTTCACCATCGGCGGCACGGTGAGCGGCCTTACTGGCACCGGCCTGGTCCTTCAGGACAACGGTGCCGACAACCTCACCATCAATGGCAACGGCGCATTCACATTCAAGACCACCATCCCCCGCAGCCAACCCTATCTCGTTACGGTTTCAGTTATGCCGACGAATCCGGCGCAAACCTGCACGGTGTCTAATGGCGCCGGCACAGCCTCGGCCAATGTGACCACCGTGGTGATCACTTGTACAACGGGAACCGTCCCCATCGGAGTAACCGTCGCCGGCCTGACCGGGACTGGGCTGACTTTGCAAGACAATGGTACCGACAACCTTTCGATCCCCACCAGCGGCAGCTACACGTTCAAGAACGCCATACCTGCTGGTCAACCCTACAGCGTTACGGTTTTTCAGCAGCCAACCACACCCGCGCAAACCTGCACGGTGGCCTCCGGGACCGGAACGGGAACAGCCACGATAGGCGTCGCCGTCAATGTTCAAATCACTTGCTCACTTGGCACGCTTTCCGTTGGAGGTTCAGTTTCCGGATTTGCCGGAGGTACCGGATTTGTTTTGCAGAACAATGGTGGCGATAACTTAAAAATTACACAGAATGGCCCATTCACGTTTCCAACTCTTATCCCCGCTGGGGGAGCCTATAAGGTTACGGTCTTTTCGCAGCCCTCCGGTCCCAGCCAGCCGCCGGGCTGCACAGTGAGTATGGGCAGCGGAACGGCTTCCGCCAATGTCACCAACGTCTCGGTAGTTTGTCCCGCCGTCTTTCATCCTATTGACGTCAACGTGGTGGGCGTCCTGGGGATCAATGGCTCCATGCAGTTGCTCGACAATGGCGGCGACAATCTGCTGACTCCCAAAAACGGCCCCTACACGTTCGCTACTCCCATCGCCCATGGCAGCGCCTACGACGTCACTATATTCGTCGCATCAGGCACGCAAGGCGAAGGTTGCATCGTTTGGGGTTTTAGCGGCACGGCCCTCTCCACTCCCGTTAGCCCCCTCCCGCTTGTCGATTGCGGACATAATGATTGGACGTGGATGGATGGCACCAATGTGGTCGATCAATTTGGCAAAACTCCGCAACCTCCTCCGCCACCAACGCTACCTCCTCCGCCAGCACCGGGCATCCTCAAACTGTCTCCGCTCTCAGGCTTTCCGGGAACACCGGTGACGATCACCGGAGTAAACTTTGGAGCGGCTCAGGGGGGCAGTACGGTCACTTTCAATGGGGTCATTGCGGGAGTGACAAATTGGAGCGCTACTAGTATCACGGCCATAGTGCCCGGCGGAGCTACTACCGGAAGTGTGATTGTCACGGTTGGCGTGATGTCCAGCAACGGAGTGAGCTTCACGATACCAACGTGTCCCCCGCCAATCAGCGACACCCCAGGAGGGAGTCAGTATTCATCGACTTGGACTGACAACAGCGGCAACCTGTGGCTCCTGACTGGTGTTGGGTTCACCAGCACGACGTCGCCTCCGCCTTCGAACTTGCCGGGATATTTCGGCGAGCTGTGGGAATTCACCGGAACTGCCAATTACGGTGGCAGTTGCGGTAACCTTTGGACGCTGGTAACGCCTTCAGGCTCCACCCCTTCTGGGCGATGGGGCGCAATTACTTGGACCGACCCTGCCACCGGCCACCTTTGGCTATTCGGGGGCCAGGATGGTTCCTTGGCCTTCCTGAACGATTTGTGGGAATTCAACATTGTAACGAAAACATGGACGTTCCATGCCGGCGGCCAAAACGTGCCAGGAGTCTATGGCACGCAAAACGTGGCCTCGGCCAGCAACTTGCCAGGTGGGCGCTGGGGAGCCAGTGCCAGACTCGATGCTTCCGGCAACGTTTGGTTGTTCGGAGGATTTGGCTGCGACTCGACGGGACCCAACTGCTCTAATCTCTTGCTGAACGACCTCTGGAAGTATAGCGGCGGGCAATGGACCTGGATAGATGGTTCCATTACAGGTAATTCAGCTGGCTCCTACGGCACCCAAGGCTCTACAGCCGCCACCAATCAACCTCCGAGCCGTCAAGCATCCGTTGCTTGGATCGACAAGACTGGGAATTTCTGGATGTTTGGTGGATTCACCAGCGGCACAAACGGCTTCAATGACCTTTGGAAGTTCGATACCGTAAATACTAAACAATGGACCTGGATGAGTGGATCCAAGGGGGCAACCAATACTCCCTCAAACTACGGTACCCAAGGCATGGCGGCCGCTACCAACGTGCCCGGTGCTCGGTGGCTTTCCGCGGCCTGGAGCGATATCCACGGAAACCTCTGGCTGTTCGGTGGTCAAGGCTACGACTCCACCGGCAACGGCTCGCTTGGCGACCTTTGGACGTACACCATCGACACTACCACCGATCCGGGAAACCCGGCAAAACTTGCGTTGAACCAGTGGACTTGGATCAAAGGACCCAACGCTGTCAGCCAGGTAGGTATTTACGGTAAACCTGCCGACCCGGCGGTCTGGCCCCATGTGACGAGCAACCCCGGAACTCGCTGGGCTCCGTCTTACTGGACTACCACTCCTGCGCAAACTGGGGAGCAGACGTTCTGGATGTTTGGCGGCGAAGGCTTCGATGCAACGGGATCGACTGGAAAGGGCTTTAGCTTGCTAAACGATCTCTGGAGATATCTGCCGTATCCTTGATTCACTAGGTCGCGAAACTGTTTAAGCATTCAAGCGGTCGCGGGTGCCCGGATTTCAATTCGGCTCCGCGGCCGCACCTTTTTTTTAACGGCGGACGTTCGTCCGCCCCTATCTCCTTTAGCCTGTAGCTAGCATCGCAACTTCTCGCCGTTTTGCCCGACTGGAAGGCCGCTTATTGCGTAAGCTATGGTCATGGGTGTCCTCGATAAACTTTTCAAACGCATGGGTTCTTCAAGCCGTTCTGCGGCCGATGCGCCAAGAGCGCGCCCTGAGAATCTCGCGTTCTTGCAAGCCATGGAGGCAGTCGCCGGCTCGGACTCTCCGGAAAACCGCCAAGCTTTGTACCGGACGATGCTGCAGGCTTGGTTTCTGGTACCGACGAACCAGATGCCGGGTCCGGGCGCGCCAGACCAACACGTGCTGAAAAGCGACACGCGAGTTTCCGTTCCCATACATCGAGATGCCCGCGGCAAAAACATCGTGCCGGCATTTACGGATGAACAGGCCCTGGAGCGTTGGACTGGCGGTTCGCCGTGGTTCGCTTTGCAGGGCCTGATCTTTTTTCAGAGTGTGGCGGGGACCGAGGCGGATGAAATTGCGGTCAATCCATTTCGGCCGGGAGAAAAACCAATCCGGCCCTTCGGCCGCATCACACGCGCCGAGTGCCAGGCGCTCGCCGAGGGCTTGATCCCCGAACCACGCTCTCAGGGCAAGACCATGCAAATGACCGCGGTGAAACCGCAACGCGTGCTCGTCGGCATGCCCAAGGAAATGCCGGGCAAGGAAGTTTTCGACGCGCTCATCACGGCAGCAAAGTCACAGACTGCCATTCGCGCTCTTTATTTTTGTCAGATTAAATTTTCCGAGGGTGCGCCACACCGCGCCGTGGCGATCGACTTTCTCCCAGGAATATCGCCGGAAGACGCCGATGCCAGCGCTCACGCGCTGGGTTCCGCGATACAACCCCTGCTGCCGAGAGGTGAACTCTTTGATTTTTTCCCTTCCGGCACCACGCTCGCCGACGCCATCATCAAACAGGGCAAAAAAATCTACAGCGCATCGCTTCAGTAGAAGCCGACACACTAAGTGACGAGTTTAGGGCGCAGGCGATTTCGAGCCGGACTTCCAATCGCGGTGGTGCAAAACCCAATCAAACAGAGGCAGGAAGACGTTATAGCGGCCTGGGAATTTCCCATGATGCAGCATGTGATGCCGCCGCGCGAACTGCATCCAACCCGGGAGCCATCCGCCCAGATGTATACGCCAATGAATCTCTTCATAAAGAATGTAGTAGACCGTGAAACCGAGGAACATTCCCGTGCCGATCCCGTGACCTAGAAAGCGTTCGACCGCGAATGGCACAGGCGCATTCAGCAGAAACACCAATATCACCACGAGCGGTGAAGTGGAAAAGTTGACGTATCTCGCTTCGTTGGGTGCGCCGACGGAATCATGATGAAGCGCGTGCTGCCGATCGAGAAGGCCTTTGCCCCAATGCAGGAAAAACCTGTGAAGGACATACTCAAAAGCGTTCGCGTAAACGACTCCCGCAAGTACACCCACAGCCACGAGATTCAATGAACCTCGGCCCGCCTTCAGCGTGCAAAGGGCGAGTCCCGCCCCTGCAAGAACAGCGGTAAACGCATTGTTGCGTTTCACGGTCAGGCCGCGAGCAATCGCTGCGGCTCGAATTTCATCGGCGGTTTCCATGGTGCGCGCTCTGCAAGAGACTATTGACGGAGTGCCATCCCGTTCTCGCCAGCTGAATGTGGTTGCCAGCAGTAAGCCACGTTTCTCATCTTGTCATCTGTTCAGGAATTTGAACACTGCAACTCCTGCATGGTTTCACCAGCGGGTGCCCGCCCTGGTGGGAAGTTCGTTGTGCCGTGGGCTGGAGAAGCATACGATGTGCGCGCCAGATTTCGGAATTGCAAATTCCGGTGATGAGGAGAAGAAGATGGCAGTGCAGCTACCAACACCTGAACAGATTCGTGCGGCGGCAGGCGAGGTTGGGCTTTCGCTTACGGATGGGGACATCCAGTCGTACCTCGGATTGATGAAGGCCAGCGTCGAGGCGTACAAACAGGTGGATGAGATGCCGGACTGCCTGCCTCAGGTGAAGTATCCGCGGACGCCGGGAAGGTTCCCTGCGCCGGAAGAAAACAAGCATAACGCGTGGTATGTGAAGACTTCGATTGCGGGCGCGAATACGGGACCGTTGAAAGGTAAGAAAATCGCGATCAAGGACAACTCCATGGTCGCGGGAGTGCCGATGATGAACGGCAACTCAATCCTGGAAGGTTACGTGCCGGAGATCGACGCAACTGTTGTGACGCGGTTGCTCGAGGCTGGCGCCGAGATCGTGGGCAAGACGCAATGCGAGTCCTACTGTCTTTCCGGCGGGAGCCACACCGGAGCGAAAGGACCGGTGCACAACCCGTACCGGATGGGCTATTCGGCGGGTGGATCGTCGTCGGGTTCCGGCGTGGTGGTGGCGCTGGGCGAAGCCGATATGGCACTGGGCGGAGACCAGGGCGGCTCGATCCGCATACCCGCTTGCTGGTGCGGAATTTATGGAATGAAGCCGACGCATGGATTGGTGCCGTACACCGGGATCATGCCGATCGAAATATTTCTCGACCACACCGGGCCGATGACAAAGACCGTGGCGGACAACGCACTGATGCTGGAAGTGATCGCGGGGGCGGATGGGTACGATCCGCGACAGTTATCGCCAAAGACAGCGAAATACACGGAAGCGCTGGGCTCGGGCGTGAAGGGAATGAAGATCGCGCTGGTAAAGGAAGGATTTGGGAGGCCGGAGTCGGAAAAAGAGGTGGACGAGAAAGTGCGCCAGGGAGCGGAGCTATTTAGGCGGCTCGGCGCGACGGTGGAGGAAGTGTCGATCCCGATGCATCTGGCCGGGGCGGCGATCTGGCTGCCGATCGGCGTGGAAGGGATTGCGCAGACGATGATGTTTGGGGACGGCTACGGGCTCTCGCGGCAAGATCTGTACGTCACGAGCATGATTGACAAACTGCACGGCTGGACACTGAGAGCCAACGAGTTGTCCGAGACCACCAAAGTGTGGACCACGTTTGGCGTGTACGTCCGCAAGTACCACGGCACGCACTACTACGGGAAGGCGGTCAATGTGAGCAGGCGGTTAAGAGCGGCGTACGACGCGGTGCTGCGGCATTACGACTTGCTTCTGATGCCCACACTACCGATGAAGCCGCAGCCGCTGCCGCCTGCGGACGCACCGCGAGAAGTGTATTTTCAACGCGCGATTGAGATGGTCGGCAATACATGCCCGTTCGACGCGACACATCATCCGGCGATGAGCGTGCCCTGTGGCATGATTGACGGACTACCGACCGCGTTGATGCTAATCGCCAAGCACTGGGACGAATCGACCATTTACAAGGCGGCGCACGCCTTCGAGCAATCCGGCGACTGGAAGAAGATGTAAGACGGTCTGGGGTAATGTCGTGCGGGCATTGCACCGTGATTTAGGGCGGAAGATTGTTCGACATAGCGGCGCAATTCCCATTCCGCCAATTTGGTGCTTGCCCGCACCGGCGCTGCCGCCAGAATGGAACGCACTATGAAAAACAAATCCACACGCCAGCCTGGGCCCCAAACGCGCGCCATTCACGGCGGCGAACCCAATCGCCGCGGCGTCAACGGTCCGATCGTCACGGAAATCATCCGCTCCTCCACCTTCACGTTCTCCTCCACCGAGGAAATGAAGCTGTGGGCCGAGGGAAAGAACCAGGCTTACATCTACACGCGCTATGGCAACCCCACGCTGGCCGTCGCCGAAAGGAAAATCGCCGCGCTGGAAGGTGCCGAAGCCGCCGTGGTGGCCGCGTCCGGAATGGCGGCGATTTCCTCCGCGCTGCTGGCCGCGCTGAAATGCGGCGACGAAGTCATCTCCACCGCGCAACTCTACGGTGGCTCCTACCGCTTGATGCGCGACATTTTCCCCGATTTGGGCATTACCGTCCGTCATGTGGGAACCGATCTCGCAGGCATCGAGAATCTTGTTACGCCCCGCAGCAAAGCTCTCTACGTTGAGACTCCCACTAATCCCACTCTGCGCCTCGTGGACATCCACAAGGCCGTGGCCTTCGCCAAAAAAAACAAACTGGTCTCCATCATCGACAATACTTTTGCCACGCCAGTTCTGCAGAATCCCATCGCCCTCGGCTACGACATGGTCGTGCACAGCGCCACCAAAGCCTTGGCCGGCCACTCGGACATCATCGCGGGGGTCGCCGTGGGCAGCACCGAGTGGATAAAACGCGTCCGCCGGATGATTATCTATCTCGGCGGCTCAATGGACCCCGGCGCGGCCTATCTTCTGATTCGCGGCATCAAGACGCTCGGCGTGCGCGTGGAGCGGCAGTGCGTAAACGCTATGGCTGTCGCAAGGTTTCTCGAAAAACATCCCAAGGTCGCGCGCGTGCATTATCCAGGCTTGAAATCACACGCGGATCACTCACTCGCAAAGAAGCAGATGCGCGGTTTCGGTTCCATGTTGGCCTTCGACATGAAGGGTGGCTTGCCTGCCGCGCGCCGTTTCTGCGATCGCGTCCGGCTGTTTCTCATGGCCGCCAGTCTTGGTGGCGTCGAATCGCTCGTCATTCTTCCGATCTACAGCTCGCACTACAACATGAGCAATGAAGAACTGCGCCGCGCGGGCGTCGGCCCCGGCACCGTGCGCGTCTCCATTGGATTGGAAGATAAAGAGGATTTGATCGAGGATTTGAAGCAGGCCCTGGCGTAAGTAGTTTCAGTGCCAGTTTTTTTGAGAACCCGCCGGACTAAAGTCCGGCCACCACAAGAGCAAGGAAACAACACTCGGCCGGCCTCAAGGCCGCCACTACGAGGGCTGGAAGGATAGCCGGATTCTAGGCTTTGCCCACAGGAACGGGAGCACCCCAGGTTTCCTGCTCAGGCAGGAGCGATTTCACGATGTCCTCGAGCTCGTGCGCGCTTTTTACGTGCTCCGGATAATTGTGCGCCGTGATGTCAAACGCCTTGCTGTGCTTGGTGCGCACCTCTTGCAGCTCTTCTTGTAGTCGGACGGCGATGCGCTTGGCGTTCAATACATCGGTCTCCGGGAGCACCAGCGCAAAGAGGTCCGGCGCCAGGCGATAAATCGAATCGGTGGGCCGCAGCTTGCGCGACATGGCTTTTGCTGCATCGCTCCAAGCGGGCGAATTTTCGTCCTCTTTTTTCACCGCGCCGCTGCCAGGCTTGGCTTTCACGAGCAGCAAAGAAAGAGTCTTCTGCATGGTCATCGCTCTCCGGTATTCCATGGTCAGGCGGTCCCAGAAATGATTTTTGTCCGGCATGGAGTGCAGCAAATCCACGCTGGCTTGCTGCTGCAGCGTGACGTTGCGTTCCAACTCCGCCAGGATCTGCTGCTTGAGCTGCCGTACTGTTCGCTGGTGTTCCAGCAAATAACTGATGAAGAGCAGCGTCAGCGCGCAAAACCCGAAGAATGCGACGCGTAGAGTCCATTTGTTGCCCACGGGGTGCAGAAACACCAGCGGGTACATGAACATGGCCAGCCCACCCGCCAGCACCAGCACAAAGACGACCGCGAGAATCGTGAGCTGTAACTCACGCTTCTCCAGGCGATCCAATTCGGCACGATTCAGCGACCCCATAAGGTTTTCTTTCATCCCCGTCGAGTTAGAGGCAACCTTGGTAAAACAGAATTTGACCTCGTGTCCTTCCATCGTGAGCGGCGCAAGACCACAGCACAATGGTTCCGCGGTACTGTGTAGCGGAAATGCTACTGTCCCTGAATGTGATGGGTGACCGGAATCCGCGGTCCGGATGAAGAAAGCGTTTGAATGGACGAATCGCTTGAATTACTGGACGATTCGAATGACAAGGTCTTTTCCCGAAGCGTATTGCGTGAGGAGAGCGGACATGCGCTGTGTCCAGCGATCCAGATTCTCCAGACCAGCGAAGGAGACGATGATGGCAAGAACTGATTTTGTCTCCGCGGTCACCATGGTGCGCTCGGAATCGCTGGTGGCGCTGCCGTGGGGCCCGACGGCATCGGCAAAAACCGCCAAGCCTTCCAGATTCAAATCATACTTGCCGATGCCTTTGTAAGTTTCGCCAGCGCGCCCTGCGCGAAAGACCACGTCTCCAACCACGTGCGCCAAGTCATAAAGCCCGACCGGCAGGCGGCTTTCGACAGAAACGAGATTGATAATATCCACTACCACGTTGATTTGGGGGAAGCCTTTGCCAGCCACAATTCTCCGAAGAAGGGCTTCCGCGGAGCCGCGATACCTTGCTGGGTCTTTTCCCAAGGACTTATAGGCTCTGCGGACCGCCTCAACTTGCGGCGATTCCAGGACGCCGCGCGGAAAGGGCAGTTCTTGGATTTCGAGTTCTCTCTGATTCATCTCCCCGAGCAGCGGCACCGGAGAAGCGCTCGCTTCCACGCTGGCGGTGAGGCAGGCGAGCGCCGTTCGCGGGCATTTTTTCTTGAGGTCAGCGTCAATCGATATGTTCATGTTGAATCAGTTAGGAATAGGCTTGAGCCTGGCCGTGAAGTGCCGCAAAAATTTAGCCTGGTGTGTTATTTCGTAGCCTCGAATCCGTTCGCGCCGGCGCCACACTTCCAAAATGACCTCCACAACGTACTCGATATGGCTCTGCGTGTAAACCCTGCGGGGAATCGCCAGACGCACCAGATCCATTTGCGCGTGCTCGCCGAACATCAGCGTTCCGATTTCAACAGAGCGAATTCCGCCTTCCAGGTAAAGTTCATTGGCCAGCGCCACGCCGGGAAACTGCGCCGGGGGAATATGTGGAAGAAAAGCGCGGGCATCCAGATAGATGGCATGCCCGCCCGGGGGCTGCACAATGGGCACGCCCTCGCCGGCGATATGATTCCCGAGAAATGCCGTTGAAGCAATGCGATATTTCAGATACTCCTCTTCGAGCGCTTCGTTTAGGCCAACGGCAATGGCTTCGAGATCCCGTCCCGCCAGCCCGCCGTAGGTAGGAAAGCCCTCGGTCAGAATCAGCAAATCTTTTTCCTGCTGCGCCAGGATGTCGTCGTTGGTGCAGAGAAACCCGCCGATATTGGCCATGCCATCTTTTTTCGCGGACATGGTGCAGCCATCGGCATGCGAAAACATTTCGCGGGCAATTTCGAGCGGAGTTTTATGCGCATAGCCGGGTTCGCGAAGCTTGATGAAGTAGGCATTTTCCGCAAAGCGGCAGGCATCGATGTACAAGGGAATGCCGTGCTTGCGGCAGATTTCTTTGACGGTTCGAATGTTTTCCATGGAAACGGGCTGGCCGCCACCGGAGTTGTTGGTAATGGTGAGCATTACCAGCGGGATCTTGTTCGCGCCTTCACGCGCGATGACCTCGGCCAATCGCGCCGTGTCCATATTTCCCTTAAACGGATAGAGATGAGCAGGCTCTTTGGCTTCCGGGATAGGCAGGTCCAGCGCTTCCGCGCCAGCATATTCGCAGTTGGCGCGAGTGGTGTCGAAGTGGGTGTTGTTGGGCACGATCTGACCCTTTTTGCACATGACGTTGAAGAGGATGCGTTCGGCGGCGCGGCCCTGGTGCGTGGGGATGACGTGCCGAAATCCGAAGATGCCCTGCACGGAATTGCGAAACCGCGCGAAGCTCGGCGAGCCGGCGTAGGATTCGTCGCCACGCATCATGGCCGCCCACTGATCGGTGGACATCGCGGCCGTTCCCGAGTCCGTAAGCAGATCGATCAGGATGGCTTCGGAGGCCACGAGAAAGAGGTTGTAGCCAGCGGCGTCGAGAAGTTTTGGACGCTCTGTGCGCAAAGCGCCGTGGATGGGCTCGACAGTCTTGATACGAAAGGGCTCGATAATGGTTTTAATCGCCATCCTAGCCTGCTTTCCCGGGCGGCACATCCTGGTCTTCGTGGCCAGATTCTTCGGCGGAGGAGTTTGTACCGGGCGCCGTCGAGACGAGGCCCATGCACTCGAGTGCGCGCAGATATCCCGGCCGCGAGTGCCGGTAATGGTCGGCGGAAATTTTTCCGTCGAGCCACGCCGTATCCATGGGATAGACAAGTGGGTCGAAAATCACCATGTAAAAGTGCCAGAGCAGGATCGAGAAAGTCGCCAGCAATGCTTCGTACCAGTGTACGGCGGTGGCGGCATCGGAAATCCACTTGGGGAAATGCCGCAAGGCGAAGTTGTTGAACCACAGGAGAAAACCGGAGACGGCCATGATGACCGTGCCCCACATGAAAGCCCAGTATTCGAGTTTCTCCGCGTAATTGAATTTCTCAAACTGCGGTTCTTGCGTGCGCGCGCCGAGATTGTAGCGCAGCACGTCAACGAGGTCGGTCACGTCCCTAAACTTTGGAAGCATGGCGAGGAGAAATACGCGGTCACGCCGGTTCACGGCCAGGTGAACGAGATGGTACAAGGTTGCCGCAAGAAGCACGACGGCAGCCGTACGATGCAACACGCCACGGAAAGCATCGTGTTTTCCCCAGAGCAAAAAGGGAGCCGACCACCAGCTATCGGGGAATTTCAGCGCAAATCCCGTGAAAACAAGCGTCGGAAAGCTGAGCATCACGCCCCAATGTGCGATGCGGAACCACAGATTCATTCGAATAACCTTCTCCCCGGTTTCTTCTCTGGACCGGCGGCGCCTCATTTTGGCCAGCAGGTCGAGCAGATTGTGAAGAATCATGAAACCGAGTGTCAGGGGAATCAGCGTCCAGTAAATGGTTCGGATCCACTGAACAACGGGATGGGCTGTGCCGGTCGACGTCTGTACGTGCACCGGGCCAATGGCCAGCTTCTCGCCAATCCCCTGATGGCATTGCCCGCAAGTCTTGCGCAAATTGGTGGCATTCACAGTCGAGCGGGGATCGCTGGAGCGCAGGATATCGTGAACGCCGTGGCACGAGGCGCAATTTGCCGCGGTGAGCGAGCCTTCGCGTATTGCCAATCCATGGTAGCTGTCCGCGTAGGATGGAACGCGATCCGCCGGCAGATCATACAAACGCGCCAGGCGCGCATCCGCGTGGCAGCGGCCGCAAGTTTGTGCCGAAACGTTTGCGGCGTTGAGCGCGGACGCCGGATTGGACGGCTCGAGAATCAAATGCTCGCCGTGGCAATTGGTGCAGTCCGGCACATCCCGGACGCCGGTTTTCAACGCAGCGCCATGAACACTCTCATTGAATTGCCGGGCGATCTCCTTATGGCACTGGGCACAAGTTCCTACGACATTCCAATGACTGACTTTCGATTGCGCTTCCCACGCCGGAAGAATTCCGTGACTTCCGTGGCAGTCGGAGCATGTGGCTGCGTCCTTGCCTTGCAGGACGGCGCGGCCATGCACGCTCTGCAAGTATTGTTCGACGGGGTGCAGCACCGGAATCTTGTGGCGGGAGAGAAAGCCGGCGTCGGCGTGGCATTTAGCACAGGCTGCGGGCTGATTCCGCCGCGCGACGGTCGAAGTTGCTTCGCCAGACGCCTGAATTTTGTGTACAGGGCCGTGGCACGAAGCGCACGTCGGTGCATCCGGGTCTCCAGCCTTTGCCGCGCGGCCATGAATGCTTTTTGCGAACTCCTGCACTTCGGGCGAGTGGCACTCCGCGCACTTTCCGGGCTGAAGCTTTGCCGCTACGGTCAGTTCGTGCACGTTGCCGTGGCAGGATGAGCAAGCGGCTTCACCCAGCACGGCGTGGATACTGCCCGGTGCGTCTTTGGCCTCTTGGGCGTGACACGTCGCACACTGCACGCGGGAGACCTTTGCGGAATGAGGAAAATCCTTGATCGAGGTATGGCAGTCGGTGCAGCCCAGAATGCCGTGCGCGCTGGACGCGTGTTTCTCCGGACGAATGGAAATGTCTCTTCCTTTTTCGGACTTCATGTCCGGCTGGCCGTGACAGGCAAGGCACGGTTCGTCTTGTTTGAGGGGTTGTGGTTGTTTTTCCTGGCGCGCCGAGCCAGCGGGAACGCAGAAACAAATCAGAAAAAGCAGCAAGCTGGCGGAGACCAGGGCGCGTGCCGAGCCGTTCGAAAGACGCGCATTATTCTTCAACGTGTCCCGGGTTCGCAAAGAGAAATTCATGACCTGCTTCCGCCGCGCTCAATTCCGCGCGGCTATTTCACGCCGAGATCCGAGAGGACCTTGGGATTCTGTTCTTCCACTGCCAGCAACCCATGGCAGGCCGTACAATCGTTCGTAATCACCTGACCATCCGCGCTGGTGTGGCTTCCGTCGTGGCAGCGGAAGCATCCTGGAAAATCGTTGTGCCCAAGATTGTTCGGATGCACTCCCCATGTCATCTTCATCTCCGGGAAAATATTCCGGAGGTAAATGCTGGCGATGTTCTCCGCAGACTGCTCGACGAGGGCGCGCCGCGAGTCGTAGACGCTCAGGTAGTTGGTGCGGTAGAAGTTTTTTGTGCCTTCGACAATCTTCTGGTGCGCTGTATCTCGGTCCGGATAGTCCACCTTCAGTAATTCGATCGCCTTCTTTCGAATGAAAGGCAGTTCGGGGCTGATGAGCCCAGTGGCCATCTGGGAGTTGACGGCATTCTCGGGTAGTTCGAAGGCATGGGTCGGCCGGTTATGGCAATCCACGCAATCCATGGAGCGATGTTCGCCCGCCTCAAGCTGCTGCTTGG
>Ga0209698_10004442_pt1 | contig 15360 bp, 12 predicted proteins | sample LitLauG_LLR_2012_FD_187203 | JGI IMG/M metagenome (GOLD analysis project Ga0209698, IMG submission 187203) | Freshwater sediment microbial communities from Pennsylvania, USA - Little Laurel Run_MetaG_LLR_2012 (SPAdes) (version 2) | ecosystem: Environmental > Aquatic > Freshwater > Creek >...
TTTTACGCTGAGCAATTTGGGAATGTACAAAGTGGATGCGTTCAGCGCGATTATTACGCCGCCGCAAGCGGCGATTCTGGCGGTGGGAAGCATTTCCGAACGAGTCGTTCCCGTTGATGGAAAACCCGGAGTTCGGCCGATGATGACGATGACGCTTTCGAGCGATCACCGCGTGGTGGACGGGGCGCGGGCCGCAGAGTTCTTGAGCGATTTGGCGAGCGCCATTCGCGAGCCCGAGAAAATGCTGTAGCGGTTGGGCCAAAAAAATCCGTGGAAAGGGAAACAGTTATTCTCGTGCCGCGTCACTCCCGGCCCTTACTATGACGACGTCCAGTCCGCGCAAGAGACCTTTTTATACAAATTCGTCCTTTCAGGTAGTGGTGGCCATCGGCGCGGCGATCGCGCTCGGGTACTTGCGGCCGGCGACGGCGGTCGCCATGAAACCCCTAGGCGATGGTTTTATCCGGCTGATCACGATGATCATCACGCTGATTGTTTTCTGCACGGTGGTCACCGGCATCGCGGGAATGGAGGACATGAAGAAGGTCGGCCGGGTGGGCGGGAAGGCTTTGATCTACTTCGAGGTTGTGTCGACAGTAGCGCTGTTCGTCGGGCTTGTTGTTGGGAATGCGGTTCATCCCGGCAGCGGATTCAACATCAACGCAGCGACGCTGGACGCCAAGGCGATAGCTGATTACGCAGGGCAGGCGAAAGCGCAAAGCGTTTCGGAATTTCTGATGCACATTATTCCCAATACCGTGGTGGACGCCTTCGCCAAGGGCGATATCCTGCAAGTACTGCTCGTCTCCGTGCTCTTTGGTTTTGCGCTGTCGATGGCCGGCCCGCGATGCAAACCGCTACTTGATCTCTTCAACACGTTAACTGAGGCGGTGTTTGGAATCGTCAGAATCCTGATGCGCTTCGCGCCGGTCGGCGCCTTTGGCGCGCTCGCGTTCACCATCGGCAAATATGGAATCTATTCACTAGGGCCGCTGATCAAGCTGATTGGCACGTTTTACGCCACCTCGATTTTTTTCGTTTTCATAGTGCTCGGTGTAGTCGCGCGTGCCGCGGGATTCGGGATCCTTAAATTTCTCTGGTACATCAAGGAAGAGATTCTTTTGGTGCTAGCCATCAGCTCATCGGAGCCGGTCATGCCGACGCTGATGGCGAAGCTGGAAAGGCTGGGATGTTCGAAAGGCCTCGTGGGATTGGTGGTCCCGACGGGCTACACGTTCAACACGGATGGAACGAGCATCTACATGACCATGTGCGCGCTGTTCGTAGCGCAGGCCACGAATACGCCGCTGACGCTGATGCAGCAACTAACGATTCTGGCGGTGGCGGTGCTGACTTCGAAGGGGGCGAGCGGCGTGCAAGGCGCGTCGTTCATCGCGCTGGTGGCTACGATGACAGTCATCCCCACGATTCCTGTGGCCGGTATGGCGCTGATCCTGGGAATCGACCGCTTCATGAGCATGTGCCGCGCGTCCGTAAACGTGATCGGGAACGGGGTTGCTACCCTGGTCGTGTCGCGATGGGAAAAAGAACTTTCCGCCGAGACGTTGCGGAACAATCTTGCGTAAGCAGAAAGAAGGTCTGGGAGGTGGATCCGATGAGAACCAAACGAATCCTTCCTTTTTTTCTGCTCACCATCGTGATGGTGGCGGCGCCCGCGCAAGCGCAAGAATCTCATCCGAATGCCAGCATTGATCCCGAGCATATTTTCTTTACTCAGCCAGTAAGAAATCCCGTCACGGAGGTCGTCGAACCCGTCAAGGGCTCTGACATTCCCTTGCACCTGATGTACGTCGAGACGGTTGACGGTATGTATGCCCCGATTGGCCTGCGAAAGCCGCCAGGTAACGGCCCATTCCCCATCATTCTATTCGCGCACATGAATGGCGGGCTCGGAACGCAATGGATCCGCGAATGGACGCAGAACGGCAGCTGGACGCTCGAACAATTTTTGAAGGCAGGGTATGCGGTGGCGTGGATGCGCTATCGTGCCGAGGTGCAAGGAGGCTACGGCATCCGGCTCGTTGAAGGAAAGCAGGAAGGACGCCAGATTTTCAATCGTGGCCCGTTCGAATACGAGGATGCCATCTCCATCATCAAGTTCGTGAAAGCGCTTCCGTATGTTGATCCCAACCGCGTGGGTTACGTCGGGTTGAGCCATGGTGGCGAAATGCTGATGAAAATAGCCTCGGAGTACAACGGCTTGCGCGCGGGCATCGCCAGCGAGCCAGCGTCCATCGATTACTTGGCACGCCGGCCGCAGCCACGTGATCCGAACGCTCCGCCACCTCCGGAAACGATGAAGGTGAACACTGAAGAGATGCAACGCAGGGCGGTGGAGGAATTGCGCGGGCGGATCGACATGGGCGTCGCCACCGCGCGCATCAACGCGGTCCAGATGCCCATTCTGGTGCAGGGACGCGACCGCGATCATCATCAGGATATTTTTCGGTTGAACTATGAACTGCTTCGCGAAGCTGGAAAAGACGTGGAGTGGAAATCGTATGACCACGACGAACACGGATTCATCTTTGTGAGGCGCGACGGGAAAGGTGTCTACGCGCCTGATCCGGTGCAACTGCAGATCGTGAAGGACTCGATTGGCTATTTTGACCGTTATATGAAAAAGCCCTGAGAGGCGGGTCCGACAATGCGTCTGCCAACGAGGGAAACTGAATTCGGAGATACGAACTGCAATGGCTGAGCGTTTCGATATTGTGGTTGCCGGCGCGGGACACAACAGCATGATTGCGGCTGCGTACCTGGCGAAGGCCGGGTACCGCTGCGTGGTGCTGGAAGGGCGGCCAATCCTGGGCGGCGGCGTCAAATCCGCGCATTTGACTTTGCGCGGCTTCACGCATGACGTATGTTCTTCGGCGCACAACGGAATCCATGGGAACCCCATTCTGCGCGATGACGAACTCAAGCTTGGCGATTACGGCCTTGAATACATCTATCCCGACCCTGTCTTTCACATGCCGTTTCCCGACGGCAGTTACCTGACGCAGTGGCGAGACCTCGACCACACCTGCGAGGAGTTCGCCAAATTCTCGAAGAAAGACGGAATGGCCTACCGGCGGATGATCACGGAATACGAAACCGTCAAGCCGATGCTGAACGCGGTCACGTTTACTCCGATCGGCTTCGGAAAGTCCATCAACGACCGCCTGGCAGAGCATCCGCAAGGCAAGCTTTGGCAGCGAAGGCTGGCGATGTCGGCTTGGGAAATCATTCGCGACACTTTTGAGGACGACCATTGCCGCGCTTTCATGATGGGTAGTCCGTATTCTCTGCAGCCGGTGCAGGATCCCATGACGGGCCGCGTTGCGTACATTCCACTTCATCAGCAGCGAGAGAGCCGGCCGCTTCCCAAAGGAGGATCGGGGGCTTTAACCGACGCGCTGGCGCGCTTCATCGAAGCGCACGGCGGCGTGCTCCTGACCAACAAGTGGATTAAGACTCTCATCATTGAGAACGGAAAATGCGTCGGTGTGGAATGCGAAGACGGCAGTTCTTATCGAGCGGATAAAGCGGTGCTATCGACGATTCACATCAAACACCTGGTGGACATGACGCCTCGCGATCTGTGGGGGCAGGACTTCATCGATGGCGTGGATACCTGGAAGGCCGGACTCACTCTATTTGCCACAAATTATGCGACGACTGAACCACCAAAATATTCGGTGAGCGGCGGCACGCTATCGCCCGTGCATTCGGGAGTGATGGTGAACTCAGATCGTGCGCTGCGAATGGGTTATGACTATGACCGCGGAGCAGCAAATATCGAGGATCCACCGTTGCATGTGATCTGTTGCAGTCTGGCCGATCCGACGCGCGCTCCGGCGGGCATGCACACTGTCAAGGTTGTTGCCTATCAGCCATATGACTTGAAGGAGGGTCCGCAACATTGGGACGTCATCAAGCAGAAAGTCTCCGATGCCAATCTGAACTTCCTCCGGCGCTTTTCGCCGAACCTGACTGACGAGAAGATTCTCGCGCGGGTGATTGATAGTCCGCTCGATCTAGAGCGGATGAATCCGCACAACTGGCATGGGAGTTGTCACGCAGGCGGATCGGGCCCGGCGCAGAGCGGAGCCATGCGTCCCGTACCGGGATGGGCGCAGCACCGGATGCCCATTCCGGGCCTCTACCAGACGGGGGCGACGACGCATCCCGGAGGATCTGTGACGGGAGGGCCCGGCCGGAACGCGGCAACGGTAATGCTGAAAGATTTTGGGACCAGCATCGAGGAAGTGTTGAAGAAAAAAACGTAGGAGCTGGGTCTGAGGGGAGAACCCAAATGAGCAAGGTCAGCCGGCGTGGATTTGTGAAGACGGCAGCATTAGCGCCTCTTGTCGTCTCCCCATTCACTCTGGGGCAGCAAGCTTCCAGGGACGATCGCTTTGATGTTGTGGTAGCTGGCGCCGGACACAACAGCCTGATTGCCGCCGCGTACCTGGCGAAGGCCGGCTACCGCTGCTTGGTGCTGGAGAGCCGGGCAAAAGTCGGCGGGGGTGCGAAGACCGCACAATTGACGCTGCGAGGATTCAACCACGATGTGTGTTCGTCGGCGCACGTCCTGATTCAAGACAGCCCGATTCTGCGGAACGACGAACTGGGACTCGGCGAGTACGGGCTGGAATATATCTTTCCTGATCCCGTCGTACACATTCCATTTCCGGACGGCAGTTACATCACGCAGTGGCTTGACCTCGACCGCACGTGCGAGGAATTTGCCAAATTCTCAAAAAAAGATGCGGGGGCTTACCGGCGGATGATGACCGAATACGAGGCGGTCAAGCCGATTTTCGCAGCCGCGGCGTATACACCCATTGGATTCGGGAAGCCCGTCAACGAACGGCTGGCCGAGCATCCTCGTGGCAAGCTGTGGCAGCGGCGGCTGGCGATGTCCGCGTGGGAAATTATCCGCGACAATTTCGAGGACGACCATTGCCGCGCGTTCATGGTGTGGATGGCGTACCAGACAGTGGAGCCTCCGGAAGCGGCGATGACCGGCCGCCTGGCTTATGCAATTTGCGCGGGCCGTCAGCGTTGGAGTTGGACCACACCCAAGGGCGGCTCCGGGACGCTGACGCAAGCCCTGGCGCGGCTCATCGAAGCGCATGGCGGAGTTATCCTCACCAACAAAACCATCTCGCGCTTGATTCTTGAAAACGGAAAATGCACGGGTGTGGAATGCGGCGACGGCAGTTCCTACCGAGCGGAAAAGGCCGTGCTGTCCACAATCCATATCAAGCATCTGGTGGAAATGGCGCCGAAAGAGGCGTTCGGAGAGGACTTTCTTGATGGCGTGAGCACATGGAAGGCGGGCATTACTTTGTTCGCCACGCACTATGCCACGACGGAGCCTCCGAAGTATCCCGTAGTCGGCGGTACAATCTCGCCGGTCGCTTCCGGCACCATGGCGACGCCAGATCGCGGGCTGCGGGTGTCGTATGACTTCGCACGTCAGGCCGTAAATGTTGAAGAACCACCGCTGTTGGTAGTTTGCAGTTCCGTTGCCGATCCGTCACGAGCGCCGGCAGGAATGCACACCATCAAAATCATCGGCAACCAACCTTACGAATTGAAAGAAGGTCCGCAACATTGGGATGAGATCAAGGACCAGGTTTCAGATGCGAACCTGAAATACCTGCGGCGGTTTGCGCCAAATTTGACCGACGACAAAATTCTCGCGCGGATCGTTGAAAGTCCGCTCGACCTGGAGCGGATGAACGCGCACAACTGGCATGGCACGTGCCACGGCGGCGCGCAGAACGCGGCCCAGTCCGGCGGCCTGCGCCCAGTTCCCGGTTGGGCGCAGCACCGCATGCCGATCGCCGGTTTGTATCAGACCGGCGCGACGACGTATCCCGGCGCTTCGATTTCAGGCGGACCAGGACGAAATGCAGCAATCGTGATGTTGAAAGACTTCGGGACCAGCCTTGAAGAGGTAGTGAAAAAGAAAGCGTAGTCCATGAGTTTGAACAAGGTCGAGTAGTGCGAACAATTCGAACGACGCACATCGCAGGAGTGAGCCGATGACAAGAATGACGCGGCGCGGATTCGTGAAAGGGGCGGCCATCGCACCTCTTGCAGTAAAACATCTGGCTCTAAATTCGCAAGCAGCAGCGTCGGATAGTTACGACATCGTCGTCGCCGGCGCGGGACACAACAGCATGGTCACGGCGGCGTACCTGGCCAAGGCCGGCTATCGCTGTCTGCTGTTGGAGGGCCGGCCGATGGTTGGCGGCGGCGTGAAGACGGCGCAATTGACGCTAAAGGGATTCAGAGACGACTGTTGTTCCACGGCTCACGCGTTTTTGCAAGACAATCCGATAATGAAGAATGATGAACTCAAACTGCGCGACTATGGTCTTGAGTACATCGATCCCGACCCAATCTTTCATATCCCCTTTTCTGACGGCACGTATCTCACGCAGTGGCGGGATCTGGATCGCACTTGTGCGGAGTTCGCGAAATTCTCGAAGAAAGATGCGGCGGCCTACCGGAAGATGCTGGGGGAGTTTGACGCCGTCAAACCGATCATGCTTGGGGCAAGTTTCACGCCGATTGGTTTTGGCAAGCCTCTGAATGATCAGTTGGCACAACAACCGCGTGGCAAGCTGTGGCAGCGCCGGCTGGCGATGTCCGCGTGGGACATCATTCAGGATACGTTTGAAGACGATCACTGCCGAACGTTCATGCTGTACATGTCTCATCTGGCGGCGGAGCCGCCGGATGCGCCGATGACCGGGCGCCTTGCGTATGCCACCGCACGCCAACAGCATTCCGGCCGGCCGATTCCCAAAGGAGGTTCGGGCGCACTGACGGAAGCGCTTGCGCGGTTTATCGAAGCGCACGGAGGCATGCTGCTCACCAACAAATGGGTCAAGCGGCTGATTGTGGAGAACGGCAGGTGTGTGGGTGTCGAATGCAGCGACGGAAGCTCGTATCGGGCGGCGAAAGCTGTAGTTTCCACGATCCACATCAAGCATCTGGTGGACATGGCGCCGCGCGAGTTGTGGGGCCAGGATTTCATCGACGGCGTGGATACCTGGCAGGCGGAAAACGCCATGTTCGTCACGCATTACGCGACGAGCGAGCCGCCGAAGTACGCGGTGGATGGCGGGACGCTCTCGCCTGTGGAATCGGGGATTCTGGTTTCGCCAGAGCGCGCCCTTCGTTATGCGTATGACGATGCCCGCGGCGTCGTCAATCTCGAAGACCCCTCACTGCAGATCATCTGTTGCAGCATCGCGGATCCGACGCGGGCACCCAGAGGAAAGCATACGCTGAAAGTTCTTGGCTGGCAGCCGTACGAACTGAAGGAAGGACCTGAACATTGGGACAAGATCAAGAATGAAGTCTCCGACGCTTATCTGAAATACCTGAGGCGCTTTGCGCCCAATTTGACTGATGACAAAATTCTAGCGCGGTTTGTCGAGAGCCCCTTGGATCTTGAGCGGATGAATCCGCATTTTTGGCATGGCAGCGCCCATGCCGGAGCGCAAAACGCGGCGCAGTCCGCGGCGATGCGTCCGATGCCCGGGTGGGCGCAACACCGCATGCCGATTCCCGGCTTGTATCAGACGGGTGCGACGACGCATCCGGGAGGTTCCGTGACTGGAGGCCCCGGGCGCAACGCGGCAACGGTCATGCTAAAGGATTTTGGAACGAGCATCGAGGAAGTGGTGAGCAAGAAGGCGTAGGGGAAGACGAAGCAAAATTTGCCGGACGTGAGGAGAGTTCGAAATGGGAAACAAGAAAAGCATCACTCTCATGATTTGTGCGCAAGCCCTGGCGGCGCTCGTTTTTCTTGTGGTCGGTCTCGCGGCTTGGCAAGGAGCGGCCTCACCGGCGGCGAAGATGATGGTTCCGGATAATCCGAGTGAGCATCCGGCGCCGGCTCAGCCGCTTCCTTACAGCCACAAGAAACACTTGTCTTTCGGGCTCGAGTGCAAGAAGTGCCACACGAATCCCGAGCCCGGCAAGCTCATGAAGTTCCCTGAGACCAGCACTTGCATGCAGTGCCACGCGACGATTGCCAAAGACAAGCCTTCGATTCAGAAACTCACTGAATACGCGAAGACGAAGCAAGCGATTCCCTGGGTTCGTGTGTATACGGTGCTGCCGGGAGTTGCCTGGAATCATCGTCCGCATCTCGAAGCAGGCGTGAAGTGCGAAACATGCCACGGCCAGGTCGAACAGATGGACGCGATGTCGGAAGTCACCAGCGTCACGACCATGTATAGCTGCCTCAACTGCCACGAAATGAATCACGCCAAAAGCGCCTGCGAAACTTGTCATAAGCACTGATTGGGCGGAGAATTTTATTCGTGAGGAGGAGTTATGGCCAAGACCATCGAACTCGAAGTCAACGGAAAGAAATATCCGGTCAACTACCCTCCAGACACGCCGCTTCTGTATGTGCTGCGCGATGAACTCGGTTTGACCGGCAGCAAGTACGGATGCGGAGAAGGGCAGTGCGGCGCCTGCACCGTGTTGATCGGTGGAGCGCCACGACGTTCGTGTCAAATTCCTGTTAGTTCAGCTGCGGGAAAGACTGTCACGACCATCGAAGGTCTTGAGAAAGAGGGCCGGCTGCATCCGGTGCAGCAAGCCTTTCTCGATGCGGGTGCGTTCCAGTGCGCGTTCTGTACTTCGGGAATGATCATGAGCAGCGTTGGCCTGCTGCAAGGGAATCCCAATCCTAGTCAGGCGGAAATTGTTCAATTTCTGCAAGGCAATATTTGCCGGTGCGGCACGCATCCGCGCGTCATCGATGCTGTCCGGCAAGCGGCCAAGATGATGCAGGAGCACGGGCGATGAGCAACCTCGAAGATAAATTTGCAATTGAACCGGAACGCTATGAATTCCGTGCCGCATCAATGCATCAATTCGAATTGGCGCGCCGCGACTTTTTTAAGATTCTTGGGGCAGGAATCGCCGTCTTCGCGATTGCGAACGATGCGCTGGGGGCACAGGAGACGGCTCCTGGGCATCGAAGTTTCCACAGCGAAGAGCTGCCAAAGGATATCCGCGCGTGGTTGCACGTCGGGGAAGACGGCACAGTAACGGGATTTACCGGCAAGGCCGAAATTGGACAGAACATCCGGACCGAGCTGGCGCAAACCGTGGCGGACGAGCTCCGAGTTCCGTTCGAAAGCGTGCGCATGGTCATGGCGGATACGGCGTTGACGCCGTTTGATGCCGGGACGTTTGGCAGCAGGACGACGCCCACGATGACGCCGCAACTGCGGCGCGTAGCCGCAGCGGCACGCGATCTGCTCATTGGAGTTGCCGCCAAAGAATGGGGCGTTGCGCCGGAAGGATTGACGGCCGCCGACGCTAGAGTCACCGATCCTGCATCGGGGCGTTCATTGCGTTATGCGGAGCTCGCGCGTGGCAAGACGCTGGCGCAAAATCTTCCTGCGGAAGATCCCATCACACCTGCTGTGCAATGGACGATTGCAGGGAAACCAATTCCGAAAGTCGACGGCCGCACGTTTGTAACCGGCAAGCATCAGTACACGCCGGATATGCGCCTGGAAGGGATGCTGCATGGCAAAGTGCTGCGGCCACCCTCATTCGGGGCAACAATCACTTCTTACGATGACACCTCAGCGAAGGCGATAGCCGGAGCGGTGATCGTGCGTGACGGAGACTTCGTCGGCGCAGTGGCGCCAACAGCGCATGAAGCGCAAAGAGCTCTAGATGCCATCCATGTGCAGTGGAAAGAAGTGGCACAAATCTCGAACAAGGAACTCTTTGCGTATCTGAAGCAGAATGCAACTGCGAAATCCGACGACCGAGGGCGCAGGCAGAAAGGGTCTGTGGAAGAAGGGCTGGCGAGCGCGGCGCACCGGCTCGACGCAACATACAACGTGGCGTATATCGCGCATGCTCCGCTCGAACCGCGTGCGGCTGTGGCCCAGTGGGCTGATGGAAAGCTCACAGTATGGACGGGCACGCAGCGGCCGTTTGCTAATCGCGACGAGCTCGCCGACGTTTTCCATTTGGCGGAAAGCAGCGTGCGCGTGATCGTACCAGACACCGGTTCGGCGTACGGCGGGAAACATACCAGCGACGCTGCGATTGAAGCGGCGAGATTGGCGCGCGCCGCGGGACGTCCTGTGAAGTTGGTCTGGACGCGCGAGGAAGAATTCACCTGGGCGTACTTTCGTCCGGCTGGCGTGATCGAGGTAAAGAGTGGTATCGCGAGTGACGGCACGCTTACCGCGTGGGAGTTTCACAACTATCATTCCGGCTCGTCGGGGATTGACACGCCGTACGTGGTTGCTAATCAGCGAACGGAATATCATGCCGTGCCGTTGATCCTGAGGAGCGGCTCGTATCGCGGGCTAGCGGCCACTGCGAATCATTTCGCGCGCGAGACGCACATGGATGCGCTGGCGCACGTGGCACAGATAGATGCGCTTGAGTTTCGGATGAAAAATCTTTTGGATGCCCGGTTGCGCGCGGTATTGGAGTCAGCCGCAAAATCGTTTGGCTGGCCTCGCAAGAAGACGCAGGAAGGACAGGGTTTTGGCCTCGCTTGCGGCTACGAGAAGGGCAGTTACGTGGCTACGTGTGCGGAAGTAGCAGTGGATAAGACTTCCGGCGCAGTACGTATCGTGCGTGTGGTTGAGGCGTTCGAATGCGGCGCCATTGTCAATCCGGATGGTTTGCGCAATCAAGTAGTGGGCGCCATCATTCAAGGTTTAGGCGGCGCGCTGTTCGAAGCTATTGAATTCGAGAATGGCCGCATCATAAATCCGCATTTTGCGACTTATCGCGTGCCGCGCTTCCGCGACGTGCCGGAAATCGAAGCCATTCTGCTCGATCGCAAGGACATTCCGTCGGCTGGCGCGGGTGAGACGCCCATCATGGCGGTCGCGCCGGCCATCGGCAGCGCGCTCTTTGATGCCAGTGGAGTTCGTATCAATAACCTCCCTCTGGTTCCCAACGGACTACACTCCGCGTAACATTGAAGAATGAACCGCCTGCCCGCAATCAGAAAGGATTGTCTTATGAAGCGTTTTGCCCTCGCATTAGGGCTCGTCGCCGCACTTTCCTTTTCGGGCGGTTGCAAGAAGCAGCCCAGCGACAATGACGCCATTCGCGCCGGCATCATGCAACACCTTACGACTGTAGGCACGCTCAACATCAGTGCCATGGACGTGGATATCCGCAGTGTGTCTGTCAACGGGAATCAAGCGCATGCCGAGGTTGAGTTCCGCCCCAAGACCGGCGGCGCTCCCGGTGCAGGCATGCAGGTCGGTTACAATTTGGAGAAACGCGACGGCAATTGGGTGGTTTTGAAATCGCAGGCCTTAGGCGGGATGCAGCACCCCGACCCCAATCAAAATCCGCATGTGAATCAAGACGTTCATTCCGGCAGCTTGCCGAATTTCAACGATGTCTTGAATCCCACTGGCACACCGGCACAGGGTGCCCTCCCGCCGGGCCACCCTCCCGTCAGTTCGCAGCAACCGAACGGACAGCCGAGCGGACAGGCTCAAACTCCAGTCAAGAAACCTGGCTAACGCAAAGTGGGGCGTGGGCCTTTTACAATTTCGCCGGCACCTTTTTGCTCCGTGGAATCCATCTGAGTTTCTTCTCCGTGACCAGGAATCGCCAATCGATTCTGGTGAAGGCGTAGACAATCGAAAGTAACAGTACCTGGGAAGCAATGAAGTAAACCCCCAGGTAAGAGAGTGCTTCAGTATCTTCCAGCGTGATCCTCCGCGCGACCGTTGAGGCAGTGAATCCCCAGAACGAATAGCTCACGGATCGGCCAATGAAAAATGGAATCGTGATCAACTTTAACTCCATGGCCGTCAGGCCGTAGGCTATGAAAAGATAGTTCGATGGAAGCGGCGTAAAAGCATAAAAGAGAAGCAAACCGAATGTGAGCTTTTTTCTTTGACTGAGCTGCTCTTTGATGGCATCAACGTTTTGTCTTGCCTCCTCGCTGAGCCAATGCTGCCGGACAAGCAGCTGTGAGCCTTTCGCTAAAGTAAAGCGGCCCAAGGTCGCAGCCAGGGCGCCCACCAGTGCGAAGTCCACGCCCATATGATCCGGGAACCGAAATCCCAAGAAAGAAAAGACCATCCAAGTTGGCGGCGCAAATGCCGGGATCACGTTCAGGAGAAAGACAAGCAGGAAGAGTAAGAGTAAGAGTGTATTCGACATGAGTTTTCCGTCAGAAGTCCTGCAAATCATCCGTTGGCAAGGCGACGCGAACCGCGTTCAACACCGCGAATAAATCAATGAGTTCCTGTCCAATCGCTCCAGCGATGGGCGGCAAATAGCCGGCCGCGGCAAATACCATTCCGATTACGCTCGCGGCCATGCCGCCGAGCGCGCTTTGCAGCGCGATCCGGCGCATTCTCCGCGCGATGTGCATGAGTTCGTCGACTTTTCCGAGTGCGAGCTCCAGAACGACGGCATCCGCTGCCTCCGTCGTAATATCGCTGGCCGCGCCAAACGCCACTCCTACCGTTGCGGCCAACAAGGCTGGCGCGTCGTTGATCCCGTCTCCGACAAAGAGCGTTTTGTCCCGTGCCGTTTCCTGCTTCACGAGCTCCACTTTTTCTTCGGGACTCTTTCCGGCATGAACTTCCGTGATTCCGACTGTCTCCGCCAGGTATTTGACTTCAGACTCGCGATCGCCGGAGATCAGCATGACCTTGCGCACACCGTGACGCGGTTGCAGGTGTTGGATGAAGAGCCGGCTATCCTGCCTGGGCGCATCGTGGAAACGTAACGCTGCGGCGTACTTGCCACTAATGAAGACAAGGCATTCCAAGCCGCTCGCCAGGGGAGGGAGCGAAATATTTTCAGATGTTACTTTATTGCGGCCCGTGATTTGAACTGATTCTCCGCCGATTGTTCCGCGCAAACCTTCCCCGGGCCTCTCGCTAACTTGGTCCGCAGGCAAAAGCGACACCTTCTCCTGCTTCGCGGCCATCACGATGGCACCGGCGAGAGGGTGCTTCGAGTATTGCTCCAGACTCCCGGTGAGGCGCAGGACATCGGCTCGCTGGAATCCTTCCGCGCAAATCACTTCGGTCAGCGTCGGCCGTCCGTAAGTAAGTGTTCCGGTCTTATCAAAGATGAGCGTGCGGCACGAATCGATTTGCTCCAACACGGCGGGGTTCTTGATGATGATGGCGCGGCGCGCGGACAGGGATATCGCCCCGATGATCGCCGTGGGAATTGCCAGCAGTAACGGACAAGGTGTCGCGATTACCACTACCGCCAGAAAGCGGTGCGAATCGTTGCTCAGAAACCCCGCCGTCGCAGCAACCAGCAAGGCAAGTGGCGTGTACCACGCTCCGAGTTGATCGCCCAAACGCCGCAGTTGCGGCCTCTGTTGTTCCGTGGCGTGCATCACCTGCATGATCCGCGCATAGCGCGAGTCCACGGCCAGTTTTTCGGCTCTGATCGTCAAGGCTTTCTCGCCGTTGATGGCTCCGGAAATAACTTGCGATCCTGGCGTCTTTGATATTTCGTAAGGCTCGCCGGTGAGGTAAGCCTCATCCATGATGCCGTGACCTTCCATCACTTCGCCGTCCACCGGACAGATTTCGTGTGGAAACACGGTCAGCACATCACCCACTCGAATGTCTTCTAATTTCACATCCTTGAGCGCTGATCCGTCGCGCCGATGTGCAATGCTAGGCATGCGTTTCGCCAGAGCGTCGAGGACCGAGGAGGCTTTCGCCGTCGCATAGAACTCCAGCGCCGCTCCGCCGGACAACATCAGGACAACTATCGTTGCCACCAGATACTGCCCCAGCAAAACGGCCGTGAGAATCGAGACCCCTGCGAGCAAGTCGGAGCCAAATTCTCTCTTAATGAGATGCTTAACGAGTTCGAAGACCAGCGGCACGCCACCAATGACCAGGGCAGCGAAAAGGGGGAGCAGCGCAACGCGCGCAGGCAGTACCGTCGCAAAGCGCAACGCGAGATGCAAGCATATTGCAACAAGCGTGAAGCCAGCGATGTAGGTTTCTTTGGGAAGGTTCGAAAATGGCTTGGCTGCCATCTTCATTAGCATCTATCTTACAACACATGAACAGTAGTTCGGGCGTCGAGTCTTCGGATCTTGCACAGCGTGTGGACGTGTGAACCTCAGACCGTCTTGTCCTTCGCGTAGCACAACGCTTCCATGTTGCACTCGATGCATTTCGGTTTGCGTGCCTGGCAAACGCGGCGTCCGTGCCAGATCAGCTGGTGAGAGAATTGGATCCACTTCTCCTTCGGAATCACTTGCATCAAATCCTGCTCAATTTTCTTAGGGTCATCGTTGCGCGTTAAATCCAGGCGATTCGAGAGCCGGATTACGTGGGTATCCACCACCACTCCGCTGGCGATGCCATAGGCCGTGCCGAGCACGACGTTCCCCGTTTTTCTCGCCACCCCCGGCAGTGTGAGTATCTCTTCCATCGTGCGCGGCACCTGCCCGCCAAACTGTTCAATAATGGCCTTGCTCGCTCCCATGACTGATTTCGTTTTGTTTCGGAAAAATCCTGTCGGGCGTATGTCCTGTTCCAGCTCACTCGGCGTAGCATAGGCGAAAGACTTCGGATCCGGATATTTCTTGTAAAGCGTTTCGGTCACCTGATTCACCCGCACGTCCGTACATTGCGCTGAAAGAATCGTCGAGATCAGCAGTTGAAACGCGTTCTGGTGCTTCAACTCGCAAGTTGCGTCCGGATACGCTTGGTCCAGTTTCGCAAGGATGGCTGCCACGCGTTTCGTGTCCGTTCCTGCCGGACGGCCAGCTTTCGTTGCTTTGGCCGGTTTCGATTTTGCTTGCCCTGATTTTTTCTTCGCCGGCGGTTTTTTCTTTGATTTGGTGGCCATGGGAGTAAAAACTATAACATGGAGGAAAGTGCCACCAGCAACTTGCGAAACGCTTTTCCGCGATGGCTGCGCTGATTTTTCTCTTCTGCTATCAATTCCGCGAAGGTTTTCCTGAGGGCAGGGAAGTAAAACACCGGGTCATAGCCAAATCCACCAGACCCGCGCGGCGCCTCAAGAATTTGCCCATCGACACGATCCGTCACAATGGCGATCGCTCTTCCCTTGCTTGCCAGCGCAATCGCGCAAACAAAATAAGCCGAACGCTCCTCACCCACCTTGCCGCGCAATTCGCCAAGCAGTTTTTCGATCCGCTGCGAATTGCTCACCTCCGCGCCGGCATACCTCGCGGAATGGACGCCGGGCGCTCCGCCGAGAGCAGGCACCAGTAGGCCGGAATCATCAGCGAAAACCAATCCCTCCTGAAATCGGGAGTAATGAAGTGCTTTGCCTGCCGCATTTTCGGCG
>Ga0209698_10004444_pt1 | contig 15359 bp, 13 predicted proteins | sample LitLauG_LLR_2012_FD_187203 | JGI IMG/M metagenome (GOLD analysis project Ga0209698, IMG submission 187203) | Freshwater sediment microbial communities from Pennsylvania, USA - Little Laurel Run_MetaG_LLR_2012 (SPAdes) (version 2) | ecosystem: Environmental > Aquatic > Freshwater > Creek >...
GTGTAAGTCCGGACTGGCTGATTCGTCGCGCGCCGCATCATCGCGACGATGCTGGAAGAATCGAGTCCAGCACTGAGAAATGCGCCAATCGGCACATCGCTCACCATCTGCGCTTTGACCGAACCGGCAAAGCGCTGGCGCACTTCGGCGGCCAGGTCAGCCTCCGACCGGGAGTACGTCCGGCCCGCAGGAGGGAAACTCAGATCCCAATATTGCGTCATCCGGAGTTCGCCATCGTGCCAGGTCGCGTAGTGGCCGGCAGGAAGCTTCAGGATCCGGCGGAACATCGTCTTAGGATCGGGCACCCAGAGAAAAGTCAGATACTGATGAAGCGATTGCCGATCAAGTTCTGCCGAGATGTCCGGAACCTGCAAGAGCGCTTTGATTTCCGACGCAAAGGCAAACCGGTCCCCGGTACGGAAATAGTAGAAAGGTTTGATGCCGAAGTGATCGCGGGCAACGAACAGCGTGGGCGCACCGGAGCGAAGATCGCAGATGGCAAACGCGAACATTCCGTTCAAGCGCTTGACGCAATCCGGCCCTTCCTGCTCGTAGAGGTGCAGGATCACCTCGGTGTCGGTGTGAGAAACAAACCGGTGTCCCTTGCCTTCCAGTTCACGCCGCAAGTCCTGGAAGTTGTAGATCTCGCCGTTGTAGGTGATCCAGAGGGTCTGCGACTGGTTGCACATCGGCATGTGGCCGAGCGGGGAACGATCGAGAATGGCGAGACGGCGGCTGCCCAGGCCGATATAAGAACCGTCGGGGAATTGACGGTCCCACAGTCCGGCGTCGTCCGGGCCGCGGTGCGCCTGCGCCTGCGTCATCCGCGCCAGGGTTTCCCGATCCCCGCAATTGATCACACCGCTGATGCCGCACATCCGGTGTCAACCCCTTTTGGCTTGCGACTTCAATTCGTAGATCTTGGCCTTGGTATGAAACATCTGCACCGCTTGAAAACCGCAATAGATCAGGCCGGGAACGCCGTCCAAACATCCCAGCCGCAAGAAATACCGGTAGAAAAAGAGGAGTACGGGAGACCCCGGCAACGCATAGAGCTTATTTTTGAGCCAGCGACGCCGCTGCGCCTGCATGCCAAACAGGGTCGCGGGCAATTCCCCGACTTCCCCGCCCTGCAGCAGAACACGAGCCTCCCAGTTGGAATACTCGTCATGCTTGTCAATATAGCGAGACAGCGATTCCACATTGTGATGAATGAGCGGTTCCTGCAGGCGCAAAGTTGGGCCCGTCACCAGCACATGTTCATGCACTTCCATGTCGGCCATCGAGCTATCTTGCTCGCGCAGGCGGCATTCGTAGCGCCCTTTGCCGCGCCGGAACAGCGCCAACTTCCAGAAACTCGCATCCCCATGCCGCAGAACCCGGCCCAGAAAATGCATGCGCAACGATAGATAGTAGCCATCAACGTCGGATCGCTGAATCGCCGCACGAATCTCCTCAGCCAGCGCCGGGGTAACGGCCTCATCGGCATCAATCAGGAGGATCCAGTCGAATGCAAGCGGCAAGGTCTCCATTGCCCACTGGCGCTTCTTTGGCCATCCACCCTGATAGTGGAATTGCACCACCTTGGCGCCGAACGACCGCGCGATCTCCGGGGTAGCGTCGCTGCTCTGCGAGTCGATGACATAGACTTCACCAACGCTACGCAGCCCTTCCAGGCAGCGCGGCAGATTTTTCTCCTCGTTGCGAGCAGCCACAATCACGCTGACGGGCAGTTTGACGTCCGCTCTCCCCGCGATGGCCGCGTTGATCTCTTGGAGCTTTTGCATTCTCACGACGAGTTAAAGATTGAGTTCGCCCCAGCGTTGCAGAACGTACAAAGACCAGGGCCGCGACCAGGAACATCTTCCGCGCAAGAAATCAGCCCAGACCTGATGGGCCTGGACCGCGTCCAGCAACCCGTGAAACGGCCCATCGTTGATCCGCGTGGCGCTCAACACCGGTTCAATCTCGGCGCGCAGCTCCTGGCGCATCCAATGCTCGAAGGGCAACGTGAATCCGCTCTTCTTGCGGTGCACGATCTCGCCGGGAAGCGATTCCGGCAAAGCCTCAACCAGCAACTTCTTCGGTGTGCGATTCACCTTCCAACCGCCCGGAAAACCAAGCACTGTCTTGGCCAATTGGTGATCAATGAGGGGAACCCGCATCTCCAACCCCTGGGACATGCTCATGAAATCCGCATCGCGCAACAGTGTATTGAGCATATAACAGCGCAACTCCAGATAGGAAACGCGATTGACGGAATCAAGCGCACCCGCGCGCTGAAGACTCTGCTTCTGGGCAACGCTCGCTTCTTCCGCGATGCTGGCGCCCGCAGGAAACAGCCGATCCCGTTGGACAGGCGTGAACAGCATGCGGCTCAAGAAGTACGGATGCAAAACCCGGCCATTGTCCCGTGCCAAGGAGGCCAGCTTTCGATTCTGATCGTTCTCCGGCGACAGCGCAGTGAAGGCCGACGCCGCCGGACTGCGAAGCCCGCGCGGAACGTGTTTCCAGAACTGAGCGAAGCGTTCCATGCGCGGCACGGAGCGGAAGGTGGAATACCCTGCAAACACTTCGTCTCCACCCAGCCCTGATAACGCAACCTTGACCCCGGCACGCCTTGCCTCGCGCGAAACGAAGTAGGTATTGACTCCATCCATCGTGGGCGAATCCATCGCACGCAAAGCGTCCGCCATCGCAGCCAGGACATCTCCCTGAGAAGCGCTGATTTCGTGGTGGTCCGTATGAAACTTTTCCGCGATCAGGCGGGAATACCGGGCCTCGGAAAACTGAGCTTCGGGAAAGGTTATCGAGAATGTGCTCGGGGTGACGCCGCCACAACTCAGGATGCTGACCAGGGCGCTGGAATCAATGCCGCCTGAAAGAAACACCGCCACCGGCACGTCGCTGACCAACTGCAGGCGCACCGCTTCTTCGAGCAGAGGCCGCAGGTCCCCGACAGCACGCTGCTCATCAGGAATAGCCGGCGCCGCACTCTGGGCACCTGCCTCGTCCACCATGTCCCAATAGCGCGACTGCCGAAGATGTCCGTTTTCCCAAACCAGCGTGTGACCCGGCAGGAGCGCGCGCACTCCATCAATCATGGTCAAGGGATCGTAAGCGGAGCCGAACGTCAGGTAGTTCATCAGACCGGCGCGGTTGACATGGCGCGGCACCAGTCCAGTCCCCAGCAGTGTGCGGATCTCGGAGGCAAACAGAAAGTACGAATCGCGCTGAATGTAGTAAAGCGGCTTGATGCCCATGGGATCGCGCCCCACGAACAACCGGTGCCGTCGTGCATCCCAGATCGCAAAAGCAAACATGCCGCGGAATTTGGCCAGGCAGGCTTCTTCCCATCGCGCGTAGGCCAACAGCAAAACTTCCGTATCGGACTGGCTGATGAACCTTGTCCCGGCCTGCTCAAGTTCCCGGCGCACTTCGCGGAAGTTATAAATCTCGCCGTTGTATACGATCCAGTTCCCTGTCCGGGCATCCTGCATGGGCTGGTGGGCCAGTGGAGAGAGGTCAAGAATGGCCAGACGACGGTTGCCCAGACCGACTTCAACTTCGCCGTTGGTTGCGTCGCGCACCACCACAGTGCCCGAGTCGTCCGGTCCGCGATGCGCCAGCGAGTGGGTGGCGCGTTCGACCAGGCCGTCGGGAATCCGCGCATTCTGCGCCACAACGCCGAAAATTCCGCACATGGAGAAAGGGACTCGATCGAAGAGCAGCCTCTATTAAACACCATCCGTCGGTCCGGAGCGCTGCGCTATAATCCGATGACGCCGCAAGAAAAATGAATGCCGGGATCGATGTTGTCCTCCGAAATGCCCGACCCGCAACCCGTTTCCGATCCTCCGGGCGCCTCCTCGCCTGAAGCCCGCGGCGCTACCTCTCAGCCGGAGATCACCGCTTTGATCCTCTTGAGCTTTGTGCTGTTCGTGGGGGTTGTCTCGCTCACGCACAACTATCTTGTGGCAGTCGACAACTTCGGCGACAGCTCGGCGTACATGACGCTCGCCTCGGCGATCCGCCGTTGGGACTTCGGCGGCGTCATCGTCAAGCATTTCTGGGGCCTGCCGTATGCCATGGCAGCCCTTTCGAAATTAACGGGGATGTCTGACCGCGCGGCGCTGCTCACACCTTCGTTCGTACCTTCGCTGCTCGCAGTCCTACTGGCGCGGAATTTGTGGGACGGATGGATCGCCGGCTACTTCGCCGTTCTGAACTTCGACTGGTTGCAACGCTCGGGCCCGGGTGGTTCCGAACCGCTGTTCGTGTGTTTCCTGTTCGCAGCTTTTGCGAGCGTGCGGCGCGAGCGCTGGCTGCTTGCATCCCTGCTGGCTTCGCTCGCGACGATCGTGCGTCCACCGCGATTTTTTGCTTTGGCCGGTGTTGGCCTGGTCTTGCTCTGGCGGCGCGACCTGCGCAAGTTCGCCGCCGCGGCCTCAATTGGCATGCTGGTTGGCGAAATGTATGTGATCCCGCTGGCAACGCACTTCCGCGATCCTCTGGCTACCGTGAACAGCTATCACAATCATCAGTGGCAGGGCGGATGGCTCTTCGGTTTCCCCTTCTATGCCATCATCAAGGGTACGCTGCTCTACCCCGCCCCCTGGACCAACCTGGTGTTGAGTTTCGCGTGGATTCTGCTGGTACTTGCGGCTGTGGTGGTCATGGCCAGATCAGCCGAGTTTCGCACCTATGCTCGCGCTCATGCCGTAGAGGCGCTGTTCCTCGTGCCCTACTTGTGGTGCCTGTTCACCTACAACTATCCCCACTGGGCGCGCGGCAGTTTTGCGCGCTTCTCTATCTCGATCCTGCCCTTCGTGTTGCTGGCGCTCTACCGCTGGCTTCCGAAAAACCGGGGTATCCTCTGGTGCTTGGGAATCGTGATGCCCGTGCTAGGGGCCAGTTCGGCGATCGGCATTATCAACGTCGTGCATAGGCTTCGGAAGGCGATCTGACCGGCCTCGCACCGCGCTGGTTATGGGCAAATGGTTTCTTCGGCGGTTAGGATTACTAGAAAGCGACTTTGCATGACCAACACATCCATTCCAGTGCCGTATCTCGATCTGAAAGCGCAATACCACAACATCAAGCTGGAAATAGACGCGGCCATTGCCAATGTCCTGGAGAGCAGCCAGTTCGTCCTGGGCGCGGAGGTCGCCGCCTTCGAGCGCGAGTTTGCGGCCTACTGCGGTGCCGCCGAATGCATCGCCCTGAACTCCGGCACCAGCGCCCTTCATCTGGCGTTACTTGCCGCCGGAGTCGGTCCCGGGGACGAAGTCATCACCGTGCCGTTCACTTTTATTGCCAGCGTAGCGGCCGTCACCTACGCGGGAGCGCGGCCGGTGCTGGTCGATATCGATCCCGGGTCGTTCAATATGAATCCGTCTGCAATCGAAGCGGCCATCACGCCCCGCACCAAAGCGATTCTGCCCGTGCATCTTTACGGCCAGACCGCAGACATGGACCCGATCATGGAAGTGGCGCGTGAGCATGGCCTGGTCGTGATCGAAGACGCCGCGCAAGCCCACGGCGCGAAGTACAAGGGCCGTACGGCGGGCGGCCTGGGCGACATCGGATGCTTCAGCTTCTATCCCACCAAGAACCTCGGCGCCTACGGGGAAGGCGGCGCCGTGACCACCAACAACACCGACTATGCGAATACCGTCCGCATGCTCCGCGATTGGGGACAAGACCGCAAGTACCATCACGCCCGGCGCGGTTTCAACTACCGCATGGAAGGTCTGCAGGGGGCCATTCTGAGAGTGAAGCTGCGTCACCTCGAGGATTGGACTGAAGCGCGCCGCAGGCTTGCCACCACGTACCACGAACTGCTGGCCGATTCCGGGCTGACGTTGCCCGTGGAATTGCCCTGGGCCCGCCACGTGTATCACGTCTACACCTTGCGCGCGGAGGGCCGCGACGCGCTACAGTCGGGCCTCGAGAACCAAGGAATCCATACCGCCGTCCACTATTCCGTGCCCGCCCATCTTCAACCGGCCTACGCGGACCTGGGCTATGGCAAGGGCGCGTTCCCCCATGCGGAGGCGGCGGCCAGTCAGGTGCTCTCGCTCCCGATCTATCCTGAACTGCCGCAGGAAGCGCTAATCCGGGTGGCCGCCGGCGTGAAACGGCTCATCGTTCGAAAAGTACAGAGTCCCGTGTGATCGAAGTTCCTGCGGCCGCCGTCCCCGTTCCGCGCAACCAACCGCTTCATCCCTTTGTATGGACAACCAGCGAGCGCGCCACGGTCAGCAGTTCGCTGACATGCTTTTTCCAGCTGAAGGCTTTCGAGCGCGCCACGCCACTGGCAGATAATTTCGCACCAAGACCAGCCGTCGAGACAGCTTCCAGGATCCGTTCGGTGAGATCCTCCGACGAGAAACGCGAGAAGTAAAGGGCAGCGTCACCGCAGATTTCTCTGTGTACCGGCAGGTCGGAGGCCACGATCGGCAATCCGCACGACATCGCTTCCACCAGGGGATGCGCGAAAGTTTCCGTATAGGCCGGAGTCACAAAAACATCCGCCCCGTCATACACCTGGTGAAGTTGGCGATACGGCACTGCGCCCAGTTCCACCAACATTCCGGACACTCCAAGCTGGCGCGCCAGGTTTGCTGCCCCTGCGGGCCGATACGCTCCGGGATTTTCTCCGGTCGCCAGTTTGCAGGTCAGCATGAGTTTCACTGTGCGGCCGTTGCACCGATCTCTGAGAAGAGGCAGCGCTCGAATCAGGGTTTCGAAATTCCGGTAATAGTTGTAATGACTGACAAAGAGCAGATTGAGGCTCCCCCTGAGAGCCTGCAGTTTCTCTTCGATCTCCCCCGAAAGCGGAGAGGCATCGCCCGTGAACGCTTCCCGGTCGAAACCATGGTGGATGGCGATGATGTTGGGCCTACCGGTCCACCGGCGTAACTCGGCGGCAAAGGCTTCACTCGGCGCGACCGTCACCTCAGCCCAGCGGACCGACTGGCGGGCCATCCTCCCCCGCAGCCGAGTATCAAGCCAGGCGCGGTATTCATGACGGGAACGCAGGTCGCGCTCGAAATCCGCGGACGTGTAAATCGAATTACGCGAGAGCAGAATTTGCGGCACCGGCGAACGCCGCACCGCGAAGTTCCCCGCTGAAAGCAAAACATCTGCCCCGCCGCGGCGCACCACACCCGGAAGCGTGATCTGCTCGTACCAGAAGCGCCGGGCGGGGGGGATGTCCAACTCCAGAAATTCGATGTTAGCCGGACTTCCAAACTCTGTCCGCAGGCCGGCGGACAATGCCACCGTGAGCCGGAGGCCTGGTTCGGCCGCCAGGTGGGGTATTACGTTTCGGATGTAGGTAAGGCCCCCACCCGCGCTGGCGGCAAGGGAGTTGATAAACAGGTGCATCATCGGCTCGGAGCAATCCCCGGTAGTCCCTGCCGCAGCAGCGAGGGCCGCCATGAGCGCGAGAAACTCATTGCCGGAGTATGAGACAAGCCGAAAAGCTGGCGTTCCTTGAGCATGACGAAGCAACCCGCCAACGCTCCTGTGGCGACAAAGAACCAGCGGGCCGCGACCCAGATCGCTAGCCCAACCGGCAAGGTCAATCCCGCCAGCAGCAAGGCGACCAGAACGATAGGCAGGAACGCCTGTCGATAGAGCCACACCGAGATCAGCCAAAACCCAAGCAGAATGAAGCCACCCAGATAACTTGGGCTCGTGAAGTACTCCGGACGCGTGTAGGCCAGATATGGGAACAGGGGCAGGAACAGCAATCCTCCCGCCGTAAGCGCGACCTTAGCCATGCGCTCGCTCATCACTCTCTCCCCAGTCCGGCAATCGCCCGGCAAACTCCCGAGGCCCATTCTTCCGGTGAATAGCGCAGGATGTGCTGGCGGCTGCGATCACCCATTTGCCTGCAAAGCTCCTGCCTGTCGCCGAGACTCCGCATGGCAACGGCCAGCGTCGACGCGTCGGCCGGCGGTACCAGCAACCCATTCCAGCCGGGCTTCACCAGATCGGCGGCGCACCCGGCAATCTCGCTCACGATCACAGGAAGCCCGCAGGCCATCGCTTCGTTCACCACCAGTCCCCAGGGGTCGCTGTGGGTGGGAAGAATCAGCACGTCCGCCAGAGCGTAGTACTTTGCCAGTTCATCCCGTTGAACGAACCCCGGAGATTTTATCGTTCCCGGTGAAATTGCCGCAGCCCGTTCCTGCAGCGCCTGGCGACAAGGTCCATCGCCCGCGTAGATCAGCCCGACCCGCTGGCGCAGCGATGGCTCCAGTGTGGCATAAGCGGACAGCAATTCAAACACCCCTTTCTCGCGCACCAGGCGTCCGGTGAACAGAAAGTAGCGATCCGGCAGGCCCAGTTCCTGCCGGCATTCCGACGCCTGCTTGCGAGCGCACGCCGCCGCGGCAGCAAACCGGTCATTGTCGACGGCATCGGGAGCGGTGTAGATCCGGTCATCGCCAACTTTGTGCGCACGCAGATACTTCCGGGCCGATTGCCCGGCGGCCAGGAACGCACTGCAATGCCCGATGAACTCGGCTTTCAGAAATTCCACCAGGGCATGACCGTCCCGCAAATCCTGCAGGTTGCTTTCCGTCCACAAGAGAAAAGGAACCTGATAAGCCCGCGCCCACAGAAGCGATTGCCAGGAAGCAATATAGTTATAACCTCCGCACACGATCGCGTCCGGTGACGCTGCCCGCAGTGCACGGCTCACTCCCCGGTTGACCAGCACATTGTACTTGCCCAATTTTTTCCGCCACGAAGGCAGCACTTCGTGGGAGAACCTGATCTCCTCTTTGTAGACCTGCCATTGGCGCAGTCCCAGATCGGTTTCCGCCAGGAAGATCACGTGCAGGTCCACTTCCTCCCGCCGCGCCAGACAATTGAAGAGCGGAATCCGATACGGCGAGATGATCTCCGTCAGGATCACCAAACGCTGCTTCATTCCGCGCACTCCCGGTAAATTCGGGCCAGATTCTGCGCTTGCTGCGCCAGCGTGAACTGCTCCAGAATCGTGTCGCGCGCGGCAGCGCCCAGGCTGCGGCGGCGTGATTCGTCGTGCAGCAGCAGCGAAAGGACTAAGGTCAGTTCCTTTTCGTTTTCCGGCCCTACCAGAAAGCCGTTCACACCCTGCTGGATGATTTCGGCAATTCCCTGCCCACGGCAGCCGACCGTGGGCTTGGCGGTGGCCAGCGCTTCCAGATAGACGCAGCCCAATGCTTCGTAGCGGCTCGGCAGCGCGAACAACGTACAGCGGCGCATCGCCGTCGCGACCTCGCCGCGGGGCTGGCGCCCCAGAAACCGCACGCGTTCGCCCACCCCGAGTTGGCGCGCGAGCGCCTGCAAACGCGTTAGCTCCCGACCGTCGCCGATGATTTCCAAAAGGAGCGCAGGAAATTCGGCGGCCAACGATGCGACCGCCCGGATCAGCAGGTCTTGTCCTTTTATCGGGATGAGGTTCCCCACGCTGAGTATGGTGAGCTGATCAGAACAGGTCCCGGGACCGGGCGAAAACATCTCCGCATCAACTCCGTTGTACACCACCGACGTCCGGCAACTTCGCCCCGTACCCTCCAGCACTTGCTCGCGGACTCGTTCGCTGATGCAAATCACGCGCCGCGAACTGCGATACACGCGCTGCGAAATCCGCCGGCACCACTCCGTGGCCCGCCCGCGCACCTGCTTTGTCGAGAATGCATCCAGGCCATGCACCGAGACCACGTAAGGGATTCCCAGTTCCCCGCTCAACAGCATGGCCGCGTGTCCGGCAGGCAGGGGCGCGTGCGCATGGATCAGGTCGACCTTGTGCGATCGCTGCAACTCCCGCACCAGTCCGACGATCCGCCCGAACAGAAACGCACCGGCAGTCGGAAGGCCGACCCCGCCCGGTAACGAAAAATAGCGAAGCCACTGCGCCGGGGTTGCCGATTCTCGCGGTTTCAGCCGGCCCCGATAGAAGGGTTGCACCGCGAGAACAGCATTCGCCACCCCAACTTTGCTCAGCGCCTCCACTGGTTCCGCCACAAAGCAACCGCCGGCATCGTCGCGTTCGCTCGGATAGAACGGTGTCAGGGTAAGCACATGAAGGGGCCGGTTGGGACTCGCTGAACTGGAGGTGGGGGCGCTCATGAGCGTCGTCCACCGTCGCGCTCCGAGAGCAGCCTTTGAAAAATCCCCTCCCACTGGCGGGTGACCGGAGCCCAGTCAAAGCGCTCAATATGCGCCCGCGATGCGCGACCCATGTCCCTTCGCAGTTCGGGATTCGCTAACAGTTTTCGCAGACCATCGAGCAGATCGTCGTCGCTTCCTCCGAGGAATCCGGTTCGCCCATCGATCACCGTCTCAGGTTGATAGTCCGTGCGTGCAACGATGGGAAGTCCGCAAGCCGCCGCTTCCAGGATCACCTTGGGAGAACCCTCCCACCGTGATGGAAACAGGAAAATGTCCGCCTGGCGATACTGCTCACGCAATGCCTCCCTGTTCAGGCCGCGCGCAAATTTCACATTTGTAAGCCGCTCTCGCTGCACCTGGGCCTCGAGTTCCGCGGCCATGATGCCGTCACCGACGATGAAGAACTCCGCCGCGGGAAAGACCGAAGCCGCACGCACCAGAAGTTGGGGCCCTTTGAAAGGCCGCAGCGAACCGACGAAAAGCACACTTAACCTTGAATTCGGCGCAGGCGCCTTCGCCGGAGTGAAGAACTCGGTGTCGACCCCCGTCGGCACAACTTCACTCCGCAGCCCGTAATTCTTTTCCAGGCTGGCCTGGACGGCGCGCGAATTACTGAACAGAAAATCGCTGCGCAGGATCGTTTGCTCCCAGAGCCGGACCTGTTCGGGCTTGATCGTGGGTTCGTTTTTGAGGTCGGATTGCGATTCGATCGTCCCGATCACGATGCGCTTGTCAATCCATTTCGTCCGCAGGGCCAGGTACATCTTCGCTGCCGGCGACGACTTGATGTAGAAGAGAATATCGTGCCCGCCCCACAGGAATTCATTGAGAATTCGCAACGTCTGCCGGCGCTTTCCTAAAGGGATGAGCCGAATCGCGGGCTTGCGAACCAGGCGGGGATCGGGTGTGCCCGACAGAAAGGTGTTCACCTGAAAGTGAGCCGGATCCAGCCGGCTCATGATGTCGCGCGCGTTGGTCAATTGCGCGTTGAAGTTGTCTTCATCGGCAAGGCTGTCCACGAGAAGGCGAATCGGCCTCATGCCTGGACGCGCTCAACCTCCAACTGCTCGCGGATGGCGTTCCGCAGGCTCAGTTGTGATTTCCATCCCAACTCGAGCAGCTTCGCATTCGATAGCCATTGTTCCTGCACCGCCGAGCGCTGGCTCTGAGCGGCCAGGACTCTTACTTCAATCGGTCGCACCTCTGCCAAGTTCAAGTAGATCTCAACGAGGTCCGCGATCGAGAGCGAAGCCCCGCTGGCGACGTTGTAGATCTCTCCCCGCTCTCCCCGGCTTGCAATCTGCCACAACCCGCGCGCGCAATCGGCGGCAGAGAGAAAGTCGCGCTTCGGTCGCAGCGTGCGCAGGGTGACGACTGGCTCTTTTCCTCGCTCGATGTCCACGACCTGCCGCGCCAGCGTTCCGCACAACAATGCGCTATGCATGTGCGCGCCGACCGGATTACTGATGCGGGCGATCGCAACCCATCCGCCCGCCGCCCCATGGCGACCCGCCTCTCGTTCAGCCGCGTACTTGCTGACCGCATACGGTCCCTGAGGCGCTACGCCAGCAGACTCGAGCAGGGGCTCCGTCGGCGTCCCCGAATCGCCATAGACTCCGGTTGTGCTCACCAGCACGATCCGAGCCGGGGGAATTTCCGTTCGTACGCAGTCCAGCAGGTTCGCGGTTCCTTGCCGGTTGTCCCGATCGAGGTCCGCTTCCGGTCCGCTGATCCGGCCTGCGAGGTGAAAAATGATGGCCGGCTGAAGGGTCCGCAGCATGCCGCGCAGTCGCTCTTTGTCCCTGGAAAGATCGCAATCGGCGCGGCCCAGGCTGTCGAACTCAACGCCGCCTAGCGTTTGCAGGTGCGCCGCGAGGTGTCCGCCAAGGAAACCGGCACCGCCGGTGATCAGGACCCGCATACCGGCTTACTCAGGAATTCCTCCCGTCGCTTTTGAAAGACTTCGCTGGCCCGCGCATAGTCGGCGGGACGGCCGATGTCGAGCCGGAAGGAATCGCTGCGGTGGCACTGCCCCTGCTCGCCACGATCCATCAGGAGTTGCATCAGTTGCGGAATATCGAGGTAGCGGTTGGGCTGGACATACTTCAGCACGTCGGCACGAAATGCGTTCACCCCGATGCTGACGCCGTAGCTGCGCACCGGCTTTTCCAGGTCACGGACCAGCCGTTGGTCGTCTTCGATTTCGAGCATGCCGTAATCCACCGTATTCTGCCGCTGGTGCGTGGTGATGGTCGCGATCACCCCCTGCGCATGGAGAAATTCCATGAACACCCGGAAATCGAGATTGGTCAACCTATCCCCGTTGATCAGCAGGAAGTCGAATCGCAATCCGGAAATCAACCCCGGCGCTCCGGCCGTACCCAGCGGATTCTCTTCCAGCACAAATTCGATGGCTCCGTCGAATCGCTCGCCATCGCCAATGAAGGGTGAAAAACCACGTCGCATCCCGCGACATTTTCACGCATGAGGCGCGCGGCCCGCACATCGCCCGGAACGACTTTCACCCGTTCGCGCATCTCGGGCCTCAGATGCTCCAGGTTTCCCCATCCGGCGCGGCCCGTATCGCGAACCAGAACCCCCACTTTGGCCCCGGTCGCGGCCCGCGCTTCCATCGGGTGGCTCCCAATGAAGCCGCCTACCCCGGTCACAAACCCGCGAAGATTCTTACAGTCGAGGGCGGAATTCATTCGGTTCTTAGCGATGGCTGTGGTGAAGCCCATTCTAGCCGAAGATCGCGCAGCCGCGCACGCACGCGCTCCGGACTCGAATGCCAATCGCTGGAACGCCGCAGGTGCTCCCGCGCGATTTCCAGCAGCCGTCTGCGGACTGCATTTTGAGCTCCCGGAGCCAGCGGCACCTGCTCGCCAGGATCGGCTTCGAGATCGTAGAGCCGTTCGCACCGCTGATCGAAATACAGTACGAGTTTGAACCGTCTTTCGCGAATTGACAGCACGCGTGCTCTCAACCGATCTCGGGTGCGAAGCGGATTCATGCACCCGGCCACGCACTCGGTGATCGCAACCGACTCGGATGTCGTCCCCGCGCGTACATCGGGCCAACGGCTCACTCCTCGGAACGAAGAAGGAGCCCGCAGCCCGACCGCATCCAGCAGCGTGGGCGCCAGATCGAGCAGGCTGAACGGCGTGTTCGGAACTTCCTTCTTCGCGCTACCTGGCACGCGCAACAGCAACGGCACGCGAATCAGTTCCTCCATCAGTCGCGACGGCGGATGATAGCGCCCGTCGTGATCGAGAAACTCCTCGCCATGATCCGCGCTCAACACGAAGACGCAGTCCTCCCACCGATTCGATCCTCGTAACCTGTCGATCAGCCTGGCCAGCTGCGCGTCGACCCAGCGAATTCCGGCGTCGTACAGTCGAACCACTTCCTCCCGGTGACGGGCCAGGCGTCTCGGTCCCAGATCCGACCGGTTCCAGTACGCATTCAAATAGCGTGCGCGCGACGGTGCCAGCGGCGAATCTCCCAGCAGGGTCAGCGCCTCTTCCTGCGGGTAATAGGGCGAATGCGGATCCATCAGATGCAGCCAGAGGAAAACCGGCGCGTCCCCGGCCGACGCCAGCCACGTGCAGGCATGATCCACAATTACGTCGGCCGCGGGAAACCGGCGCAGCGCATCCAGCGAGTTCGCCACGGGCGCGCGTCGCTGGCAATACTGAAAATAGAGTTCGTCGTAAAGAATTCCCAACCGACCAAGGCGTGGACGAGCCTGCTGCAGCTTCCGGTTCAGACGGCTCGCCCATCCGTTTCCGGAAACACTTTTCGCCGTGTCGCCAGATTGCGCCTGCGATTCACTCTCCAGAAAATCGCGGAACGTGCCAAATCCCTGCTCATACCCAAAGCGCGATGAGAGGTACGGATTCCCCGCTCCGAACGCCGCCGTGGCATATTCCGCCTGCTTGAAGACCGAGGCCAGCGTTGGCTCCTCCGGCGCGATGCCCACCACATCGCGGCCCAGTGCCAATGCATGGCGGGAAGCCAGCAGCGCCGGCAGCGAATAGTAAGTCGGTGCTCCGGCCACAATCGCCGCGGGAAAAACAAAGCTCTCACTGGCCAGGGAATCCAGAAAAGGAGTCGTGCGCCGGGAATAGCCCATGAAGCCGGCATGGTCCGCCCGCATGCAGTCCACCGTCACCAGCACAATTGATTTCTTCGTCATACCTTTCCCTACTGCCTCGACCACAGCGCACGGCTGAAAGTCTTGCTGATGACTTTCACCTCATTCAAGCCCCCTTGACCGCGGTAAGAACCCTTGCCGATCACCTCCCAGAGATTCTCTCCGTGGAGATAGAGCAGGTCGGCATGCTTCGCTTCCAGCGCGCTCAGGAATTCGTCCAGACCCGCCAGCGTGCGACTGCGAAAGTCTCGGACCGTCGAATGAAAATTGATCGAGTGCACGGAAACGATCGCCGGAAGGCCGCGCTCAAAGCAGGCTTCCGCCTGCCGCACGCAGGCCTCGACCGAGAACGCCTCGTCGGTAGCTGGTTCGAACTCAACGTTGCGGCTCAATTGCAAAACGCCATGCCGATCGAAGTGGGGCGGAAGATTGTCTCCCGGACCGTTCTGCGCCACTCGAATTCCATGCTGCCCCCACGCCCGGTGCGTATCTTCGTTCGCCCGATACCCCGGAGCGCAAGCCGACCGCGACAGCCTCGAAAACATTCTGGCAAACTCACCCACGGCCGCTCCGATCAGCTCCCGCTGCACTTCCGCCGGCAGAAATCGTTCGTTCTCCGGCTTCTCCGCGTCCCAGTACTCGTATCCGATCCACGGCATGCGCCAGTGAATGTACGGAGTGCCCGCCTGCCAAAGAGTTCGCATCCGCGCGGCGCGTTCGCCGTCGACGCTCAGATGACGCTCCACCGCCGCCCGGCAAAAATGCGTAGTCCCATGCACGGCGGGATGAAACACTGCCTCCGCGATTCCTGCTCGATACCCCTCGATCAACCCGGGCCGTCTCCAGCCCTTGGGCAACCCGTCGGACAACGCCAGAACATGGATCTCTCGAAACCCGCCTGCCGCAACCTGGTCAAAATCCAGATTGAACAGCAGGAAATTCATCTCCAGCGCGGGGTGATTTCCGCCCGAATCACGATGCCCGGCGAGCGTCGCGTTCAGGGCCGCGAGATCTTCGGCCGTCTCCAGCG
>Ga0209698_10004445_pt1 | contig 15358 bp, 8 predicted proteins | sample LitLauG_LLR_2012_FD_187203 | JGI IMG/M metagenome (GOLD analysis project Ga0209698, IMG submission 187203) | Freshwater sediment microbial communities from Pennsylvania, USA - Little Laurel Run_MetaG_LLR_2012 (SPAdes) (version 2) | ecosystem: Environmental > Aquatic > Freshwater > Creek >...
GCCGACACGCCCGCGCGTGGCGACGCCCGTATCCCGTTTTTCAAAGCGGCAGAGAGCCTCCATTCGGATGAACTCGCCCTTTTGTCCGTTGAGTTATTGCTGCGGGAGTTGCTGGTGCAACGTGCTTCGCGAGACGACGAAGGCGGAGAAGAAATTGTGAGCTCCGGCGATACGGACACGGAATCCGAAGAAGCGTCACCGCAAGTCTACGCTGCGACAAAGCTATCGCCCGCTGAGCAAGCAGAAATCTCTTTGGCTGTGGCCAATGCCCAGGTCCGGCTGCATCGATGGAACGAAGCCCTTCCCTATCTGCAGCTCGCACAAAAGCTGGAAAAGGCCCCCGCGCGTCGCAAGGAAATCACCGGCAAGCTCGCGGAAGTAAGAACTGTGCTTCGCCGCGAACGCCTGAATCTCGCGAGGCAGCCGGTTCTTCATCAGGAGCTCGAACAGGACCGTATCGTCCGTCCGCGGCTTGTCGCGCGTGCAGCTACACCCGCCAAGGCAAATGCCACGGGAGGTCAGCAACCATGAAACGTGCGGCCATTCTCCTGCTTGTCTGCGTTGCCTCTATCGGTGCGAGTTGGGCCGCGTTTCAGGCTCTCGCGCCCGAAGCGCCTCCCCTCTCTCGTTACCTTCCCGCAGGATCGCTACTCTATGTGCAAGCCAAGGATTTTTCGTCGCTGCTCGGCGATTGGAATGCCTCGCCGCAAAAGGCCAGCTGGGTGAACAGCAAGAACTATGGAGTCTATTCCCGCTCCCGCCTTTTCCTGCGATTGCAAGGCGCCGGCCAGCAGTTCGCCGCCGCGGCCGGCCTGTCTCCGGACATGAATTTTGTAACGCAGGTCGCCGGTACGCAGAGCGCCCTGGCACTCTACGACATCGGCAAGCTTCAATTCCTCTACATCACGAAGCTGCCTTCGGCGAGTTCCATGCAATCCGCTCTTTGGCAAACACGCACAAAATTTGAAACGCGCAGCGCCGGGGGCGCCACCTTTTACATTCGCCGCGATCCGGAATCCGAGCGTGAAGTGGCTTTTGCTGTCAGCGGCGACTATCTGATTCTTGCCACGCGGGAGGATCTCATCGCCGGCGCGCTCCAACTTCTGGCCGGCGGCAAGGACCGCACCATCGAAGCCGAGCAATGGTGGTCGCAGTCTGTGGCCGCTGCCGGCTCCGCGGGCGATCTGCGCATGGTCCTCAATCTCGAAAAGATTGTGCCCAGCCCGTATTTCCGTTCGTACTGGATTCAGCAAAACATCACGGACATGAAGCAGTACAGCGCCGCCATTTCTGATCTTTTCCGCCCCGGCAAGGAATACCGCGAAGAGCGCGTTTTGCTGAAGAAATCCGCCGCCGCGGTCAACCCAACCACGGACGATTCCGCAACGGCCGTCGCTGATTTGGTTCGCCTCGTGCCCGCGGATACCGGCACTTACGAAGCAAGGGCTGTCCCTTCTGCCGCGGATTGCCTCGATGTGCTCGAGACCAAAATTCTTGCGCCCCACCGCGGCCCCGCCGTGGCTCTGCAGACTGCGCCTGGCGTTCAACTCACTTCGGGCGAAACCGGCAGCAGCTCCGACCTTGAAACCCGCATTGATCAAGCCCCTTTGAAAACTACGGTTTCCTCGGACGCCGCGACTTCGCTTAAAGATCTCTTCCAGAAAGCCCAAGTACGCGCCATCTTGCAGACTCAGGCCACGGAGCACGACAAGGATGGCGTTTTCGTTCGCATCCATTCTGGCGTCGCTTTTGTCTCTGCCAATGACTGGCCGGAAACTTCTGTCCGGACTGCTCTGGTCGATTTCTTGCGGCCCTCTCTAACCACCGGCAATCTTGGTTTGCAATGGCAGCCCCAATCCGGTTTTCAGGACCTCGATGGCCTTTGGAGTTTCGCCGTCGCCGTTCGTGGAAAATATCTTCTCGTTTCAGACGATCCCGCACTTCTAAAAAATATGGTTGCGAACATGAAACAAAAATCGTCGCAAAAGCCTGCCGTACTTCTCGCGGGATTCCGTCACTCTTTGGAACGTGAAAACTTTGCCCGGCTCACCGGGCTGCTCGACCGCCCCGGCGGAGGTCCGGCCGGGGCCGCCCCATCGGAAGCTTATCCCCAGTTCTTCTCCGACAATCTCGCGAGCTTCAGCACTGCTCTGGCCGGCGTTTCTTCGCAGACCATTGTGATTCGCGACGCGAGCGATAAAGTCCTGCAGACGGTTACCTACGAATGGTCTCGTTGAGGCTGGCCACCAGTCTGCTCATCGCGGGGCTCTCTGCGGCCTCGGCCCTATCAGGGCGTCCCGACCCGCAGCCCTATCCTCTCCAGGATTCTCCCGCGCCTGCGAAATCTCTCTTTACCCAGTCGGCCGTTCTCGTTCTCGAACGTGAGTTTTCCAGCAGTGACATCTCTTATCTTCTGTTCGATGCCCGTACGGGCACTCTTCTCTCGTCCCGCTGGGAGGACTCTGCCAAGCCCATTCCTCTAGGTTCGCTTGTCAAACCGTTCACAGCTCTTGCCTACGGGGAAACGCATGACAATCAGTTTCCCAGCCATATTTGCCATGGCGAAGCCAGCGGCTGCTGGCAAGTTCGGCCGCACGGAAAACTAGACCTCGTTTCTGCCATTTCTGTTTCGTGCAATTCTTATTTCCGCGCGCTGGCAGAGAACTTGACGGGTGAACGCTTGATCCCGATTGCAAATCGTTTTGGGCTCGACCCACCCAATCCCGCATTATCCGGGCCGCCCCTGATGGGTCTGGGTGATCGCTGGCCCATCGCTCCCCTCAAAATGGCTCGCGCCTATCTCGAGCTTTATCGCCGCCGCGATCAGCCCGTCGTTCGCGATATACTCGCGGGCATGGCGCAGGCGGCTCGCAGCGGCACGGGGAAGGGAGTTGGCCAGGCGTTGAAACATGCGGACGCCCTGGTAAAGACCGGCACAGCTCCGTGCACCCATGCGCATGCTGCTCCCGGCGACGGTTTCGTCATCGCCATGGTCCCCGCGAACCAACCCGAGCTTCTCCTTTTTGTTCGCGTTCACTCGGTGCCCGGAGCGACCGCTTCCATCACTGCGGGCCGTATGCTCCGCCGTTTGGAGGAATAGGCGCGTGTCGGCCAGAGCCGTCCTTCTTTTGTTGCTCGCTCTGGTTTTTAATCCCGATGCTATCGCCCAGAATGTTCGTATCGGAGTCCTCGGTCTCTTTCATCCCCGCCAACTCACGCTGCAAGCCTCGCGTAAAGATGCTCTTATCATCCACGCCGCGGGCCAGACGTTCGTTCTCGAGCCAGGTTCACCGAGGGCCGCTTCTTTTCATATTTCCGGTGACGCGCTGCTCCTCGATTTCGGTGGCCAGGTTCTTCGAATCTCGGAACTGCACGCGGCGGCCCGCAACGGCGGCGCGGGGTCTTTTCTTCTTACGATTCCCGGAAAGGTCACTCGCGCTTACTACGGCACGCTTGACGTAAAGGCCTCGCGCGGAGAAGTGCTTCCCATTGTCACCATGGATTTGGAAGATGCGGTCGCCTCCGCGGTTGCAGCCGAATCCAGTTCGGACACGCCCTCCGAAGCCTTAAAGGCCCAGGCGGTCGTCGCGCGCTCGTACTTCCTGGCTGGAGGCGGTCGTCACCGCGAATTTGATTTCTGCGATCTCACGCATTGCCAGTTTCTGCGCGAACTGCCTCCTTACGATAGCTCCGCAGCAACGGCTACCCGTGAGACGCGCGGAATCGTCCTCACCTTTGAAGAGAAGCCTTTTGCGCCCATGTTTTCGCGCAGTTGCGGTGGGCACACGCGCACTCCCATCGAACTCGGCCTTCCCGGAAGCCGTTATCCCTACTATTCTGTCCGGTGCGATTTCTGCTACAAAAGTCCCTATCATTGGACCCGCAGAATGTCCCCGCAAGACGCCGCACTCCTCGAGAAAGGCGAATCCGGAAGGCTTGCCGTCGACCGGCGCCTCGGCTGGAATGCAGTGCCCAGCAATAACTTCACCTCGCGGCAAGAGGGCGAGCAAGTGATCCTCGAAGGTACTGGCCAGGGACACGGCATCGGTCTCTGCCAGCGCGGCGCAAGAGCCCTGGCCGAACAGGGGAGCAGCTTCCGGCAGATTCTCAGCCATTATTTCCCTAACACAACACTTACTTTTTTAGGAGAACACGATCCTGGCAGCTCGCTGAATCCTTCTAGCTGCGCAGTGGAAAGTCATAATAAAGAAACGGAAATGAGACGGCGTTGAAGGAGTTTAGGACTTTTCTTATCGTCCACTGACGCGAGGTTCGGCGATCGCGCGAATGTAGGCGACGACGGCTTTGATCTCGATGGGAGTCAACGTGCCTCGGTAGGCGGGCGTTTGCGGAGACTTGCCAAGGACCGGACCGCCATCGGCAATGATCTTGATCAGGTCTGCGTCTGACATGGCGTTCATTATGCTTCCGTCGGAAAATAGATGTGGCGAGGGTGTCGCAAGGTTGTCGAAGTTGGAGACGCGTTCGGGCGTTGATTCCGGATCGTGACACATCATGCAGTGCTTATCGCTGATCTGCTTGCCTACTTTTTCCTGGTAGCCGAGAGCAATTTCGCGAAAATTTACGGAAAGGATGCCGCCGCCGGATTTGGGCGTTTCGGCAACAATCATATAGCTTCCCGGAATCGTGCCAACTTGCGCGACCGTGCTCGCCTGACCGCTGTCGTCGGTAAGCGCTTGCGACGGCACGAAACTAACACCCTCCCCTCGAAATGATACGAGCGCGCCGGCCATCGCGTTGCCATCGGCTCCATTTACCTGCACCACGACTGGATCCATCAGCCTTGCGCCCACGCCGGTAGCTTGCTTCCCGCCGCTCTGCTCCACGATTTGCGCGCCGTACGCCTTGGGCGCGAGTGGAGGAGGCGCGCTGCCTTGTTTCCCGCATCCGGAAAGCAACAGGCTAAGGAGTGCGCACGTCGCAAAGACGGACTTCAATTGGCGGCTCCCTTCTTGCGCGCTTTGAGGCTGACTAGGAACGCGGTCATGTCGCGCGCTTCCGGTTCCGTCAGATGCGGATTGGGCATGGCTGTACCGGGCAAGAGGGCGTTGGGATCTTTGAGGCACTTGTAAATCCATATGGCGTTCAGCCGATCGCCGACATCGACCAGGACGGGGCCAACGTAGCCCTTGTCTCTTTTAGAGTCGGCGATGTGGCAGGCCTGGCAGGCGTATTTCGTATAAAACAACGCTTTGCCGCGCGCGGCAGCTTCCGCGCTCAGGGCGCGAAGATCCAGCGCTTGCGAATCAAATCCCGGCGCCTGGTAGGCTGTCATCATGTAATCGGTGAGGCTCGCAATTTCCGCTGCGCTCAGATTGAATTTGGGCATGCGCCGGATGAGCGCGAGACGAAGCGTGTCCGGGTTCTTCATGAACTCCAGTAGCCACGCCCGCTGCACCGCACTTCCTTCAAACGTCAGGTCCGGGGCCATGTCGCCACCGTTGCCGTTGATGGCGTGACAACTCTGGCACCGCAACTCTTCCATCAGCCGCCCGGCATCTCCGCCAGGATGATACTTGGCGTGAGGAGAAGAGCGGACTAGTTCCGGCGGCATGGTTACGGCCCGGTCTGTCTGTGCCAGCAGCGCGGTGGTCAACGCTTCCACTTGAATGTCTGTCAGCAGGAAGCTCGGCATTTTCAGGGCCGGGCCAAACGCACGTGGATCGTGAATCTTTCCGGAAATGTAATCAGGCAAGGTTTCTGGCATGCCGCGCAGAAAGCCCACCTGAAAAAGCGGCTTGCTGCCGATGCGTGAGAGGTCAGGAGCGAATCCGTCCGGCGGATTCACGCCATTGATGAGATGGCACGCCGTACACCCGTAATCCGACACCAGTTTCTTGCCGCGAGCCATGCTTGCCTCGTCTGGGGGGGCAAGGCGAACGCTGGCGAGGAAATCGTCATCTTTCTTGCCGAGCAGATAGGCCGTGAGAAGCGCCACTTCTTTTTCGCTGTAGCGGTAACGCGGCATGCGCGTTTTGGGATCGTATCCTTGCGGCGTCCGCAACCAGCGGCGCAGCCAGTCTGGATTGACCTTGCTTCCGACGCGCGTCAATTCCGGACCAAGGTCCCCACCCATCAGAGTGCCGCGGGAGTTCTGCGTGGCGTGGCATGAGGCGCAGAAGAGCGCGCCGTAGAGCCCCGTGCCGTCGGCTGCGGCAGTCGCTTCCGAGGGAAGCGGCAGGTTCGCGGAAGCGGCTGCGTGGGAATTTTCCGAAGGCGTGCTCTGGGAAACAAGAAAATTCGCGATATCCGCTGCTTCCTGGTCGTTGAAACGAAAATTTGGCATGGTCGAAGAAACCGCGTAAGCCTGGGGATTCTTCAACCATCCATAAATCCACTCACGGGAAGTTTTTTCCGCCACATGTTGAAGTGAAGGCGGCTCATCAACTGGTTTAATCAGCGTGCCGTCTGGCTGCGTGATGGCATGACAGTGAGCGCAACCATAGCGCGCAAGTAACCGACGGCCGAAATTGAGTTGTGGCGTGCCTTCAAGTTCCTCCATGTGACACTGCCCGCAGGAGGATTCCAGGTAGCGGCCCGGCAGGATGGGCTGCTCCCAGGCCTTGGTGCTGTAGTGAGCTTCCTGTACCGTGGTGGCCGCACCCTGACCGTGGTGGCAAACCACGCAGCCAAATTCCGTCAACGCATGAGGCATGGGCGGGTGTGGACGGAATGGTTGGGTTCGGGAGTCCGCCAGACTATTTTCCTGGAGCGCTACGTGGCAGGTGGTGCAGCGGTCCACAACGTGTTGCTCGGGAATCCAGATTTGCTGAACGCCGCTTTGAAAGCGGCGCTGCAAGCGGGCGGCGTCTGGGCGCTGCGCAATCATTTGACGATATTGCCGCTGAAAATGGCGCCACTCGCTGAAGAGATCCCTGGTGGGAGCGATGGAAGCGACGATCGCAAGCAATATGCTGATGGAAGCAAAACGGCGCGCGGGCGTGCCCACCAAAAATTGCCAGGCGCGCTGGAATGGAATCTCTTTGCTCACTCAGCCTCTCCAGGGCCATACCCAGGACCAGCCGGGCCCACGGAAGAAGGTGCCTACCGCCGTCAGCACCACCGTCTCCGTCAGGAACAGAGTCATGATCCAGAAAGCGACCGACCTCGAACAGAGCCACCCGCGCAAGCCGCGAGCCTCCTCGCCGGTTCCGCGCGCAGCGAATAGCAGCAAGAGCACGGCCATGGCGAGAGGCAGCAGCGTGTCCCACGCATGAAGACGAATCAGCAATGCGCTGAGCAGCACCAGCACAGCTGCGACGATGGTCAGCCGGACGGACTTCCCGCGCAACCAGCGCAGCGCATCCTGCGTTTTCACTTCGTCAAAGTACGGGAAAAACGGAATGAAAATCAGGCCACCGACAATCAAGACCGGCAAGATGATCCCTGCGACGAAAGGCGGAAAATAGTGCAGCAGTTCCTGCAGGCCAGTGAAATACCAGGGTGCTTTTGCCGGATTGGGAGTGTGTATCGGATTGGCGAGTTGTTCGAGAGGCGCCGCCCAGATCAGCGCGATGGTGAACAGCACCACGGCGAGCGCTTCGATGGCAATGATTTCCCGAAACAGCAGGTCGCCGTAGGAATAAGTTTTTTCTGATTTGCGGCTATCGATGGTGGCGTCAACCCAATCACGACCATTAGGGACGCGGTTTCCCTTCGCGTCCACGTGGAACATACCCCCGTCCGTGTGCAACCGCCACAGGTGCAACGCCACAAGAGAGATAAGCGTCAGCGGCAGAATCATGGTGTGCAGCACATAGAAGCGCAGCAGCGCATTGGCGTTCACGGTATGTCCGGCCAGCAGGTAATAGCGCAATTTGGCGCCGAGAAAGGGAATCGAGGAAATGATGTTGGAACCGACGGTAGTTCCCCAGTAGGAAAGCTGGTCCCACGGCAAAAGGTAACCGGTATAGCTAAGCAGCAGTGTAAGGGTCAAAAGGCATACCCCCAGGACCCAATTCAATTCGCGCGGCGGACGATACGCGGAACGATAGAAGACCTTGGCCATGTGAACGAAAACCAGTAACACCATGGCGTGGGCAGACCAGCGATGGAGACTGCGCAGCAGAAGACCAGAGGAAACCACGAATTCCAGGTCTTTCATGTCCGCGTAGCCTTGCGGAATACTCGGGTGGTAATACAGCATCAGAAGTAGGCCAGTGGTGATCTGAATGGTGAACGTACCCAGGGTCAACGCGCCGAGGTACCAGGTTTTGCGGAAGCCCAGCTGTTCGTCGCGCACGCGCGCGGACATCATGTGCCGAAAGTCTTCACGCCAACGCAGCAGTGCCGGGAGTGGGCTCTTAATCTTGTGGCCGGTCGCCGTGTCCAGAAGATGTTCCATCGTCAGGCCTGGACCAGTTCGGAGTGGGCAGCGATGTTCGCAGAGCGGTCCACCATCAGGTGGCCATCGTCATTTAACCAGACTCTCAGCCAGGGCAGCGGTTGCGGAGCCGGACCGGAGAGTACGCGGCCATCGCGATGAAACGAAGTGCCATGGCAGGGACAGGCAATGACCCCAGTTTCTGGTTTCCATGACGAAAGGCAACCCAGGTGGGTGCAGATGGCGCTGAGGGCATAGAAGCCCTCAGGCTGATGAACGACGAAAATGCCGTAGCGAGGATCGAGAGTCACAGAGCCGACCGGGAAGTGCTCTGGTTTGCCCACGCTGACGACAGGCGAGGGCTCGTACAAGACGTTGGGCAAGAGATAGCGAAAGCCAAATACGCAGGCACCGACGCCAGCGATGGCCAGCGAGGTTGTGCCAACTTTTACGAACTTGCGTCTATCGAGGGATGCGGGGTCGTCTGCGGGAGTTGTCTTTTCCTGGTTTTCGGGCATGAAACTCCTCAAGGCAGATCGCTGGAAAGGCACGACACTATGAACACAACTATCCGGCGAGCATGAAGCACTGCGCAGTGACCTGCGTCACAGATAGCCGTGACATGCAGCCAGGAGGGCTGGATGCCGCAATCTGCCACGAACTTCACGACCCAAGAAGTACCAAACAACCACAACCCCGGCGCCATCGACAATGGGGCCGGGGCCCAGATCCCAGGAATCCAAATGCTCCGACACCATGCACTCTAGCTTGGACCCACCGGGGTGTGTCTGGACTTCATCTCGCCTGTTACCTCAAGCACCACGGGGCGCGCCACCGACTTCACATCTGGATCGTAGTATTCGTACACTCGCGACTGGAACGTCCGCACACGAATGGGATACTTCGCGCGAAATCGGAATTTCAGATGCACTGTCTCTCCGGCTACAAAGGAATTGAAGTACAGAATCGCTTGCGTCGCCGTCTGATTGAACTTTTCCAGCCGCCCGCTCTTCATGCTCGCCGATTTTTCCTGATAATCCTGTAAATCCTCGCTCAGCAAATCGAATCCCGGCGGAATCCCCAGATCCACCATCACCATGTTCGCCGTTTTCGGCGAATTATTCCGCATCGTCGCGGTCGCTGTTACCGTGTCATCCTGCGCCAGCTTGGTGCGGTCGTAATTCACAGAGATCGAAAGCGGTTCCTTCTCGCCCTTCTCGTCCCATGGAATAAAGTATTGCCCAGCCGTCTGATAACCCAGCGTTCCTTTGCCGTCGTAGCGAATCTCTACGGTATTTGCGCCGCTGCCATCAATCTCCTTGAACACAAATTGATGCAGCAGATCGTTGTTCTCCGGGGTTAAAACAAGTCTCTCTGCGGATCTTCCGTTTACAGCAATCTCTACCGTTCCGCGCAAATCCGCCGTCCCTTTTTCGCTCGCCAGCAATAGTGCCCGCAGCGCCATGATCGTCGCTTGGGTGCTACCCCAAGCGCCCGTCGCATCCTTTTTTGCCGTGATGTAGGTCAGCGCCTTCCGTGTTGTTGCCGCAGCCTGCCCCCATTTCAGCAGTGCTTGCACGGCCAGCCCGGTCGTTTCCACGCTCGCGCTGGTCCCAGTCGCATACATGCTTGTTTCGTCCGCGCTCCACGACGCTTGCTCATCTTTTTCCGTCCGCGCGTCCAAGAGCATCTGTATCACCTGCCGCGTAAGCTCCCGATCTTTTCCCGAATCCACCGCAAAATTCGCCAGCACAGTCAGCGTGTACGCATCTGCCTTTTCCGAAAGATGCTTCTGAATATATTCGGTCGCTTTCTGCACCGCTGGCCCTTGGTATCCCGTATTCCCCAGCGACCACGCAATGTACGCCGTAATGCGCAGTACGTCGGTGTTGTAGCGATTCGTCGCCCCTTCATTGATGAATTGCGTATCCGGCTTCCAGCTTCCATCCGGTTGCTGCTGCGAGGCCAGCCATTGCTGCGTGCGTTGAATCACGCGCGGATCCACATCATGCACCTTGGACATGTCGTAGAATTCCATCAGTCCATACGAAGTCAAAATCTTGTTCGCCGGGGCCTGCCCGAACCAGGAGAATCCGCCGCTCTGCACTTCAAACGTCAGCAGCCGCTGATACCCGTTCGCAATGTATCCTTCCGCTTTTGCGTGCACTTCAGGCGTCAGTTTTTTCGTCCGTTTCATGTAATCCAGCGCCAGTACATTCGGATACGTGCTCGACGAAGTTTGCTCAAAACAACCCCCTGGCATCCGCAGAATCGAATCCATGCCTTCCATGATCTGGCTCAGCGGCCCGGGATACAGTCGCACAAAAATCTTGCTCGCTCCATCGATGGACGTCTGCGGAAATTCCACCGTGTGACTCACCGCCGATTCGAGCTGCCCGTTGAACACAACGTTCTGCTCGCGTCCGTTCGGAACTACCTCAATCTCTCGCACCACAACGTCCGCGCGCTTCACGCTCCCTTTCATCTGCGCCGAAAGTTTAAGCTTAAACTTCCCGATTTGTTTTGCTTTCAGGGTGAATTGCGATCCGCCCACGTGCTGTGCACCCACATCCACCGATTTCTCTCCGTCATCCTCCACTAGCGAATACCAATCCTCCTCCTTCAATTTCAATCGCACTTCTCCCTTTGCCTCTGTGTAGTTGTAAATCGCCACCGGCACCGACACTTGATCTCCTTGTGTCAGCACGACCGGCAAGTCCAAATCCACAAAAAAATCCTGAAACACCTTTACGCTCGACGTAGCCGTTCCGAGTGTCCCTCGTTGCGTCGAAGCGATCATGGACATCCGCCATGTCGTGATGTTGTCCGCCAACGGAATTGAAAGTTCAGCGTTCCCGTTGCGATCCGTAATGATTTCCGGATTTATGTACAACGTCTCCGGAAAATATGAGCGCACGTGAATATCCGCCGGGTCGGTCTCACCGGCATCTAATTTCGTCAGTTGCATGACCTCGCGTCCATTGATGGGAAGGGATTGGAGTGCTTGGAGCATGATGGGCTTCGACGGTGGCGGTGAAGGCCAAGCCCTCCCATCGGCAGCAACGCCGCCGATTACTCCTCCCATGACACCGCCGGCAACTCCGCCCGGCACGCCGCCTCCAAAACCAATGGACACGGCATCCGTGCTAACCACGACCACTGAGTTCGCCGAAACCTCCACAGACTCCGTCGCAAATCCAATTTGTAGCCGGGCTGTTATCTCCGCCCGATCTCGCGCCTCCAATTGGAACGAGTCTTCCGCTTGCCGGAATCCCGGACTGCTGACAATTACTTTGTACGTGGCAGGACGTAGTGCAGTTGTATGAAACTCGCCTTGCTGATTCGTTCGAGTAGCTCTAGAACTTCCCGTCGACATGTTTGTGATCGTGATCACGGCATCCGGAATCAGGGCGCCTGCCGGATCGATCGCAATCCCGGAAATATCCGCGCGATCGTTGTTCGCCCCGCGGTTGTGCTCGATCTCTACGTGCAGCCGTGTGTCTCCATCTGCTGCAGTTGTAACCACTTTGCTCCGCCGAAAGTACAGATACGTACTTTGGTCGTCGCCCGTACCGAAAGTCTTGTCGATTCCTGCTCCATGAATCACATACAGCGTCTTGTTCTGGTCCCACGCCGCCCGCTCAACTTTAAGCTTCGTTCCCCATGCATCGTGAAATTCCGCCTTGTTAGAATCCGCCAGCTTTTTGAAAACTCTTTCCAAATCGTTCTCGTTTGGATCGCTCGCAATTGCGTGCCTCAGCTCCGCTGCGATCTTTTTTGTATTCTCCTGGAACTGCGCCTGATACCGGTTCAAATACTCGTAGTACTTCGTCTGCGGAATCTGGCGACCGGTTTCCGCGTCAAATCTGTTCTGCTTCACAATCTCGGTAGCGGAAAAAAGTGCGCGGGCCGCCCGATCGCGCTGCGCTTCTTTGTCATCTGAAACTGGTTCGACAACGTCCGGCAATCCCACCGAATGAATCTCATATCGCGGCTTCATCACTTCCTGTTCCAGATAGAAAAACACCTTCGCAAAACCAGGTTTTTTTTCCGCAAGCGCAAAAACAGCTTCGTCCACGATTTGCAACCCCAGCGCTGCGCGCACACCCTGTCCATTCTTGTCTGTGATGCGAAACCGAATGTGAGAGTCGTCGCCCGGCCTGTAAACAGGACGGTCAGCCACAGCCTCCACCTTCAATTCATCCGCTGGCTGGACAAAAAGAAGCCGGTGATCCGCGATGGGTTGCGCGTTCTGTCCGATCAGGTAGGCATTCACGTCCACCGTGCCCGCCAATTCCGCTCCAGCGGCAAGCGCCAGCTCAGCCTCACCCTCATTGATCTCCAAATCGCGCGTCAGGATCGTCTGCCCATCCTTTATCACATCTACATAAACTGTTCCGCGCTTCTTCGTCGTCAGAATTCGCAGCCGGATCGAATCCCCCGCGCGATAGACCGCCCTCTCCGTGCGCAACAGTACCTGCTCGTCCCCCGTACGAGTTTGCAAAGGCACCGCTGCGGAGGCTTTCTCTCCATCTCTGTCCGTCCCTTCAATTTGCAACGTTTCGTCTTTTTGTGGCTTCGTTAAAGTAATCACCGCAACGCCTCCCGCATCCGTCTTCGCGCTTTGCTCCTCGCCGGACTTTGCACGCACATTCAAATTCGTTTCCACAGGCGAACCATCTGGATACGACGCCAGCAGGAACACCTGATTCTCGAGCCCTGGAATCAGCGCTCCTCCTTCTGGAATCGCCGTCAGCAGAAATGCCGTGTCACTCACTGTGACCGGTTCGCCTCGGCTCTCGGAATGGCCCGCCGTATCTTTGACGGTTGCCTCAATCAAGACCTTCGCCGCGCCCTTATCCAGCGGCCGCCCCGCCAGATAAGCGGGAAGCGGCAACGTGAAGTGATAGGCGCCATCGTGATCCGTCTTTCCTTGCGCGGACGCCGCTTGAAATGTCGTCACATCCATCCCCGTTGCCTTTACGGCGACTTGCGCCCCGTCCAGTGCCTTTCCAAAAAAATAATTCGCCTGTACGGTTCCGCTCACTATCTCTCCCGGCCGGTATCCATGCTTCTTGTTTCCTTCCGTCGAAGTGAAATTCAAATCCACTTTGAATTTTGGCAGAACGTACTTGTCCACATTTAGGGCAATCTCAGCCCTATTCGGCGAATCCGTTCCCGCCTCACCCAAAATTCCGCGCAGATGATACGTTCCGAGGTTCACTTCGCTCGCCAATCCAAATTCCGCCGACCCAATCCCAAACTCGTCTGTCTGCGTCGCTTTTTTGAAAACTTTGTTTCCGTGCGAATCTTCAATCTCAAACAGCAGGCTGCACTTTCCCATTGCTCGATGGTCCGAGCGGTCCAGCGCCAGCGCGCGGACATGAATCATCTGCCCGGGTTGATAGATCGTCTTATCCGTCGTGAGCAAAATACCCACTTTGTCTTGGATCCGGATTCCTTGTGTGTACTCAGTTGTTCCCAGGGAGGTATCCACTGTGTAGTGCAAGTTGTAATTTCCGGTGAGTCCTTCTGGAAACTGGAATTGCGCTTCGGTTGTAGCTCGATGATTCAAACGCCCTCTAAAAAGCGTCCGTCGTTCTTGACCCGAAGTCTCTAGATCAATGCGAACCGAACTTCGCCCAGAGATCACTTCTCCCTTCGAATCGCTGACAATAACGCGCACCGCCGCCTTGCTCCCCGCCAGGTATGTCTGCTGTCCGAGAATTCGCAGCACAGGAAGTCGCAAGATGTTCGAGATCGACTCAACGCCTTCCAGGTCTTCCACTTTCTGGTCGTCGTAACGAAAACCGTACCGCACGCGATGCCAAACCAGTTCCTCCAGCGCCAACGGCTGATCGAGCTTCAATTCAGCCTTCAACTGCGACGTCCCCTTTACAACTTCAGCTGGTCTTTCCGTCTGCCCAATTACGCGATCCTCGGGATCCACAACCTCCATCCTCAGCCGGCCTGAACCCGCGTGCGCGGCCCGATAGGGAATCACCACTCGTAAAACCCCATGCGAGTACGTCGCCGAGGCCCCCGTTTTCTCGGCGCCCGCAAATGTCTGCATTAGCGCAGCCACCATCAACACAAACAACGCCAAAACTGAACACGCAACAATCCGACCCGGGATATTCTTCCGAAGGCTGGGCTGCATCTGTTTCTCCTCAAAACGCCGGCTTTGACAATTGGGAATCCACGCCTCTGCGCCGACGCTTAGCTTTGGAACGGAACCAGTTCCATTTCTTGCACGGATTTTTCGGGGTGTGGGAACCTACCCATCTTTCATGGACACCGCGTCACGAAATTCGGTTCCCCAGGTTTTGTTTGTTCTGATGCAAAGTGCGGACTGCTCAGTTGCCTGTCCGCCGGACTGTGTTTACACTGTCCGCAGCGGTTACCGGGCAAATGGATTTCGGTCTTTCGATAGACGAGACAGAACTCTAAGCGTTCTGTCTCGCTCGGCCCAATAAGGTCAATTTTAAAAACCTGCCAGTGCAGTTGGGTTGCAGCGCTGCGAAGCCAAGACGGGCTATAGCCCAGTACTCCGGCAGAGCAAACCTGGAATCCCAGTCGGCTGCGATTTGCCCAAAATCCAGGGCAGCGTCACACTTGACCGGATGCTTGACTTCCGCACGCTTTCGCAGGAAACTGCCCGGGTCGATTTTTGTTAGAACGTGGTATGTCCCTCCACTTTCGAGTTACTTAACCAAATCTAGTTCGCCAACAAACCAGTATTTTCCCTTGGTTTGCGAGACTGGCTTACCTGCAGGAAACGGAAACTGTCTCGCCATTCAAATCTAACACCGGAGTTCACATGCGACCGTTCGTCAAAGCTCTTTGCTCACTTGCTCTATTCACGCTCATGGCTGCCCTGCTCCTGCCTTCGGAGTGTGCGGCTCAGGTGGCGGGGCAGAACGTCAACATGGTTTCCGGCACGCAATGGCCGACGGGCGACCCCTTCTTGCAGCGGCAGAACGAACCCTCGATGGCCGTCTCGACACGGAATCC
>Ga0209698_10004446_pt1 | contig 15358 bp, 8 predicted proteins | sample LitLauG_LLR_2012_FD_187203 | JGI IMG/M metagenome (GOLD analysis project Ga0209698, IMG submission 187203) | Freshwater sediment microbial communities from Pennsylvania, USA - Little Laurel Run_MetaG_LLR_2012 (SPAdes) (version 2) | ecosystem: Environmental > Aquatic > Freshwater > Creek >...
GAACAGCCCAAATTATCCGGCTGGGAGGCGGAGTTTGTCATCTATTTTGGCTATTGGGACGTGTTGGCTTCGACGTTGGAGTGAACTTGGTGCTCAAGCAACCACGGCGCGGGGAAAGGCGCCGGGCACGGTAATCAACCCGTAGGGCTCCCCACTCAAGCCAAAAGCAGGCTTGAGTGGGCCACCGGCCCGCCCTTCGCAAAATGCGCGAAGGACGGGGCACCCATAGTTATGATGGTTTCGACAAGATCAAAGGACGGGGCACGCCAGTTGTGGTAGTGTCGGCAAAATCAAAGGCCGGGCCACCCGACATGGTCGGCGCACTGCTGCCCGTCTCCGGGGAATCAGTGGTCTTTCTGTGGATCCCGGCTACTGGGGTAATCCTACTTTCTTGACCATCTCAGTAAAACGCGGGTCGGAATGCAAGGCATCAAACGCGGGTTCGGTTTTCAAGCTCTCCATGAAGAAATCTCGTTCTCGATACGCCGTATCCAGCCATGGGAAAACTTGATCTGTTTCACCCAGCGCGGCGTAGTCCTTGGCGATTTCGAAAGGCGAGGCATAGCCTTTCTTGCGTTGCTGGAGGCGCGCCTCAATTGCTTTTTTCATTGCGCCTTTCCAACCGTCAGCGCGGAAGCCTTGATCCATAGCTGTCGCAAGCTCACTGTCGTTCTGGCTACCGGAGAGCTGGGAATACGTCTTGTACTCTTCCACAAACTTCTTGTAATCATGTTTGCCCCTGTAGATCTGCGCGAGACACCAGTGGGCGCGCGCGAAGGTAGGATTCTCCGTCGCCAGTTTCTGGCATGCGGCGAGCGCCTCGTCGTAGCGCCGCGCATAGGCAAGCACGTTTCCAACGTTCATCGCGATGATGGGAGAAAGCGGATCCAACTGATGCGCGAGGTTGACCTCCGAGATTGACTCCTCCACATGACCGCCGAGCCATGCCAGATCCTGCGAGTACCAGAAATGGGCAGTGGCATCGCCGGGATCGAGCTGAAACGCTTTTTTGTACTCTGCAATTCCCGAGGTGAAGTCCCAGTCGTACTCCATCATGTCGCCGGCAAGAACAGCATGAGGACCTGCCAGCGAAGGGTCGAGTTCCAGCGCCTTGCGGGCAGCCACATTGGACTTGGGCAGGGCCTCGCTGGGGATCCCACCGTAAGTGGGCAGCACCGTATAGACGTCTGCCAATCCGGAGTAGGCCAATGCGTAGTTCGGATCTTTGGCAATCGCCTGATTGAAATAGGAAATCGCAGCTTGCAGATCGGGAAGCGTCCGCTTGTTCCAGGAATAACGGCCCTTGGTATAGAGCTCATAGGCTTCCGGATTCTGCGTTCCCTGCCTGGTGACTTGCTGCTTCTCTGAACTGGTCATCCCCGAGCGCAACTTCGCGGCGAGGTCCCCCGCAATCTGCTGTTCGAGCGCGATGATCTCAGTGCTTTTACCGGTGTAGTGCTGGCCCCAAAGCTCGGTGTTGTCGTGGACGTCGGTGAGCTCGGCGCTGACCTCGACGGTGTCGCCGTGCGGCGTGATGCGTCCGCTTACGAGAGCGGTCACACCCAATTCGCTGCCGGCTTTCTGCGCGTCAACATCCTTCCCTTTGTAGCGGAACACCGAGTTGCGGGACTTCACTCTCAGGCCGGGTACGTGGGTCAGGCTGGCGATCAGCGATTCTGTCATGCCATCGCTGAGATAGTCGGTGTTCGCGTCCCCGCTGACGTTCGTGAAGGGCAGGACTGCGATGGAATCAATTTGCGATGGCTTATTCGACCGCAGGTACCAAACGCCAGCCGCGATCACCAGGATTGCGACAACGGTGGCGGCTAATATCCATAATCTGAACCTGCTCCTCTTATCCGTGGGGGTTAAGACCACTGCTACCCGGCTCGATTCCGTCTGGCGCTTGAGCCGTTTCAAATCAGCCAGCAAATCGGATGCGTGCTGATAACGGGTATCACGATCTTTCTCAAGCGCCTTGTCGATGATGCGTTCCAGGTCGGCGTGGGTTTCGGGATTGAGGCGTACGGGAGCAGTGGGGGCGCGATTGAGAATCGACTCAAGGATTACGCCGGAGGTGTCCCCACGAAAGGGCAGTGTGCCAGTGATCATCTCGTAGAGGACCACGCCAAAGGAAAACAGGTCGGTGCGGGCGTCCAACTCCTTTCCGCGGACCTGCTCCGGCGACATGTAGGCGATGGTGCCGATCGCGGTGCCCGGACTGGTCAAATTCTCCGCATTGAGATCGGCTGTGGCCTGGCTGAGCACCGCGGCTTGCGATGTGCGGGCTTCGGCGGGCGTGAGCTTGGCTAGTCCGAAGTCGAGTATTTTGGCATGACCCTGCGAGGTCACGAAGATGTTGGCGGGCTTGATATCGCGGTGGATCACGCCTTTGGCGTGGGCTGCGCTCAAGCCGTCGGCGATCTCAATCGCGAGCGAGAGCGCCGTTTCACTTTCCAGCGGCTTGCCGCCGATGCGGTGTTTCAGCGTCTCGCCTTCGAGAAACTCCATGGCGATGAACGACTGCTCGCCAGTCTTGCCGATCTCATAGATGGTGCAGATGTTGGGATGGTTCAGGGCTGAGGCGGCTCGCGCTTCTCTGCGAAAACGCTCGAGTGCCTGAGGATCGCGGGCGACTTCATCGGGAAGGAACTTGAGGGCGACGAAGCGGCCGAGGTCAGTGTCTTCGGCTTTGTAGACAACGCCCATCCCGCCGCCGCCCAGTTTTTCCACGATGCGGTAATGAGAGATGGTTTGTCCGATCATGCGGTCCGCACTTCGAGGTCGCCCACAAACTTGTGAGCCATCTTAGGGTTCGTTGGCGAACAAAGTCAACGAAAGAGCCAGCGCAGGGGCGACGTACCGATTGTTTGCCAAAATGGCACTGCGCGGGGAAATTCACAGGGGATTGTGACATCTGTCACAGCTTTTGATTTTGCGGCGGTTGTATGCTGACACGTTTTCCCGGTCCCTCCGAGCAGATTCTTAGGGTTGAGGCCTCCCTCATGGTTGGGAGAAGTAGTTGGTGTCTGCTCGTCGCAGCGTTCGCACTTTTGGTACCGGTCCTGACTGGCGGGCAGGACGCCCCTTCGGGGCGGAGTGCGGCGGATTTCTTATTCCGCCGGGCGCCGTCCGCTCAGATATCCCGAGGACCGACGATTCATCCATATCGGCCTCCCATCACGCCGCCCGGCGCGTTCGGCTTCCCCCAGTTCTTACGCGCGGCTGGGATGATCTTCTCCGGGACGGTCACGCATATCGAGCGGCGACCGGCAAGGGCTGGGCAGTCGGTTGAGACGGTGGCGGTGACATTTCACGTTGAGAGTTCACTCCGCGGCGCCACTCCTGGGCGGGAGGTCACTATCACGCAATGGATTGGCTTGTGGTCTTCGGGACAGCGGTATCGCATGGGAGAGCGCGTTGTTCTGTTCTTGTATCCAAATAGTAAGTTGGGACTAACAAGCACTGTCGGTGGATCGCTGGGACGCTTTGCGGTGGACCGCGCGGGGTGGGTGCTGCTTACGGCACAGCATCTGGCCGCGTTTCGAGGAGATCCCGTCCTGGGTGGGAAGTCGCGCGCACGATTTGGCGACTTCGCCTTGGCGGTAGGGCACGCCGGTGAGGAGGAATGACGCGATGAGAGAGGTGACCATGAAAACTCGCATGGCATCTACAGCTCGCGGATTCCTCCTCAGGCTGTCCCTGGCGGCGGGCATCATTCTTTTGTTTGCGATGATTGTGCGGGCGGGTGGGCCGAAGTGCGTCGCGGGAACGAGTTACTTTGATCCGACAATAACCGGACAGGCACTTACCTGGCCTCAAGGACTGATCACTTACTACACCGATCGGGGGGACCTGAGTCCGATTTTGTCCAATGCGTCGGCGAACAGCTTTGTGGCGGGAGCGTTCAGCGTGTGGACGGCAGTGCCAACCGCGGCGCTGGCGGCCACGAACCCGGGTTCGCTCGCGGAGGACGTGAACGGAACTAACGTCGTGGTGAATGCGGACGGCACGATCTCGATGCCGAGCGATATTCAATCGACAGCGACGGGCACTCCAGTTGGCATTGTGTATGACTACGACGGTTCGGTCACCGACGCGTTGCTGGGTAGAGGTTCGGGCGGTTCGAGCCAGTGTTTCTTCAACGCGGTGTTCGGAGGCAACGATAACTACGGATCGTTGGCATCGTATCAACACGCGCTCATCGTGATCAACGGGCAGTGCGCGCAGCAAAGCTCTCAACTCACCGACGTTGAATACCGGCTGGTGCGGGTGATTGGTGGCGTGCTTGGGCTGGGATGGTCGCAGTTGAACGTGAATGTGCAGGCGGGATCACCTTATCCAAGCAGTGACGATTATGCGGGGTTCCCCGTAATGCACTACGTGGATGTGTGGAATTGCGCGCCGATCACGCTTTGCTATCCGAATCCGTACCGGTTGTCGATGGATGATATGGCGGCGGTGTCACGCTTGTATGCTGTGACGGCGCAAAATCAGTCTGACTTTCCCGGCAAGCAGATTTTTTCCAGCGCGACCGCCCGCATTCACGGATCGGTGTACTTCACCGACACTCATGGGAACCGCACGCATCCGATGCAGGGTGTGAATGTGGTGGCGCGCTGGATTGATCCGGTGACACGGCTGCCGTCACGCAGGTACGCTGTCTCTTCGGTTTCCGGCTTTTTGTTCCGCGGAAACGGTGGCAATCCCATTACCGGCTTTGAGGATTCAATCGGGGATCCTCTCGCGGAATGGGGATCCACCGACTCAAGCCTGGAAGGGTTCTTCGATCTGGCCGGACTGCAGCCGCCGATTACCGGTGCACAGTATCAACTGACCGTCGAAGGGCTCGATCCGAAGTGGTCGGCGGGTGTCGGTCCGTACTCACCCGGGCCGGTCGCGCCCTCGGGATCGGCGCAGGCTATTACCGTGACCGTTTCACCTGGCAGTGAGATCCAGCAGGACATTCTCATGATGAACAGCGCGCAGCCGCCGCGTCAGGCCGCTTCTTCCTGGAGCGCGCCTTTGCCTCTGCCCTCAGGGGGGGATTGGGCTGGATCGCTGACAAGCTATGCAGACGTCGACTATTTCCTGCTGAACGCTCAGACGAATCGAACGTTGTCGGTTTCCGTAACCGCACTGGACGAGGCTGGACAGGCAAGCCAATTGAAAGCTCAGCCGGTGATCGGGATGTGGGCAGCTTCCGATCCGGAGGGCAGCGTGCCGGGCGCGTTTACTCATTCCCCGTTCAGTCAGGTTCCGTTCGGATTAACTCGTCTCGACGCGAACATACTTACGTCGGGCAACTTCCTGATTGGTATCGCGGATGTGCGCAGCGATGGCCGGCCTGACTATCGGTATCGCGCGCACGTGCTCTACGCGGATTCCGTTTGGCCAGCTCGGGTTAGTGTGAACGGGGGCACAATCACACTGCAGGGAACGGGATTCTCCCCGGGGCTCAGTTCACGGGTGGGAGCGAGTTCGGTCAGTGCACTTACAGTAAGCAGCACATTCATGATGTTGGCGGTTCCGGCACATGCGGACGGGGTGGAGAACATCAGCGTTACCGATCCGGTAAGCGGAGGGGCAACGACGATGACGGGCGCGCTCACTTATGGAGCCGCTGCTGCGGATAACATCGTTTTGCTGAATGGCGCGAATCCGTCTACGCCGGTGGGAGTACAGGCGGCGAATCCGGTTAGCGTGCGTGTGGTGGCCAGCGATGGAGTCACTCCCGTCGCGGGCGCGACTGTCGGCTGGAGCGGCACGAATGGTGTCCAGTTCTCGGCGTGCGGTGGCGCGTCGGCGTGCTCGGTAATCACGGATCAGAATGGAAACGCGGCAACCTGGATTACAGCGGCCGCCGCGGGAACCAGTATGGTGACCGCCACATTGGCTCCGGGTGTGTACTCTCCATCGAAGTCGGTCAGTGCTGCGCTGGGCGCCACGCAATCGTCTTCCGATATTGGAGTTTCCACTCCTTATATTTATGTTTCGCAGGGTGCCACTGTCAGCATTCCGGTCAATGCACGAGTGCTGAGCAACGGCGCACCGCGCAGTAATGTGCAGGTCAATTTCACGATGGCGAGCGGCACGGGAAGTCTCAGCGCGGGCAGTGCGGTGACGAATACGAGCGGCTACGCTACGGTGACGCTGTCACTGGCGAATCTCAATGTGCTGGCGCAGGTCAGCGCGTGCGTGGCCCCGGGAAGTTCTCCGTGTGCAATGTTTTATGCCAATCCCATTCCGCTCGCGCAACAGGTCTTGCAGCAGGTGTCGGGAGCCGGGCAGATCTCCACGGGACAGCCGTTTCAACCGGTTGTGGTGCGGGTCGTGGATTCGGCAGCCTCCCCACATCCGGTGTTGGCCGCACCCGTGAGTTTTCTGACAACTGTGTTGCGGCCGGGTGGGATGGTGCCAGGTGTGGGTAGCGGAGACACCAATCCGGGGAACCCGGCCATGCCGGTGATCTTGAAAGTCACGCAGAACAATGCGACTACCGATAGCAATGGTCTGGCGAGCGTTGTGCCGGCGAGCGGAGGCTTCAGCCCGCCTCTTGAGGTTGATGTGACGGTGAACGCCGGAAGCAGCGCATTCCTGGATGACCCGCTGTTGGTGTTTCCGGTACCGGCCATAGGAGGCGCGGCATCAGGCACGGGGCCGCCGCCCGCTACGCGTCCGATTTCCATTCCGAATCGGTTCGGGGGTGGAAGCAGATAAGGTTTCAAGAACCGTGATCCGGTTTCAATCGTGCTACGGCACGAGGCTGGGAATGCGATGTTAGAACCCGCCCGTGAAACTGGCGGGCTATTGTCAGTGGTCCCTCCGGGACCACGCGGGCGGAAGCGCCCGCGCCACACAAACGCTAGACAAACCTGCCGAGCTTTGCTCGGCGGACAGCCGAAGGCGGCTGTCCCCACATAATCATGCCTTACGCCTTACTTTCCTACCCACTGGTCTACCCAATCGTTCACCGTTTTGTACCAAAGCTGGGAGTTTTGCGGCTTCAGGACCCAGTGGCCTTCGTCGGGGAAATACAGCATCTTTGACGGGATGCCTTCCATCTGCAGGGTGGTGAAAAGCTGGAAGCCTTCGCTCACGTCTAAGCGATAATCACGCTGGCCGTGGATGACCAGGGTCGGCGTCTTGAAGTTTTTCGCATACTGGTGTGGCGACCACTTCACATAGCTGTCGCGATTGTCGTAGGGGGTGCCTTTGAATTCCCAGTTGTTGAACCAGAGTTCTTCGGTCGTGCCCCAGGCCGACTCGGCGTTGAACATGCCGTCGTGCGAGACGATGCATTTGAAGCGGTCGGTGTGGCCGAGGACCCAGTTGGCCATGTATCCGCCGTAGCTGGCGCCTAGCGCGCACTCGCGGGTCTTGTCGATGAACGGATACGTCTGCTCTGCGTAGTCGAGGCCCTTCATCAGATCTTCAAAGGGAGCGCCGCCCCAGTCGCCGTTGATGGCGTCGATGAACTTCTGACCGTATCCGGTCGAGCCGTGGAAGTTGATCATGATGACGACGTATCCGTTGGCGGCGAAGAGTTCGGGATTCCAGCGAAAGCTCCAGTCGTCTCCCCAGGCGCCTTGGGGGCCGCCGTGGATTAGGAACTTCACGGGATATTTCTTGCTGGGATCGAAGTTGGGAGGCTTGACGAGAGAACCCTCCACGTCATCGCCCTTCGCACCTTTGAACCAGAAGGGCTCGCCATCAGACATGCTGATTTGGGATAGCAATTGGTCATTCACATGAGTGACTGGCCAATCTTTGCTCAACGAACAATCCTTTTCCTTTCCTTTATCGACATCTCCGGTTCTTGCCGGACAGCCCTCGGCACTGGCGTCGGCGCCGAATATTTCGATTGGAGCTTTGAGCGACATGCGGGTGAACAGCAGCTTCTTTCCGTCCGGCGTGACAGCGATGTCATCGTCGTAGCCTCCTACGAGAGCGCGCCTCGAAGGATTTCCACCCGTGGCTACGGCATAAATGAGGGAATGGCGCAGGTGCTCTGCGCTGAAATAGATCGTTTTGGAATCGGGTGCCCATGCAAACGTTCCTGCCCAATGATCAAAATCCTCCGTCAGGTTCTTTTTCTCGCCGGTCTTTCTGTCATAGAGCATGAGGCGGAAGCGGTCGCTCTCGTATCCAGGACGCTGCTGGGCGCGGTAGGCGATGTAGCGGCCATCGGGGGAATAGAGCGGGGAGGAGTCGCTGGCGGGATTGTCGGCGGTGATGTTCTTGGTCTGTGCCAAAACCTGGACAGGCGAGGCGCCTGTCGCTCCGTGTACCGGGACGATCCAGAGGTCGTTGTTGGTGGAAGCTGCGGGATTCTTGTCGTGATTCGAGGCGTAGCAAATCTCCTGGCCGTCGGGAGAGAAGGCGTAGTCGTCTTGCCCGCCGAGCGAGAACACGGGAGCGTCGTAGTCGCCGGGGGTCAAATCGCGGGCTGCGCCCGCGGGACAGCCGGGGGCGGCTGTCCCCACACAAGCTTCTATGGCAACGACCAAGATGTGGCTGCGCTTGTCTTCTTTGTACGCGTTCCAATGGCGATAAAGGAGGTGATCGAAAATCAGCGCCTTGACCTTCGACTTCTCTGCTGCTTCTAACTTCCTTGCATTGCATGCTTCGTCGGCGCATTCCGGATAAACATCCGAGGTGAAGAGAATGTTCTTGCCATCAGGAGACCAAAGCTCGCCGCCCGCTTCTGTCGCGATCGACGTCAGCTTCTGCACACCGGTGACTGTGCCCGCTGCAAAATCTGCGACCCAGACCTGCGAGCCGCCTTCTTTCGTCGAGAGAAATGCAAAGCGCTTCCCATCTGGCGCCCAGCGGGGGCGGTCGGCGTCCTGGTCGGCGATCAGGATTCTTTCTGCGGAGGCAGAGCCAGCGGAGCTTTGCTCCGCCGGACGGCCGGGGGCGGCCGTCCCCACATCAGCGGTCAGAGGGACGATCCAGATGTGCGGCGTTTTGGTGTTGGCGGCTAGATCGACGTCGACCACGCTGAAGATTACCCACTTGCCGTCGGGCGAGACCTGCGGGTCGCCGACGCGTTTCAGCTTCATCATGTCTTCGAAGGTGAAGGGATGCTTGGCCTGGGCTAGCGCGGGAAGAGCCAAGGCAAAAACGAGAAGAGAGAGAAAAATGCGGCGCATGAAATCCCTCCTGCGGCAAACGGATGAGTGTAGCACTTCTGCACCTTGTCATCCTGAGCCGCGGGTTTGGCGGCGAAGGACCTCCACAACCCGTCCCGTCGGCGGCGTCGGCGCTGCCAGCGAGCGCACATAGGTCCTTCGCTTCGCTCAGGGATGACAAGAAGAGGAGTTCCCTACTATTTCTTCTAGTCTACGTGCTGCGAGACGGAGAGGATATTTCCATCGGGGTCCTTGAACCACGCGACTTTGTCTCCAGTCGGGGCGGTCCAGATTCCCCGTTCGTCCTGTTTGAAGAATCCGTAAATCTCGAAGTGAACGCCCTTGGCGGCCAGCGCCCGCACCATATTCTCGATGTCTGAAACCTGCCATCCCAGCACCGTGAACTGCGCCGGTGTAAAGTCTTTCAACTTCGCAGCCCGGATCATGATTCCATTGGCTTCCAGGACCAGGGCAAATCCGTCATCCTTGATGAAGCGCAGACCCAGGACACCCTCGTAGAAAGCACGAGATCTTTCCGAATCTTTGATCGGAACAAATGCGACGATATTCGTCGACCCCAGCATGATTGATCTCCTCGGTGTTAGTGTACGGAAAATGGCGACAGCAATTGCGGTTGCTGCGGTCGCTGCAACTCCTCGCCGCGGGGGAGAAGATCACCAGCGAGGCGCTGGAGGCGGGCTACAGCACTCCGAGCGCATTCATTGCGATGTTCCGGAAGGCGCTGGGTACAACCCCACGGCGATACTTCGAGAACGGCCCCGCACGATCATTGTCGACATTCCATTACTGGTCGCTGAAGTCAATCGCCACCGGGGCGGAGCGGAACCAGTTGGTCTGGCTCCGGTCCAGAGCTTAAACATCACTCCCCTTCAGGAGGGAGTTCGAAGTTCACCAAGTCGCCGCGGAAGCCGCGCGTTTTCCAAGCTCCAAAGGCAATGCCGACAGCCATCCAGATACTGCCGACGATCCATGCCTTCCAACTAAGGTTCTTCCAGAGGAAAAAACAAATCGTGAATCCGGCGAGTGGGGGTGTCCAAATCGCGAGTATCGCCAACGCGGTTCCGGCGGCAACTAACAGGGTCCAGTTCGAGCCCGGCCAGAGAACGAGTGCGATCACGAGCGCCGTCAACAGCAGTGGTGGCACCCCATTGTGCTTGCCTTCGCGGACGTAGTACCGCACAAACGCTGCGAGATTTACTCCCATGAAGGCGATGAGCGCTCCGAAGTTGAGCATCTCGGCACCCAATCCGTAGCTGAACAAGCCAAACGTCACCAACAACGCCCCGAACAAGGCGATGGCTCCGACAAACAGGACATTGTTGCGAGGCACGCGGCGCTTGGCATCGACCTTCCCGAAGAAGGCCTGGGGCAAGGCCTTGCTGCGTCCCATGCCATACAGCAAGCGAGCGGCACCGATTTGCGCGCCCATGCCTGAACCGAAGTTCGCCACCAGCAGAGTAAAACCCAAGATCGCGAACATCGGCTTCCACGCACGACCTGCGACGAACGTAAATGCCGTGTCGGTGTTGGGAAAAGGCTGGGTGGCGGGCCAAACTAATTGCGCTGCGTAAACCTCGAGTGCGGAGAGTATCCCAATGACAAAACAAGTCATCACCGTGGCCAACAGGATGTTGCGCCGCGGATTCTCGGCTTCCTCAGAAAGCGTGGAGATGCCGTCGAAACCAATGTAGCTGAGTACCGCGATCGAAGTGGCGCCGAGGACGGCTTTTGTGTTCCACAGCTGAGGATCGAAGAATGGACGAGTAAAGAACGACGCACCATCGTGGGGATGACCCGCGATGTAGCGAACAGCGACCATGAAGAACACTGCGACGACCGCGCCCATTCCAGCCGCCAGTGCAGTGTTGACACGAGCCGAAGTCTTAATGCCCTGGAGATTCAGGAAGGTAAAAATTGCTCCAAATATAAGCGCCCATCCCCAATAGGGAATCCCCGGCGCAAACACGAAAGCCTGCTGGCTACACCAGATAATGCAGATCATCGGGTTGAGGATGTAGTCCATGACCATGCTCCAACCCGTGACATACCCGAGCGCCGGATTAATCTCCTGGCCCACATAAGTGAATGCGGAACCCGCGCTGGGATACGCCCTCGCCATACGGCCGTAACTGAAAGCCGTAAATAGCATGGCGACCATGGCGATGAGGAGAGTAGTGACGACATGGCCGTGTCCAGCGTCACTCAGCACGCCAAAAACGGACATCGGCGCCACGGGTTGGATGACGATGATTCCGTAAAGGATCAGGTCCCACAGCGTGAGAGTGCGTCGTAGTCTCGGGGCGGCGGAGGAAGTGGCGGTCGAGGTTTCCATGAGAAACGGCTATTGGATTATGGAGGGTAAGAAATGTCAATATTAAAACGATTCCATGGCCTCAGACTCTCGCGCTCTCTTATTCCCGTCATCCATATGCAAGCCTCCCTCCGCATCCACAGCGGAAGCGCTCGTACGGTCCCTCAACTCGGCTTCGCCGAGTTTCAGGATGACATCGATGAGAGTGCCGAAGCACACGGAACGATCAGCGGGAAACTGCCCCGTAGTCGAACCAGTAACCGCGCTGCTCATTGCCTGACATGTGGCGCGTATTGTATTCGAGCAGATAGTTCACATGCTCGTCGTCGAGCGGGAACGACTTCTTCGGAGTGTAAGGATAATCGCCCATGCTGAGGAACGGCAGCGGCGCAACGTAGTTGCCTTCGGCAGCGTAGAAGTCCATGTCTTTTTCGTAGCCGTTGGCGGCGAAGAAGTAGTCGCGTACCCATCCGATTGGAAGCGCGGGGAGACTCGACGGATCGAAGTCGAGGCGGACTTCGTCGCCGGAGCCGAAGACGGCCAGCTTGTCGTCAGTCGCGGTGAGCAACGGGAGTACGTCGCCGTAGCGCGTGTAGGTTCCCTGCGGACGCGTGTAGGGGCCGGTGGCGCTGGTTTTCTCGTAGACGTATTGCACGTTGCCGGGCGGAGTGCCTTCAATCTTGAAGGGGTAGCCGTGGAATTCGAGATCGGCGTGGAGGAGAGGGACGGGGGTGACGGAGTAGCGCCGGCCACTGGCCGGCTGTCCTGAGGGCGTCTCGCCCTCAGCGCTGGTGGTAGCGCGTGCAGTCGTGTTCTTATCCGCCGATGCGGGGGCGAGACGCCCCCGCGACAGCCGCCGGGACGGCGGCGCTACCTGTTGCGTGCGACTGATCAGGATGCTGTCCCAGTAGACTTGCAGGTTCGTGGTGATGCGAATCTTGCGCGTGCCCTGCGGAAGCTTGCCGGTGAGATCCGCAGTCATAGTGCGCGGGCCGCCAGCTGGGAAGCCCATGTCGTCTACGACACGCTTCCAATTTCCGTCGGCGCTGAGCGCTTCGAGGTAGGGGGCGATCGGCTCGAGTTTGGACTGCGCGGCGGCATACATGCTGTTGGCGGTGAAGTATTCGATTTCGCCGTGCATCAGGAGCCAGAGCGGGCCGCCTAGATATGGCTCTCCGAGATCTAGCGTCAGCGTGTGTGTCTTGGCGAATCCGGCGAACTGGGTCAACTCGAAGTCGCCGAAGAAACGGTGCGCAAGTAAGTCGGGGAGAAGGTTGTGGCCGTGCTCGTCCCAAGCTCCGGAGGGAGGGCGGGCGTCGCGGCTGACGACGATTTTGAATTCTGGATACGGTGGATTCGAGGCGAAGTATTCGTTGGGATACACGTCGAGATCGGCGGGATGATCGACCGCCAGCAGCCGCACTTGATCGAGGTAGACGGCTTCCTCGAGGGGCTCCATGAAGCGGAAGCTCAGAACGGTCGTAGGTCGTAGGTCGTCGGTCGTTCCCACAACCTGTGCCGGGTGCCCCACTTCTCGCTGATTTTGGGAGAAGTGGGGATTTTCCCTCACGCGAACAACGTCGCGCGGAATCTTGATGTACTCGACCGGGCGCGGGATGTCGCGCTGGTTGGGGCCGATCCAGTGGCCGACGACTCCGGCGCCGAGCATGTCGGCGACGAACTCGTAGCGCTCGCCGTTCCAGGCGAAGAGCGTGGGGCAGGAACTGCCGCGACGGTCGATCTCGAGAAACTCCTGGCGCTTGTCGCCGGCGATCTGGATTTCGTCTTGTAGCACGCCGGTGGGCCAGAGCATGCGGACGATGTCGGCTTCTTTTGACTGGCCGAGGCCGACGACGATGTCGGTGGAGTTCTGGCCGAGATATCCGTTCGATCCGTAGATCTCGAATTTCTGCCGGTTGCCACCGGAGAAGACTTCGACCTTCGTGCCGATGGCGGATTTGTTGTCGTTGAGTCCTTTGAGCGAGAGCTTCAGCCAATGGTTTTGGGTTGCACCCTCGTTCCGCAGGAGAACTGCGGGGCCGTGGTTCTGGGTGATGAGCAGGTCGGTGGTGCCGTCGTTGTCGTAGTCTCCCGTGATGATGGCGCGCGGATCTTTGAATTGAATCTTGTCGAGGCCGACATCGGCGGTGACGTCTTTGAAACCGTCGGGGCCGAGATTGCGGAAGAGACGGACTTCGCCCTTGCCGTCTTTGGTCTCGCCGACGGCGACGAGGTCGACCCAGCCGTCGTTGTCGTAGTCGAAGGCGGCGACACCATAGGCGCGGACCCAGTTGGTTTCGGGGAGCTTTACTGGGTCGAAGGATTTGCCGTGGTTGTTGCGCCAAAGGGTGAGAGCAGGGACGGTCAATCGAGTGAGTGCGACATCCATCCAGCCGTCGTGATCAAAGTCGAGCGCCGTAACTCCGACGGTTGGCACCGAATCCGGTTGCTTTCCACCGCCGCTCGCTGAGGGAGTGAACGGGTGCAAAGGCATGAACTTTCCTTCACGTGGATTTTGGAAGATAGTTCCACCCTCCGAGTCCGCTACTAAGAGGTCCACGGCTCTGTCATTGTTGTAGTCAGTGCCGATAGCCGAGCTTGCCCAGCGTGGCGTCGAGACGCCGATATCCACCACCGTAAAAGATCCGTCGCCATTATTCCGCCAAACAACACTTGAACCAGTGCAGTTGCCCATGCACTCCCACGTTCCGCCGGCACCAAAAAGGTCTAAGTCACCGTCGTGATCGTAATCAATAAAGGTAAGACCTTGGATTGCGTAACCAATGGCACAGCAGGCGATTCCATTCGTCCCGCCCACTTCTTTGAATGTTCCGTTCTTCTCATTATGTAACAACGATATTACTGGGGCACGAACGATGGCTATGTCAGCAAAACCGTCGTTGTCGTAGTCGCCGGCTGTGCAACCAAACGCATGAACGCTCGAGTCCAATCCCGCTTGTTTCGTTACATCTTCAAACTTTCCGTTGCCCAAATTGTGATAGAGAGCCATGCCCCCCCGTGGGCCGTTGTCTGCCAGAAAAAGATCGGGCTTGCCGTCTGCGTCGTAGTCGAGAAAACAGGCACCTGTTCCGGGTCGTTCCTTATCAGCAGCGCCAGGCAATCCCGGCTTCGAAATAATCCCCGCTTCCTTCGTCACATTCACAAACTGCACCTTGATCTGCGGCGGGGGCTTCAGTTGCTGCTGCGGCGATTCCACGGCGCGCGAATACTGGCCTTGCTCTCCATAGGCGAGGCTCATGGGTGCGCCGATTTTGTTTTGCGTGATGTACTGGAAGCGCTTCAGGTGTTCGCGGGCGTGGTCGGTGTCGGCGGATTGCTGGTAGGCGCGCGAAAGGCCGAATTCCGCCGAGGCGTGCAGGGGGTTGATCTTCAGGGCGTGCTCGAAGGCGTCGATGGCTTGCGGAAACTGCTTGGCTTGCACATAGGCAGTGCCGAGGAAGTACCAGGTGTCGGCGTCGCTGGGGTCGATCTCGATTACGTGCTTGAAAGCTTCGATCGCGGCCTGCGCGTCGCCGGTGTTTTTCGCCAGCAGCCCCAGGCTGTACCACGCGTTGGGAGTTTTCGGGTCCTGCTTGAGCGCTTCTTCCAACTCGGCTTTGGCTTCGTCGATTTTTTGCAGATTCAGGTAGGCGACGCCTTCATTCAGCCGTGCAATGGCAAACTTCGGATCGGCTTGGACCGCCTGCTTAAACTCGTTCAATCCCTTTTCGAAGAGCTGCTGGTTCATGTAGGCGCAGCCAAGATTGTTGTGGCGGGCAGCTTCGATGGGATCAGGCTGGGACGCAGGGACGAACAGGCCTAGGGCCGCTAGAATCGCGGTGAAGAGGGCGGCAGAAATTTTCAGGTTCATTCCGTTAGAGATTTAACCACA
>Ga0209698_10004447_pt1 | contig 15356 bp, 16 predicted proteins | sample LitLauG_LLR_2012_FD_187203 | JGI IMG/M metagenome (GOLD analysis project Ga0209698, IMG submission 187203) | Freshwater sediment microbial communities from Pennsylvania, USA - Little Laurel Run_MetaG_LLR_2012 (SPAdes) (version 2) | ecosystem: Environmental > Aquatic > Freshwater > Creek >...
GATCGGGATGCGCGTGCGGCCCAGCTCCACCGTGAGGTGCACGGGGATGTCGAGGATCAGGTCCAGGTCCTGGGCCCCGTCGGCCGGCGCGCCGGGCGCCAGCCGCGGGAAGATGTTCGCCGGCTGGGCCACCGGCTCGACGCTGGCGCTCGATTCGACGGTCGCGCCGTTGCCGGACTGCTCCTTGAGCGCGGCCGCCCAATCGTCTTCCGCGCCTCCCGGTCCGGACCCGCCGGGCTCGCTCATGCTCCATTCTCCTCGACGGTGAAGTTCTCGCCGAAATGCGAGTACTTGATCATGCGTTCGGCGCGTACCGCGGTATGGCCGTTGACCGAGCCGAAGCGGCACTCCATGAGCGTGACGCCGTCGACCTTGACCGGGATGATGTCGCGGATCGGCAGCGCGATGAAATCGCCGACCTGCAGCCCGATCAGCTGGCCGACCGTGATCGGGGTGCCGGCCAGCTCGGCGGCCAGCTCGACCTCGGCGGCCTGCACCTGCTGCGTCAGCTGGCGCAGCCAGCGCCGGTCCGGCTCCTGGCCGTCGGCCTGCAGCGACGAGTAGAGGATGTCGCGGATCGGCTCGAGCGAGGAATAGGGGAAGCACAGGTGCACCTCGCCGCCGGTATCGCCGATCTCGATGTTGAAGGTCGTGGCGACCACGATCTCCGAGGGCGAGGCGACGTTGGCGAATTGCGTGTGCATCTCGGAGCGCTGGTGCTGGAACTTGAAGCGGTGCAGCGCGCCCCAGGCCTTGGTGTACTCGGCCAGGGTGACCTCCATCAGGCGCTGGATGATGCGCTGCTCGGTCGGCGAGAAGTCGCGGCCCTCGATGCGGAAGTGCTGCTTGCCGGTGCCGCCGAACAGGGTATCGATGGCGCAGAACACGAGCTTCGGGTCGAAGATCACCAGGCCCTGGCCGCGCAGCGGCGCCAGGGAGATGACGTTGATGTTGGTCGGCACGACGATGTCGCGCAGGAAGGCCGAATACTTGATCACGCGCACCGGCCCCACCGAGATCTCCGGGCTGCGCCGCATGAAGTTGAACAGGCCGATGCGCAGGTTGCGCGCGAAGCGCTCGTTGATGATCTCCATCGTCGGCATGCGGCCGCGGACGATGCGCTCCTGGCTGGCGATGTCGTAGTCGCGGACGCCCTCGACGGGCGCCTCCTGCTCGGCCTTCTGCGACTCGCCGGTCACGCCCTCGAGCAGGGCGTCGACCTCGTCCTGGGACAGGAATTGTTCAGCCATGGCTGCGGATCCTGCGGCGTGCCGCGTTGCTGCGTATCGGGCGCACCGTCACTGGATGATCATGTGCGTGATGAGCACCGCGTCGACCGCGTCGGCCAGTTCGCCGCCGGCCAGCGACTTGTTCGCCGCCTCGGTGATCTGGGTGCAGAGCTTTTCCTTGCCTTCGGCGGTCCCGAGCTCGACCGGGTCCTGCGCACCGAGCACCGGGATGACGGCGCTGCGCACGATCGGCATGAGGTCCTTGAGCGCCTCGGCCTGCTCGGCCTTGGCGAGCTGGAAGGTGAGCTTGATCTGGAGGAACTTCTCCGGATCCTTCAGGTTGACCGTGAACATCTCGAAGTCGACGAAGACCGGCTTCTTGGCCTCGGCCTTCTTGCCGCCCTTCTCGTCCTTGCCTTTCTCGCCCTTGGCCTTCTCGCCGGCCTTGGCGTCCTTGCCGTCCTTGCCGGCCTCGTCCGCCGCGGCCGGGGCCGGGCGCAGGAAAAAATACGCGGCGCCGCCGCCGCCCAGCAGCAGCACCGCGGCGGCGATGATGACCAGCATCTTCTTGTTCTTCTTCTTGCCCGCCGGTGCTTCGGCGCCTGCGGCGGCGCCCTTTGCGGCGCCCTTTGCGGCAGTCTTGTCGTCCGACATGTCGTCCCCAGATGGCCTGGCGCGCCCCGGGGCGCACCCTCTCGGCAGCGCACCGAGTTCCTTGAACCATTATTGGGAATCGTCGCCGCGGCGATCCGGCGAATACGCGCGCGATTGCAAAGCCCGGGAACCTCGGCATTCGGCGCGCAATTCGCGCCGCGCCTGGCGCCTCAGGCGAAGGTGTCGACCAGGCCGTCGCCGCGCAGCGGCCGCGGCGCGGCCGTGTCGATCCGCGGCGCCCGGCCGGTCGTCGGCGGCACGTCGGCTTCGCGCTGGCGCGCCGGCGCGCCATGGCGTTCGGGCGAGCCGCCCTGCGTGCCGCCGTCGCCGCTCATGCGGTCGCCGATGTGTGCGCTGGCCAGCCGCAAGCCGCCCTGCTCGAACTGCGCGTGCAGCAGCGGCAGCGCGGCCTGCAGCGCCTCGCGCGTGGCCGGCTGGCTGGCGTGGATCTCGATCGACGCCTGCAGCCCCTGCAGCTGCACGTCGACCCGGATCGGACCGAGGCTTGCCGGATGCAGTGTCAGTTCGGCCGATTGCCGGCCCGCGCGCACGAGCGTGGCGAGCTTGCTCGCCATTTCCTCGGCGAACGGCGCGCTGCCGACCGCCGCGCGCACGGCCACGGGATCGCCGGCTTGCGCGGCGATGAGCGGCGCACCCGGCATCAGCGCGGCCGCCGGCAGGATGTCCGTCGCGGTGCTTGATGGGATTGCCGTGCCGGGCGCAGTGCGCCGAGGCCCGGCCGCGGCATCGACCGGGCCGCGCTCGCCTGCGCTTGCCGGGGCCGTGATGGCGGCCTGCGCGGGCGGCTCCGCCGCGCCGCGCGCCGCGCCTGCTGTGCCGCCTGCCGCGCCGCCGGCTGAATCCGCCGCGCCCCGGATGGCCGCCTCCGGCGCCGTGCCCCGCGCCCGCGCGATCTCGCTCGCCACGGGTGCCGGCCGCTCCGGTGGCGCTGTCCCCTCGATTCGTGCGCCGGCCGCAGTGCCCGCCAGCGCGCTCGCCGGAGCGCTCGCGGCCTCGGTCGCGGCGTCGCCGCGCACCGGCGCGCCCGCGCCGGACGGGTCCGTGTCGGTGGCGGGCCTTCCCGAACCGGTTGGCCGATCCGCCGTCGCTCCCGCCGCCGGATTGGCGAGGCGTGCAATCTGTGCCGCAGCCGATTGCGCCACGCCATCCGCTGCCCGGTCTGCCGCGGCGGCCGCGACCGTATCCGTGGCCAAATCCGTTGCATGCCCGGCCGCGCCACGCGCCATGCCAGGCCCGCCATCGGTGGCCCAGGGGCTCGTTACCGCCGCGCCAAGAGAGGGCGCCGATCCAGCTCTCGGAAATCCGTCCGGGCCGACTTCGGGGCCGACGTCGGGGCCAACGTCGGGGCCAACTTCGCGGCCGACTGCAGCCGATGCCGCCGCCTGCAGCCGTCCTCCGGCCCCCACGCGCGCAGCACCGGGTGCAGCCGGCGCATCGCCCGCCGCGGGCGCACCGCGTGCCGCCCGCGCCAGGGTCAGCGCAGCACCCGTTTGCGCCGGCATGTCCGGGTCGCCCAGGCGCGCTGCGGCAACCGGTTCGGCCCCGCTCGATGCCGGGTCCGCTGGCGCCGTGGCGCAGGTCGCGCCGTCGCCGGCCGCGTTGGCCGGCAGATCGCGCCGGCCATCGGCGACCGCGGGTGAGGAAGGCGTCGGTGTGGAATAGGGCGAGCCGTCGCGCGTTGGCGCCGCGGCGCCGGGTACGGTCGCCGGGTCACGCCGCGGCGATGGCGGCTCGCCAGCCGGTGCGGCGCCGCGGTGCTGACCGGCGGCCAGCGCGGCCGCGGGCACGCCGATCGATCCGGCCATGGGTGGCGGCGTCGCCGCAAGTGGCGGCGCGAGGGTCATCATCGATCGTCCAGCCGAGGCGGGCACCGGGTCAAGCGGGTGCGGCGACGGTGCGCCGGGCACCGGCAACGGCATTGCCGGCGCCTGCGCGCCGGCGGCGTCGCGGCTCGTCGTAGCGGCCGGCGACGCCAGGACCGGCGCCGTGCCCGCCGGCGGGTGTCGCGCGGCGCGCGCTGCGGCGGCAAGGCTGGCCGGCCGTCCCGGAACCGTCGCGGCCCCTGGTCCGCCGCTTGTCCCTCGAACGCGGTCGAGCAGTGCAGCGGCGGCGCGTGCCATCGCCGGGGCATCACCCGCTGCGGCGTGCGTCGCCTTGGGCGCCGCCGACGGCATCGCGCGCGGCCGCGCGGGCGGATTCGTGGACGGATTCGCGGACGGCGCCGCGGACGGCATCGCGGGCGGCATCCCTGCCAGCGGCGCGGGCGGCAGCGCGTGGGTCGGCGTGTTCGGTGGCGCCGGCGCGGCAACCCGCTGCGCGGCATCGGCCATCGCGGTGGCGAAGGCGGCCGGCAGCGCGGAGTTGCTGCGGTTCGGCCCTTTCCCCGCGGCGGGACGCGCCGGCGTCGCGGCACGGTCCAACGGTTCGCGGCGCGGTACGCCAGGACTTGCGGCAGGGCGGGACATCGTGGCCACCTTATCGGGTCGGATGCGGTTCAGGGCTCGTGCCTGCGCGTCGAGCGGTCGTGCGCGCGCTGGGCGAATTCGTCGGTGTTCTTCTGGTCGCGGCGGGCCTCGGCCAGGCGCTCGGCCTCGAGCTGGCGCTGGTAGAGCGTTTCCAGGCTGAGCTGCTTTTGCCGGCACTGGGCAAACTCCGCCGCCGCGGCCAGGGCGGTGGCTTCGCGGATCGCCAGTTCGCGCTCCTGGGCATCGACCGCGACCTGCAGGCGGCCGAGGAAGGCGGCCTGGTTTTCCTGCGCGCTCGGGTCGCGCAGCTCGCCGGGGCGCCGGGCCGCGCGTGCGTCGTATTCGCCGGAGTACTGCCGCAGCAGCTCCAGGTGCTCGCGGGCCTGTTCGACCATGCGCTGCAGGTTGGCCTGGCGCATCTGCGCAGCCTCGCTGCGCTGGCGGGCGCGCTCGATCAGCAGGGCGAGGGTTTCCGGATGCATGGCGCGCGACGGGGTGCGGGCCCGCCGGCTAGCGTGCGCCGGCGCCGCGGCCCACCGCGGCCGGCACCAGCTCGTCCAGCGCGCGCTGCGCATCGGACAGCTCGGCCTGTTCGGTCATCGACTGCATCAGGTAGCGCTCGAGGCCCGGGTAGGCGGCGATGGCCGCATCGAGTGCCGGGTCGGCGCCGGCGACATAGGCGCCGACCGCCAGCAGGTCGCGATTGCGCTGGTAGCGCGAGAACTGGGCCTTGAAGCGCCGTGCCGCCTCGATCTGCTCGGCGCTGCAGACGGCGGGCATGACGCGCGAGATCGACGCTTCGATATCGATCGCCGGGAAGTGGCCGCTCTCGGCCAGGTTGCGCGACAGGACGATGTGGCCGTCCAGGATGGCGCGCGCCGCGTCGGCGATCGGGTCCTGCGGATCGTCGCCTTCGGTCAGCACCGTGTAGAAGCCGGTGATCGAGCCGCCGCCGGGGGCCGCATTGCCGGCCCGCTCGACCAGCTGCGGCAGCTTGGCGAAGACCGAGGGCGGATAGCCCTTCGTGGCCGGCGGCTCGCCGATCGCCAGGGCGATCTCGCGCGCCGCCATGGCATAGCGGGTCAGCGAATCCATGAGCAGCAGCACGTGCTGGCCCTGGTCGCGGAAATCCTCGGCGATGGCCGTCGCGTAGGCCGCGCCCTGCATGCGGACGATCGGCGTCGTGTCGGCCGGTGCCGCCACGACCACGGCACGGCGCAGGCCTTCCTGGCCCAGGATGTCCTCGATGAATTCCTTGACCTCGCGGCCGCGTTCGCCGACCAGTCCGACCACGATCACGTCGGCCGAGGTGTAGCGCGCCATCATGCCCAGCAGCACGCTCTTGCCGACACCCGATCCGGCGAACAGGCCGATGCGCTGGCCGCGGCCGACGGTCAGCAGCCCGTTGATCGCCCGCACGCCGACGTCGAGCGCTTCGCGCACCGGGGCGCGCTCCATCGAGTTGATCGGCCGCCGCGCCAGGGGTCGCAGCGGGCAGGCGCCGCCGTCGGCCGCCAGCAGGGGGCCGCCGCGGTCGAGCGGCTGGCCGCCGGCGTCGACCACGCGGCCAAGCAGCGCCGCGCCCATCGGCATGTGGCGGGTGCGATCCTCGGCGCGCCGCAGCGGATGGTTGCGCTGGCCCAGGCGCGGCCGATAGCCCGGGCCGTCGTGCAGGATGGCCAGCGCGCCGGGGCGCACGCCCTCTGGTTCGCTCAGGGGCATCAGGAACAGGTGCTCGCCGGAGAAGCCGACGACCTCGGCGTCCAGGCGTACATTGTCCGCCTGCACGATCGCCACGCGGGCGCCCAGCGGCAGGCGCAAGCCGACCACGTCCATGACCAGTCCGGCGGCGCGCGTCAGGCGGCCGCGCGTCTCCAGCGGCGTCGCGCTGGCGGCGATCCGGCGGCACTCGCCCAGAAAGCCGGCCAGGCGCTCATCCCGCGCCGCCGTGGTGTTCATTGCGCTGCCGCGCCCTCGGGCGCTTCGGGTGGCGCGCCGTCCGCCGCCGCGGGCGCCGCATCGGGCGCCGCCGCGGACGCTGCCGCGTGCGCCATATCGGGCAGCGGCGTCTGCAGGCCCAGCGTCTGCACGACGCGCCGCCAGCGGGTCGCCAGGGTCGCGTCGATCTGGCCGTGTGCCGACTCCAGCCGGCAGCCGCCGGGCGCGATCGCCGGATCGGCGATCAGGCGGCAGCCCTGCAGGCGGCCGTCGGCCTGCAGCGCGCCGCGCACCAGCTCGAAATCGAGCGGCGCCAGGTGCACCGTCGGCCGCGCGCTGGCGCCCTCGACCAGGGCCAGGGCCTCGTGGACCACCGGCAGGATGACCTCGCGGCGCGTTGCCACTTCCTGGCGCAGCACCTGCGCCGCGATGTCCACGGCGAGGTCGAGCAGGGCATCGGCGGTACGCCCGGCCAGGCCGTCGAATTCGGCCTGCAGTCCGCCGAGCAGCCGCTCCAGGCGCTGCACGTCGGCGGCGCGGGCCTGCTGCGCGCTCAGCTGCGCTTCGGCATAGCCGCGCGCCTTGCCCGCCTCGTAGCCGTCGCGCATGCGCTCGGCCTCGCCGGGGCGCGCCGACAGCGCCACCGAATCGCCGACCCGCCGGCCGCCGGCCAGCGGGCGCATCTCCCACTGCGCGGTGTCGCCGACCTGGTCCTTGCGGATGGTACGCGTGAAGCGGTCGCCGGCGCCCATGTCACGGCATCCCGGCGCGGCCGCGCGCCTCAGACGAATTCATCGTCGCCCCCGCCGCCGCCCAGCTGGATCTGGCCCTCGTCGGCCAGGCGGCGCACGATCTTCAGGATCTCGCGCTGCTCGGCCTCGACCTCGGACAGGCGCACCGGGCCCTTGGACTCGAGGTCCTCGCGCATCGTCTCGGCGGCGCGCGTCGACATGTTCTTGAAGATGCGTTCGCGCAGCGCCTCGTCCGAACCCTTGAGGGCGACGATGAGCGAGTCGGACTGCACTTCGCGCAGCAGGGTCTGGATCGCCTTGTCGTCCAGGTCGTTGACGTTGTCGAAGGTGAACATCTGGTCGAGCACCTTCTGCGCCAGGTCGGCATCGTGCTCGCGGATCGATTCGATCACCGAGGTCTCGACCGAGCCGCCGAGGAAGTTGAGGATCTCGGCCGCGGTCTTGGTGCCGCCCAGGGTGGCCTTCTTGACCTTGTCGCCGCCGGCCAGCACGCGCGACAGCACCTGGTTGAGCTCGACCAGGGCCTGCGGCTGGATGCCGTCCAGCGTGGCCACGCGCAGCAGCACGTCGTTGCGCATCCGCTCGGGCAGGTCCTTGAGAATGGCCGAGGCGTGGTCGCGCTCGAGGTGGACCAGGATCGAGGCGACGATCTGCGGATGCTCGTTCTTGAGCAGTTCGGCGACCGAGCCGGCGTCCATCCACTTCATCGACTCGATGCCGGAGACGTCGTTGCCCTGCAGGATGCGATCGATCAGCAGGTTGGCCTTCTCGTCGCCGAGCGCCTTGCGCAGCACCTGCGTGACGTATTCGTCGGAATCGCGCACCAGAGAGATGTTGCCCTCGCGCGCGGCATGGAACTGCTTGATGATGTCTTCCATGCGCTCGCGCGGCACCGACTTCATGCGCGCCATCGCCTCGCCGACCTTCTGCACCTCCTTGGGGGACAGGTACTTGAAGACCTCGGCGGCGCCTTCCTCGCCCACGCTCATGAGCAGGATGGCGGCGTTCTCGATGCCGGTTTCGTCGGCCATCGCCGTTCAGCCCTTGCTCTCGCCGACCCAGGTCTTGACCACGTTGGCCACCGCCACCGGGTCGCTCTTGGCGATCTGGCGCACGCCCTCGAGCGAGGCCGGCGTGCCGCCGCCCGGCGGTGGCGCCTCGAGGGCCGGCTTGGCGCCGCCATCGGGCACGATCTCGGCCAGCACCTTGGGCGCCGCGCCGATCGCCTTGACCGCGGGACGCAGGACGCCGAAGACCACGATGCCGGTGAGCACGAGGAACAGGACCGCCTTGCCGGCTTCCTTGGCGAGGGCCAGCACTTCCGGGCGCTGGGTCAGCGGCACCGGTTCGAGCGCCGCCAATTCCGGCTGGCTGAACGGCGCGTTGACCAGGTTCAGCGCATCGCCGCGCTTGTCGTCGTAGCCCATGGCCTGGCGCGCCAGCGCCTGCAGGTTCTCGATTTCCTTGGCATCCCAGGGCGTCCCGCCGGCGGCTGCGGCCTGGCCGGCCTGGGCCGCCTCGGCCGGCTTGTTGTTGATGACCACCGCCGCGGTCAGGCGGCGGATCTGGCCGCTGGCGCCGTGGGTGCGCCGGATGTTCTTGTCGACCTCGTAGTTGGTGGTCAGTTCCTTGTGCGTGTTGCCGCCGCCGGCCGCCCCGGCCGCATTGACCGGCGGCGTCGTGCCGTTGATCGGCGCCGTCGCGGGCACCGGCGGCTGGTTCGACAGGGCGCCGGGAACCCCTTGCGCCTTGTCGGCGCCGGCCTGCGCGCTCTCGGTGCTCGACTGCGACCGGATCGCCGCCTTGTCGGCGGCCTGGTTGGGGGTGTAGGTCTCGGCCTCGGATTCGACCGCGGTGAAGTCGACGTCGGCGGTGACCTGCGCGCGCACGTTGCCGCGCCCGACGATCGGTTCGAGGATGTCCTCGATGCGCTTGATCGTGGTCGACTGGATCTGCTCCAGGTAGTCGAGCTGGCTGGAATTGAGCCCGGCGACGGTTTCGGACTGGTTGGCCAGCAGGTCGCCGTGCTGGTCGACCACCGAAACGTTCTTCGGATTGAGCTCCGGCACCGAGGAGGCGACCAGGTGGACCACCCCGGCCACCTGGGCCCGGTCCAGGGTCTGGCCCGGATGCAGCTGCAGCAGCACGGAGGCGGTCGGCGGCTCGCGGTCGCGCAGGAAGCCCGATGCTTTGGGCAAGGCGAGATGGACCCGCGCCGCGGCGACCGGCGCCAGGGTCTGGATCGAGCGCGCCAGTTCGCCCTCGAGGCCGCGCTGGTAGTTCAGCTGCTCCTGGAATTGCGTCATGCCGAACTTCTGCCCTTCGAGGATCTCGAAGCCGACGATCGATCCCTTGGGCAGTCCCTGCGAGGCCAGCTTCAGGCGCGCCTCGTGCACCTTGTCGGCCGGCACGAGGATCGTGCCGCCATCGCCGTTGCGGTAGGGGATGTTCATCTGCGACAGCTGGGCCAGGATGGCGCCGCCGTCGCGGTCCGAGACGTTGGTGAAGAGCACGCCGTAGCTCGGGTTGGTGGTCCACAGCCAGGCCGCGCTGACCACCGCGATCAGTGCCGCCGCGCCGAGCAGGAACAGGGCGCGCGCGCGCGGCGACAGCCGGCCGAAGATGCCCGGGGCCGGGATCGCCGTGAGGTTCGAGGGAACGATGGTGTTGTCCATGTTGTGCGGCGTTGCCGCCGGCCATGCCGTGTCGGTCGCCAGGCGGCTCCGCCATTATTTGCGGCGCTTGAGGGCGGCGAAGCGCCGATAAGCCGGCCCAAACCGAGAACGTTCCGCTGCGGCGCCGGTGCGCCGCGCGCCGCCACGAATTGGCCGGCGATCGCTGCCCTGGCGCACCGATCGCCGCGGCCGTGGCGGCGCTACCTTGCCGGCGTCGGCTGCCGCGGCGCGGCCGGGCGATCGGCGCTGCGCCGGTGCGGCCCGGCGGGCGCGTCGCGCCGCGCCGCCCATCGAGGACATGGACATGGACCTAGCAGGCATCAACAACCAGATCGCCAGCCGGATCACCGACCTGCAAGCCGGCCGCGGCGCCGGTGCGGCGACCAGCGTCGGCGCTACCGGCGGCGGCGCGGCCGGCTTCGATTTTGCCGCCACGCTCGATTCGGCCTTGAAGGCGGTCAGCCGCAGCCAGGCCGATGCGGGCGAGCTGCAGAAGCAGTTCCAGCTCGAGAACCCGAACGTCAGCCTGGAACAGACGATGGTCGCGATGAACACATCGGCCTTGAATTTCTCGGCCGCCGTGCAGGTCCGCAACCGGCTGGTGCAGGCCTACGACCAGATCATGAACATGCAGGTCTAGGGCCGGATCCGGCAGCTCCGGCGACCCGCGCTCCTTGCTGCAGGCGGCGACGGGCGCGCGGCCCGGCCGCTCAGAATCCCAGGCTGGCCAGCAGGTCGTCGACGCCGGCCTGGTCGGTCACCACGTCCGTGCGCTGGCCCGCGTCGACCACCGGCCCTTCGAGCCGCGCCGGCTCGATGCGCCGGCGCTGCTCGGGCGGCGTGGCGTCGATCAGCAGGTGCACCAGCTGTTCCTCGAGCTCCTGCGACAGCGCGACCACCTTGCGGATGACCTGTCCGGTCAGGTCGTGGAAGTCCTGCGCCATCATGATCTCGGTGAGGATGGCGTTGGTCTGCACCGCCTGCTCGTCGATCGAGCGCAGGAAGCTGCGCGTGTCGCCGATCAGCTCGCAGCCGGCCGGCGTCGCGCGCTCGGCGCCGCCGTCGGCATAGAGCGCGACCGCTGCCCAGCGCGACTCCAGGCCCTTGGCGCCGCCGGCCAGCATGTCCTGGACGGTGCGCGCCCGGTCGACCGCGTTGAGCACCTTCTCCGCCGCCTCGCCGGTGACGCGGGCGATGTAGGCCAGGCGGTCGCGCGCATCCGGCAGGTGATCGCGCGCGTCGGCCAGCGATTCGTGCAGGCCCAGCTCGCGCAGGGCGTTGTGCAGCGTGCGCGTGAGGTGGCCGATGCGCTGGTACAGCTCGGTGTTGCCGCCGCCGGCGCCGTGCGCTTCGTCGTCGGCCGCGCCGCCGGGGCCGGCTGGCGCGGGGCGGAAGTTCGCCGGGTCGCCCCAGACGTCCATCGCCGGTGCCGGCGGCGCCGTCTGGGCGACCGCCTGCTCGATCGGGTGCTGGGTGAATCCGTCGCTGTGGCCCATGTCGCTTCCGTCGCTCAGGCGTGCTGCTTCATGATCTTCTGCACCTTCTCTTCGAGCGTCGCCTTGGTGAAGGGCTTCACGATGTAGCCGTTGGCGCCGTTCTGCGCCGCGTTGACGATGTCTTCCTTCTTCGCCTCGGCGGTCACCATCAGGAAGGGCAGCCCCTTGAGCGTCTCGTCGGCGCGCACCTGCTTGAGGAGAGCGAAGCCGTCCATGTTGGGCATGTTGATGTCCGAGACGACGAAGTCGAATTTCGTCGCGCGCAGCATGCTCAGCGCGGCGACGCCGTCCTCGGCCTCCTCGGCATTGGCGTAGCCGATCTCCTTGAGCAGGTTGCGGATGATCCGCCGCATCGTGGAAAAGTCGTCGACGATCAGAAATCTCGGCTCGCTGCTCATGCTTGCTCCTGCTCTGCTGTCCGGATTCCGGGGCGATCGGCCCCGGCGTCCCGCGTCCCGGCGCGGGCGCGCCGCCGCGCGGCGGCGCCGGCGCACACCCGGCGATTCCGATTTTCCGGTGCCGCCGCCCCGGCCGAAGCGGCGAAAAGACGGGAGAATTCCGCCGCGCCGCGCCGGCCGGGCCGTCCGCTCATGGTGCCGGCGCGGCGAGGATCGGGTTCTCCGCCCCGGGCGCCGCGCCCGGGTCGCGCGGTTCCTCGAGCGACTTGCCCAGGCTTTCGGCGTCGCCGGCCTCGATCTCGCCGCGCGCCTGCTGCATGCGCTCCTCGGCCAACTTGTTCAGGACAATGATCGAGATCCGCCGGTTCAGCGGATTCATCGGATTGTCCTTGTCGAGCAGGCTCGAATCGGCCAGGCCGACGACGCGCGCGATCTTCGCGGCGTCGATGCCGCCGGCGATCAGTTCGCGGCGCGAGGCGTTGGCGCGGTCGGCCGAGAGCTCCCAGTTCGAATACGCCTTGTCGCCGGCCGCGTACTGCGCCGAGTCGGTGTGGCCGGTGAGCACGATCTTGCTCTCGACCTCGTTGAGCACCTTGCCGAACTCGCGCAGGATGTCGCGCATGTAATCCTTGACGTGGGCGCTGCCGATGTCGAACATCGGCCGGTTGAAGTCGTCGACGATCTGGATGCGCAGACCGTCGGGGGTGATCTCGACCCGGATCTGGTCCTTGAACTGCACCATCTTCGGGCTGGCGCTGATCGCCGCGTTGAGCACCCGGGCCAGCTCCTCCATGCGCGCGCGCTCCTTCTTCTGGATCTCGTTGCGCCGGTGCTTGCGGCTTTGCACCTCGCCGCGCTTGACCGCCCCGGCGGCCCGCGTCAGGTCCTCGCCGCCGCCGGTGACCACCGAATTGGAGTCGCCCGAACCGTCGCCGCCCGACAGCGAGACCTGCAGCGGCGACTGGAAGTACTCCGAGATCCCCTTGAGGTCGCCCTTGGTGGTCGAGCCGAGCAGCCACATCAGGAGGAAGAAGGCCATCATCGCGGTGACGAAGTCGGCGTAGGCGATCTTCCAGGCCGCGCCGTGCGCGCCGTGGCCGCCCTTCTTCACGCGCTTGATGACGATGGTCGACTTGGCCTTTTCGCCGCCCGCGCTCATGCCGGTCCCCCGCCGCGCGCCGCCTCAGCGCTTCTGCTTGACATGCTTTTCCAGCTCGAGGAAGGTCGGCCGCTCGGTCGAGTAGAGGATCTTGCGGCCGAATTCCACGGCCAGCGCCGGCGCATAGCCCTGCAGGTTGGCCAGCAGCGTGGCCTTGACGCAGTTGAGCTCCTTGGTGGCCTCGTCGACCTTCTGTTCGAGCACGCCGGCCAGCGGACCGATGAAGCCGTAGGACAGCAGGATCCCGAGGAAGGTGCCGACCAGGGCCGCGGCGATCATCTCGCCCAGCACCGCCGGCGGCTTGCCGACCGAGGCCATGGTCTTCACCACGCCCATGACCGCGGCCACGATGCCGAAGGCCGGCAGGCCGTCGCCCGCCTTCTGCAGGGCATGCGACGGGCCCATGGCCTCGTGGTGGTGGGTCTCGATCTCCTGTTCCATCAGGCTTTCGATCTCGAAGGGATTCATGTTGCCCGAGACCATCATGCGCAGGTAGTCGGTGATGAACTCGATCAGATGGTGGTCGGCCGCGATCAGCGGGTGCTTCTGGAACAGCGCGCTCTTGTGCGGATCCTCGATGTCCGACTCGACGGCCATCATGCCTTCCTTGCGGATCTTGGTCAGGATGTCGAACAGCAGCGCCATGAGCGCGAGATAGCGCGCCTTGGTGTACTTGGAGCCCTGCAGCAGCTTGGGCAGCGCCTTGAGCGTCGCCCCCAGCACCTTGGGCGAATTGGACGTGATGAAGGCGCCCGCCGCCGCGCCGCCGATGGTCAGCAGCTCGATCGGCTGCATGAGCACCTGGAAGCTGCCGCCCTCCAGGGCGTAGCCGCCGAACACCGCGCCCAGCACGATCACATAACCGATGATGACGAACATGCTGCTCGACCCCTACCTCGTCGCCGCGCGTGCCGGCGCAGACCCGCCCGTCCTCGCCCGCCGCGGAGGGATGGTGTGCCTGCTCCGTTTCGGCATTCCCCCGGCCGGACTTGAACTCCGGTCGCCGCGGCCCGGCGGGCCCTGCCCGGAAAAGCGCGAATACGGCGGCGTGCGCCGGCCAATTCCCCGGATCCGGCACGGCGCGCAGCGGCGCAGGGCGTGCTGGCGTGGCGGGCGAGGTCGGGGCCCCGGTATGCTCTCGTTCGATGGCGTGCACGAGCGGGCGGTTGCGGCGGGTCTTGCCGGACCGGCCGAATTCGACCGCGGCATCCGCGACCTGCAAAGAGCCGCCGGGCCCGACGGCGTCTTCTGCTACACCTTCTTCAAGGGCGTGGGCGACAAGCCGCACGATGCGTGATCGTCGGGGAAGACGCGGCGGCGTGGGCGCCCCGCCTTGCCGGCAACGAGGGCCCAGGCGATGACCGCCATTCCGAGCTGGGCCGAGGTGGCACGCGCCCGATGGACCAACGACGGCCGGTCACGGCCGGCCTTCGCCCTCGCACCCGGGCCGGGGCAGGAGTCCGTCTGGGACTATCCTCGCCCGCCCTTGATCGTGTCCGACCCGCGCGAAGTGATGGTCCGGTGGCGCGGGCGCGTGGTTGCGCGGACCCGGCAGGCACTGCGCGTGCTGGAAACCGCGCACCCGCCGACCTTCTACCTCCCGCTTGCCGACACCGATCGAGCGCTGCTGCGCGCGGCGGCGGGCCGTTCCTACTGCGAGTGGAAGGGGCGGGCGCGCTACGGGTCGCTGGTCGATGGCGAGCAGACACTCGAACGCATCGCCTGGAGCTATCCGGCACCGCTGGCCGGTGCCGAGGTCTTGCACGACCGTGTCGCGTTTCATGCGCGCGGCCTGGACTGCACCGTCGGCGGGGTAGCGGTGCAGCCGCAACCCGGCGGTTTCTATGGCGGCTGGATCACACCCGAGCTGGTCGGACCGTTCAAGGGGGCGGCGGGCAGCGAGGGCTGGTAAGCGTCTGCCGATGGCGGTCGAGGTTGCGGCGGCGCGCGAGCGCGACCTGCCGGCACCGGGGCACAGCCGGTCGATCCGACATGGGCGGCGGGGCGGCCGGCGCCGACCGGCGAGCAAAAAAAGACCCGGACGAACCGGGTCGAGGTCGGAGGAGAAACGGAAAAGGAATGTCGGCGTCGTGCCGGCCGGGCAAGCCCGGGGTCGCCTGTGGAGGGTCAGGCGGCCTCGGTCTCTTCCTCGGCGCGGACGCTGCCGCGGCCCTTGCCGGCGCGTGCCGGCGGCTCGCACAGGCCGCAGATGTAGTTCTTGGTCAGCTCGTAGGTATGGGTCACGAACTTGCCGTTGCAGCGGCAGCAGGGGGTCAGCGTCACCATGCCCGCGTCGACGAACTTCACCAGGCGCCAGGCCCGCGTCACCGAGAGCAGCGGATCGAGGTTCTGCGCCTTGATCTGCTCGATGTACAGCTCGTAGGCCTTGATGATCGCGTCGATCTCCTCGAGTTCCGTCGTCTTGTTCAGGTACTCGTAGATGTTCAGGAACAGCGAGGAGTGGATGTTCGGCTGCCAGGTCATGAACCAGTCGGTGGAGAACGGCAGCATGCCGCGCGCCGGCGATTCGCCCTGGACTTCCTTGTACAGGCGCAGCAGGCGCTCGTAG
>Ga0209698_10004448_pt1 | contig 15344 bp, 13 predicted proteins | sample LitLauG_LLR_2012_FD_187203 | JGI IMG/M metagenome (GOLD analysis project Ga0209698, IMG submission 187203) | Freshwater sediment microbial communities from Pennsylvania, USA - Little Laurel Run_MetaG_LLR_2012 (SPAdes) (version 2) | ecosystem: Environmental > Aquatic > Freshwater > Creek >...
GTTTTTCCCCCAATGTATAACCCCGCGAAGTGGTAGGGTCCCAGTGCTATTCCTGAGGGTGCGATCTGCGCAGGAGGAGTTGTGAAGAAACCCGAAAACCCCCAAGAACCGTTCCGACCTGCGTCTTCCCGCGCATTCTCACTTCGGCAGACGTCTGCCAATTCCAAAACGGGAACCTCGCCCACTTTTCTTCTCGCATACCTCTTGACTTAGCTTTCACTTCCAGCTACTTCTGGTACATAGTCATTTGCTCTTTGGCATCCGAATCACCCCTAACTCTTAGTGGCTCAAGATTTTGCCCCTAAGTCATTGTAGCCCTAGGATTTTTTCTTCAATTTCCGGCTAACTCAATGATTCCAATAGACCAGGGGGGAGGGGGGTGGGGGGTAATTACCAAACCGTAAATACCATCCCAAAATGGAAATCCTATCCGGCGAGGTCCCATTTCCCTTGCGCTACAATCGCGTCATGCGAGGATTTCTACTGCCTGCCGCTGTGATCGCCAGTCTCACGGTTCTCTTCTCTTTGACCCCACTTGCCAGCGCCCAACCCAAAGACGCTCCACAGCAGGAATCCGCGCCGGATGTGCCCGATGCGATTGCCATCCCCGAAGGTCTTCAGCCCGTGCTGTTCGTGCGCGCTTCCGGTTCGCAGATCTATATCTGTCAGGCTGACGCTGCGGGCACGTACAGTTGGACGCTGAAGGCTCCCGAGGCAGAATTGAAGGATCGCAAGGACAAGGTCATCGGGCAGCATTCTGCAGGACCGACCTGGAAGTTGAAAGATGGCAGCGAAGTGACAGGAAAGGCGATCGCCCACATCGATCCACTCGACTCAGACTCGATTCCCTGGCTTCTCGTTGACGTCGTCACCAACTCCGGCAAAGGCGCACTCGCGAAAGTGACCAAGATTCAGCGCGTGCACACACATGGTGGCAAGCCCGGGAACGATCCCTGCGACGAATCTCACAAGGGCGCAGAGACGAAGAGCGCCTACACCGCCGACTATTATTTCTTTGCGCCGGTTAAGTAGGTATGAAGCTGACCGGAGACCTTGGGCATCTAACTAAGAGTTGAATTCAGGAGGATTCCATGCGGGACGTGATCATTGCATCGTCGGTGCGGACGCCTGTAGGCCGCGCTTTTAAAGGCACGCTCCGCGCTACGCGTCCGGATGAACTGGCCGCAGTGGCGATCAAGGGAGCGCTCGACCGCGTGCCCCAGCTCGACGCGAAGGAAATCGAAGATGTAATCATCGGCTGCGCTATGCCTGAGGCAGAACAGGGGATGAATGTCGCTCGTATCGCTTCCCTGCGCGCGGGTCTGCCAGTCGAAGTCTCGGCTCTTACGATCAACCGCTTCTGCTCTTCCGGGTTGCAGTCGATTGCCATGGCAGCGGAACGAATCATGTCGGGCGGCGCGGAAGTGATCGTCGCCGGCGGAACCGAGTCCATGTCGATGATCCCGATGGGCGGCCACAAGGTCTCGCCAAATCCCTGGCTGGTCGATCACTATCCCGACGCCTACCTTTCCATGGGGTTGACCGCCGAGCGACTCGCGCATCGGTTCGCGATCACGCGCGAGGCAGCCGATCAGTTCTCGCTGCGCAGCCATCAGAAGGCGCTGGCCGCGATCCAGGCTGGCAAGTTCGAGGATGAAGTCGTGCCGGTACCAGTCAGCTTCAGCACGCCCAATGGGTCGAAGCCGAAGCGGCAGGAGATCGTGTTCAAAGTCGATGAGGGCCCGCGCGCGGATACGTCGCTTGAAGCACTACTTGCACTGAAGCCAGCGTTTCACGCCAAAGGCACCGTGACCGCCGGAAACTCTTCGCAGATGTCCGACGGCGCCGCCGCCGCTGTAGTGATGTCGGCCGAGCGCGCACAAGCGTTGGGCATCAAGCCGCTGGCTCGCTTCGTTTCGTTTGCAACGGCCGGATACAAGCCGGAGGAAATGGGACTCGGACCGGTGTTCGCCATCCCGAAAGCGCTGAAGATGGCCGGACTGAAGCTCTCCGACATTGATGTGATCGAGTTGAATGAAGCCTTTGCCGCACAATCGTTGGCGGTGATCAAGGAAGGCGGGCTTGATCCTGAAAAGGTCAATCCCAATGGCGGAGCGATCGCACTGGGACATCCACTGGGATGCACGGGTGCCAAACTTACAGCCAGTGTGATCCGTGAACTGAAGCGCCGGAACGCGCGCTATGGCATGGTTACCATGTGCGTCGGCGGCGGCATGGGAGCGGCGGGAATTTTCGAAAACGTCTAAGGGAAAGCGGCGCTATAATTTGAGCAAGGAGGTTCCTATGACTTCGGTCCGCCTTCTTACAGTCGCCGTGCTCGTCTGCACCGCGTCAGCCTTTGCCCAAGAACAACTCCCCTCAGTGACTCGTGCGAGCCAGACTGCCGAGCCGCAAGAATCTCCACGAACTTCAGAGCCGTGGAAGATCGTCCGGGACCAACCAGCGGACTTGAACACCGGAAAGAGTCGTCCTCAACAATTCCAGATCGATGCATACAAGATTGACCGATTCAGGATCGACCCAAACCGCCGACCCTTCAGATGGGGTTCGCAAGACGACCCCATACTCATCGAGCCGGCCTTCCTTATGGATGGACAACTGGGAGATGACACCGTGTGCTACAAAATTCGCAGCTATGTGGTGGCGCGCGATAACAAGGATTCGGATTCCGTTCATCCCGTCAGCTATTCGACGTGTCAGCCGGCGAGTCGCTATCGTCTGAGAAAGACGCTGATCCAAACAGACTCGTCGGACCGCTGACGTTGCTCTCTAACACTTCTTTACCCGATCGCTACGCTCATTTACACGATAAGTAGTAGCCTAAAACTGGACGCTACGTCGTACCACGCGAGGCATCCCCAGCCCTTAATCGCGTGGTTGGTAGGAGGTGCTGTGTGCGGCTCTCCGGCCTGTCTCTAACCGCAGTTCTCGTGTTTTCATCCTTCATGCTGGCCCAACACGGCTCCAGCGCAGGCGGTTCCAGTGGATCTTCCAGCAGTTCGTCTTCCGGAGGCGGATCTCACAGCGGTTTTTCGGGCGGATCGAGCTATTCGGGTGGCAGTTCCGGCGGAAGCCATAGTTCCGGAAGCGGCTCCAGCCATTCGGGTAGCAGCGGCGGCCACAGCGCCGGCAGTGGGCACAGCTCAGGCGGCAAGTCGATCTCGAACGGGTCGGCCTCGCGCGGCAAGAATGAACATGGAAGCCACGTAACTTCGCGCAACAGGATGGAAGGCTCAGCGTCGAAATTGGTACATCCCATCCATGAGCCGAAATCAGGCGTGGCCCAGCGAGCAGTTCTACCCGAGAAGCGGAATTTCTTCTCCTTCCTGCGTCATCCGTTCCGAAAACCACCAAGGAAAGTGGGGGCAAAACCAGCTTTGTATCTCCCAAGACCGATCTGCCCGAAAGGCCGCTGCGCGCCGCCCTGTCCCGTCGGACAGGTCCGCAGTGGCGGAGCATGCACACCTTCAGTCGCCCCGGTGTGTGTCCCTGGTCAGATTTGGAATGGCATCTCTTGCGGATACGACCAATGTTCACATGGAGCGATTTGGAACGGCAGTAATTGCTTTTCCCACACACGGTTCCTGGACAACTGCCTTAGCCTGCGCATGTCCGTAGAGCGGCAGGCAAAACGCGTGCAAGCGGCGGAAGCGGCTCGGCAAAGTGCCTGCGCGAATGGCCCTGCGCCGGAGTGCTCGCAGGCAACCGCCGCCTGGCAAAGTGAGGATAACCTGCGGCAGAATCTACTCGGGCGATATCAACGATGCCAGATGCAGTCAGTTTCGAGCTATTCGTCGCAATACGGGCGATCGCCGTATGAGTCGACCCTATGGTTCGATTCGCTGCGGTTCAATGCGGATTTTTAGCTCGATGAGAAATTCGGACGAGTGATGGTGCGTCCGGCCTTTACGGGCCGGTCGTTCTCTTGCCCTAACTATCATTCCCCCCACCCGCAGCATTAGAATTGCATCAGCCTTTCCGCCAGGCCTTTACGGTCCGGCGCGTTCATTGGGGGATAGATAATGGCGACGACCACCGCAGTTGCAACAACCAGGATTTCCGGCGGCAGCTTCCTGCTCGAAACCCGGCGTCCCGACGACGTTTTCACGCCTGAAGACTTCAGCGAACAGCATCAGCTCATCGCGCAAACAGCAGAGGAGTTCGCCGTCAACGAAATCGTGCCTAATGTCGAGAAGATGGAGCACAAGGATTTTTCTGTCACGCGTGACTTGCTGCGGAAGGCGGGTGAACTGGGCCTGAGTTCGGTGGAGATCCCCGAGGCCTACGGCGGGCTGGAGATGGACAAGGTCACCGCGGCGGTAATCGCTGACCACATCGCCAAGTACGCCGGATTCGCAACAACTTGGGGCGGCCACACGGGGATCGGCACGTTGCCCATCGTTTACTTCGGTACCGAAGAGCAGAAGAAGAAATATCTGCCGCGGCTGGCTTCGGGAGAAATTGTTGGCGCCTATGCGCTATCGGAGTCGACGTCAGGTTCCGACGCGTTGAACTGTCGCACCCGCGCCGCCCTCTCTCCGGATGGCAAGCACTACATCCTGAACGGCGAGAAGATGTGGATCACTAACGCCGGGTTCGCCGATCTGTATACCGTTTTCGCGAAGTTCGATGGCGAAAAGTTCTCGGCATTTCTGGTTGAAAGAAGTTTTCCGGGCTTCTCGGTCGGGGCCGAGGAGCACAAGATGGGCATCCGCGGTTCCTCCACGTGCCCCATCATTCTGAATGACTGCAAGGTTCCGGTGGAGAACCTGCTCGGCGAAATCGGCAAAGGACACCTGATCGCTTTCAACATCCTGAATATCGGCCGCTTCAAGCTGGGCGCGATGTGCTTGGGCGGCGGGCGCGTCTCGACAGAGAATGCCATTAGCTATGCCAAACAGCGCAAGGCGTTCGGCAAGGTCATTGCAGATTTCGGACTGGTGCGGGAAAAGATCGCCAACATGGCGACGCTGCTTTACGTCGGTGAGTCGCTGGTTTATCGCACCGTTGCCATGATGGACGCGGCGCTGAGCGAAGTGGACAAGGGCGCGGCCGACGCGGCAAAGCAAAGGTTGAAGGCCATCGAGGAATACGCGGTCGAGTGCTCGATCATTAAAGTCTGGGGCTCGGAGATGATCGACTACATCGTCGACGAGACGCTTCAAATCTACGCGGGCTATGGCTTTGTCGAGGAATATCCCGCCGAGCGCGCTTATCGTGACGCGCGCATCAACCGAATCTTCGAAGGAACGAACGAAATCAACCGGCTGATCATCACAGGCTTCCTGCTGAAGCGCGCGATGACTGGCCAGTTGCCGCTCATGCCTGCCATCAAAAGACTGATGGATGAGGTGCTTTCGGGCCCCTCGATGGGCGAGGAAATCGAAGGCGCTCTGGCTGAGGAGCGGAAGTTGGTTGCGCAGGCCAAAAAGCTGGGACTATTTGCGGCTGGGTCCGCCACGCAGAAATACATGCAGGCGATTCAGGATCAGCAGGAGATCATGGGCGCGATCGCCGACATGACGATCGAGACCTACGCGATGGAGTCAGCGGTATTGCGCGCGCAGAAGATCGTCGAAAGCAAGGGCGAGTCCGGCGCAGCGTTGCCTGTGGCCATGACTCGCGTGTACTTGTCGCAGGCGATGGAGAAGATCGAATCAGCCGCGCGCAAGGTGATTGCCGCAGTAGCCGACGGCGACATGCTGCGCACCCAACTCGCGATTCTGCGCCGGCTCGCAAAATATGAACCTTTCAATACCGTCGAATTGCGGCAGCAGATCGCGCAGAAGATGATTGAACGCGGTAAGTACACGCTGGCATAGCGAACGGCTTATCACGAACTTTTGTTTTGCGTTGTCATCCTGAACGAAGCGAAGGACCTATGCACTTCCAGCCAGTTGCATAGATCCTTCGCGGCAAAAACAAGCCGCTCAGGATGACAAGCTTCGATCATGTTTGAAGCGATCAGACCCCTGATACAAATATCCCGATGAAAAACGGATTGCACGCCCTTGCTCTCCTTGCGCTGGCAGCTTCTTTGACTGCTCAGTCGAAGCCGGCTGCGCAGCCAGATTCTGCAACCTTCGACGCTGACGGCACAGCCCACATCACGCGCGTAGTGCCGATGCCCAATACGATCAGTCCGGAGGCGCAGACATGGCTGGAATCGCTGACCCACACGACTCCCGGGCCCGAAACTCTTGCTGAGCGTCGCGCCCGGACCGACGCGTGGCGCGCGCAGGATTCCGCCGAAGCGCGGAGGTTGTATCCCGTCAATGTGGAGGAAGCGACCTTTGCCGGCGTTCGTACCGACATCATTACGCCGCTGACCATGCCCGCCGAAAACAAGAACCGCGTCCTGATCAACCTGCACGGCGGAGGCTTCAACTCCGATTCAGGATCGCTGATCGAGGGCGTCCCAATCTCAAGTCTGGCCAAGATGAAGGTCGTGTCGGTCTATTACCGGCTCGCGCCGGAAAATCCTTTCCCGGCCGCGGTCGATGACGTCGTGGCGGTTTACAAGGAACTCCTGAAAACCTACAAGCCGCACAGCATCGGAATCTTCGGAACCTCGGCCGGTGCGATTCTGACTTGCGAAGTAACGGTGAAGGTGAAGCAACTCGGCTTGCCGCTGCCCGGCGCGTTGGGAGTTTTCTCGAGCCTCGCCGATTTCAGCCGTCCCAGCGACTCGCGCCAGCTATTCACGCTGAACGGATTCCCCGGCCAGTTACAGCCGGTCGACCCGCAGCACTTGCCGGATAACGAATACGCTGGAAAAACAGATCGCAAAGATCCCGTGCTCTCCCCTCTCTTCGCGGACCTGCACGGCTGGCCGCCGAGCCTGCTGGTGACGAGCACCCGCGATCTGCTGCTGAGTGACACCACGATTTTTCACCGCGCGTTGCTCCGCGCGGGAGATGACTCGCAGTTGGTGGTCTTCGAGGCTCTGCCGCACGCCTTCTGGTATCACTTCCAACTGCCGGAAACTCGCGAGGCGCTCGAACTAATGGCCAGGTTTTTCGACGCGAAGGTTGAACGTTAAGCAACCGGCTGCTACAGTTTCTCGTCTCATTCCAGCCCCGAGGGACTCGCAATGAAGTGCACTCGTATCGCCCTAGTGGCCACTTATCTTTTATTGATTCTTGCTGCAATTTCGGCTCGAGCCGAAGTCACGCTGCCCTCCCTGCTGGCCGATCATATGGTCCTCCAGCGTGGATTGCCGGTGCACGTCTGGGGCAAGGCCGCCGAACATGAAACCGTCTCGGTAGCATTTCGAGGCGAGACTCAATCCACAATCGCCGATGACCTTGGACGCTGGAGCCTGTATTTTTCTCCCGGTGAGGCCGGCGGACCGTTTCAGATGGTGATCAAAGCCTCGAATACGATCCAATTGAACGACATTCTGGTCGGTGATGTCTGGGTCGCCTCCGGGCAGTCCAACATGGAATTTTCCATGAAGGGGCTTACGAATCCAGACGCCGAGATCGCCGCAGCGCAATATCCGAAGATTCGCATCTTTCGGGTCGAGCACCGGCCGTCCGACTATCCGCGCTCCGAAGTAGAAGCGAAGACCTGGGCGCCGTGCACGCCCGAAAGCGCGGCGGAGTCGTCGGCGGTGGCCTATTATTTTGCACGCGATCTCTATCAGAAGATGAACGTACCCATCGGGTTGATCGAAAGCTTCTGGGGCGGGACTCCAGCCGAATCGTGGACCAGCCTGCACACGTTGTCCGCCGACGCTTCGCTGATGCCGGTTTTTGCCGAGCGAGCAAGGATGGTTGACGAGCAGGAGTCCGTTCTTCTGGCACAAGCGCGGGAGGAGCACGACTATCAGAAAGCGGTCGAGCAGGCCAAAGCCGAGGGCAAGCCCGCCCCTTGGAGAAAATGGCATCCCGATTTTGCCGCGTGGGCCCCGGCTGCGCTTTTCAACGGCATGATTGCGCCGCTGACACCATTCGCGATCCGCGGAGTCATCTGGTATCAGGGCGAAGCCAATTCCGGTGAGAGAGCTTCGCTCTATGCGCATTTGTTCCAAACCATGATCGGCGACTGGCGCCGGGTGTGGGATGAAGGCGACTTCCCTTTCCTGTTCGTTCAGATTGCAAACTGGAATACGGAACCGGACGGCCGCTGGCCCGAGGTCCGCGATGCGCAGCGTCGAGCGCTGGCACTGAGGAAGACGGGCATGGCAGTGACCATCGACATCGGAGATCCAGTCGATATTCATCCGAAGAACAAGCTGGATGTGGGTCTGCGCCTGGCAAGGGCAGCGCGTGCGATTTCCTACGGTGAAAAGCTTGAGTGGTCCGGTCCCTTGTACCGGCAACTCACGCGCGAAGAACACGCGCTGCGGGTCTGGTTCGATCATGCCGCCGGACTCGCGGCGAAAGGCGGTCCACTGGTTGGATTTGAAGTCGCGGGACCTGATGGGAAGTATGTCGCCGCCGACGCGAAGATCGACAGATCATCTGTGATAGTTTCCAGCAGCACAGTTCCGGAGCCGGTTTCAGTTCGATACGCCTGGGCCCCGAATCCAACCTGCAATCTTTTCAACAGTGAAGGGCTGCCCGCGTCGCCGTTTCAGGCTCCTGAGTAGTGTTGTCTATTTGTCCGCCGGCGGGACCAGCATGTAGCTGACGAATGCCACGTGCGTGCTGTCGGGCGACCAAGACGGCACGTTGATAGTCCCCTGCCCACCGAATAGCTTCGCGAGCACAGTGATCTTCTTGTCCACGAGCGACATCAGGCGCAGCATGACGTCCTTATTTTCGGGATGGCCCTTCACCTCTGTGCCGTAGGTCAGAAACACCATCCACTGTCCGTCGGGCGAAATGTGCGGGAACCAGTTGTTCAGATCGTCGGAAAAGACCTGCTCCTGCTCGCTGCCATCGGCTTTCATGCGCCAGATCTGCATGTGGCCAGTGCGCTCGGAGTTGAAGTAGATGTACTTTCCATCGGGTGAATACTCCGGGCCGTCGTCGAGGCCCTTCGCAGTCGTGAGTCGCGTTTCGTCTCCGCCCGCGGCCGCGATCGTGTAGATATCGAATTCCTCGTTCCGCTGCCCGACAAAGGCCAGCGTCTTTCCATCCGGTGACCAGCCATGCCAGTACGAAGGAGACTTCTGGGTGATGCGCCGCGGAGTGCCTCCGGTGATTGGAACAATGTAGACCAGAGAGTTGTGATCTCCCTGCGAGTTGTCACTGATAGCAATTTGTGTGGCGTCGGGAGAGATGCCGTGGTCGTTGTTGCAGCGGTTGGCGAATCCGGTATCTATAGTCGCCGGCTTATCGCTGCCTACTTGGAGGCGTTCGACGTGACCATTTCGATTGAACAAGAACGCCTTCCCGTCAGGCATCCAGTTGGGGGCTTCAAAGCGTCCCTGCGCCAGGTACACAACGCGACGATCCGCGGATGCGATGTCGACCGTTTCCAACGTACTGTAGAGAACCGGCTCTCCAGAAGAAGCCGCCGCTTGCGTCAGCCCGACATTCGAGAACACGGCCTGTTCCACCACATCTTTGTCATGCGAGCAGACGCCGAGTCCCACATAGAACTCGCCATGCAGCGGAATGCGAAACCATCCGCCCGCAGGTTGAACATCACCCTCAGAGCCAAGCGCCATGTATACATAGTCGCCGCGCTTCACGATTCGCAGGCGCTTCGGCGTGGAGAGTTCCGACTGAACCTCGCGCGTCACTGCGCCTTTTTCACCGCGGAATTGCAGCGAAGTCAGCCCGCTGGCGTGCAGAGCAACGTCGGCATAGACCGAATCGCCATCCAGACTCTGCCGCAGCATGAGCACAGCCTTCTTGTGTTCATTCCCGGTTTTGGTTAGGAATCTAATGTCAGCCGTCAGGGTCACGTCTCCTGACACCTTCTTCCACGCAAACTGAAACGCGTCGGCCGTGGACCACATATTCTCACCGCTACCGCTGATCGTGTAGGTCTTCTTCCCCGCGTCGTAATCGACCGAGCCAGCGTGCAACACGGTGCCCACATCGCCGTGACTTTCGAAAATGCCAACGGGAGCAGCCGTCTGGGCCTGGATGAATCCATGAGACACGATGGCAGAGAGTTCAACTAGTACTACCCATGCATAAGTCCGGATCGTCGCCACGTCGAGGCTCCTTGGTATATCGCCAGACACGTGAAATGGAAGAGAGATTGTAAACCGAGCGCCTTCCTCTGACCACTGCGACATGGCTTGCTGGTCTTCTCAACCATTTCTGTATCCGCTTGCGACCGATTCTGGTAAAACATTCGCATATGAAAAAGATTGCTTTCGTGGCCGTCGCTTGTATTCTTGTCCCATTGTTGATCTCCCCCGCCTTTGCGCAAGAAAAAACATCTCCCTCGGCCAACCTGGCGCTCACGCCTCCCATGGGCTGGAACTCGTGGAACAAGTTCGCCTGTAACGTGAGCGAAGACATGATCAAGAGCATGGCCGACGCGGTGGTGAAGTCGGGCATGAAAGATGCGGGATACGTGTACGTCAACATCGACGACTGCTGGCAGGTGAGCCGCGACGCGAATGCCAACATTGTGGTCGACCCCCAGCGTTTTCCGCACGGCATGAAGGCAGTGGGAGATTACATCCACTCTTTAGGTCTGAAGTTCGGCGTTTATTCTGACGCGGGGTCGAAAACCTGTGCGGGGCGTCCCGGAGGCCTCGGCCATGAGTATCAAGATGCAGTGCAATATGCTGCCTGGGGCGTGGACTATCTGAAGTATGACTGGTGCCATACGACTACGCAGGATGCCAAGGCTTCGTACGCCAATATCCGCGCGGCTCTCGACGCCTCCGGACGTCCCATCGTGCTCAGCATCTGCGAGTGGGGAACCGCCAAGCCGTGGCTCTGGGGCCAGGAGGTCGGCGGCAATTTATGGCGTACAACAGGCGACATCAATGACCGATGGGGCGGCAAGCAGAAGTGGCCCGACGGGAGTTGCTGCTCGAATGGTGTGCTGGCCATCCTCGATCAGCAGGTTGGGCTGCAATCCTATGCCGGGCCCGGACATTGGAACGATCCCGACATGCTCGAGGTCGGCAACGGCGGAATGACCGACGCAGAATATCGCTCGCACTTCAGTCTGTGGGCGATCCTGGCCGCGCCGCTTATCGCCGGAAATGATCTGCGCAACATGCGTCCGGAAATTCACGACATCCTCACGAATAAAGATGTGATCGCCGTCGATCAGGATCCCCTCGGACGCGAGGGCGAGCGCGTTGAAAAGAACGGAGACCTGGAAGTCTGGGCAAAGCAACTGAAAGACGGCAGCCGCGCTGTGCTCTTGCTCAACCGCGGCGAGTCCGAGCAAGAGATCACGGCGAATTGGGAGGATCTCGGTTACCCGAAGGCGCTCAGCGCCTCGGTGCGTGATCTGTGGGAGCACAAGGATCTGGGGAAGATGACGGGGAAGTTTTCCCCGCGCGTGGCCCCTCACGCTGTAGTGATGGTCACTGTCAAACCCTAAAGGCATAAACCACAAAGGGCACAAAGGTTCACGAAGGAACCCGGAGCTGAGTTTCCTTTGTGAACCTTCGTGCCCTTTGTGGTTCAAGGTTCTGCACTTCTACTCTCTCGGAAAGTTCGGATCAGCCTTCACTTCCTCGATTTGTGCCGTGTGGCGCGCACTGTGGGTCCCCAACAGCAGCAGCCATTGATAGCCATCCAAAGGCCCGAACGCCGGGTGGTCGAAGAAATGATCCCGCAGATCGTCATTCGTGGTCCGGATGTAGTCCATATTGGACTTGCGGGCGTCCTCGAAAGCCTTCGTCAACTCCGCTTCCGTTGCCCAGCGTCCCGTAGGACGCAGCATCTCGGGGGCCTGCGCCTTATGGCTGCGGTCGGGCATCTTTTCGAGAATCAGCTGATCCTTGCCCTTCACTTGCTCGCGCTTCTCCGGTGCTGCAAGAGACTGCATGAGCGGATGCTGGATCAGTCCCATGATGGTCGTCTCGGAGACGGTAATGTGCTCAGCCACCTCCGCTACCGACCAGCGATCAGGCGCGGGTTTGAAGGTCCACTGCTTCTGTGACAGCCCGGATATCGATTTAATGAAATTGTCGTGCGTGGTCTGAAACAACTTCAAAGCTGTCTCGCGCTCTTCGGGGGTGAGGGTGGTTACTGTCGGTTGAGCCGTCTGTGAGAGGGCAGAACTCACCAGCAGGCAAATCGTCATAAACAAGACAATCGTCGCGGACTTCTTCACGTGCATCCTCCTCCTGTGACTCAGGACTGTGCTAAGGATGCGGGGAGCCTGTGCGGGATGCAAAATCATTCGCGCTGTTTCTTCAATTCTTCCATGACGCTCTGGATGAGTTCCTTGGCGTCGGTCAGGTTCTTCATGATCAGCTGGATATCCATCACCGGCTTGCCCGGCCAGCGCTGGCTCTGGCAATAGACGCCGTGCTGACCGACCAGGGCCATGGCATCGGTGATGGAATCCATGGTGACGGCCAGCCGGCCGCGGGGGACGCCCATCATGGTTTCAAAGTGCTCCAATTCTTCCTGCTTGTCGTCGAATACCGGCATGGGACGATTGTAACTGCGCTGCGCTGTGGAGGATAATGGGCCGCTGACAAAATCAATTTTCAATCGTCAAAGTATGTTTGGTCATACCAGCTATCTCAAAAGGAGAAACAATGCAAAAAAGAATCGCCCTCCTCACGCTTTTCGCCTTCGTAGCCGCTACCGCCTGTTTCGCCCAACGTCCGAGCCCGGCTGCGTCAGCCTCTTGCGACCTCGGCGGCGGTAAAACCATCAAGACAGACTATTCCAGCCCGCGACTGCGAGGACGCAAGATGATTGGCGAGCACGAACCATACGGCCAAGTGTGGCGCGCTGGAGCCAATGAGGCCACAACCTTTGTCACCAGCAGCGACCTTGTTGTAGGGGATAAGATTGTGCCCGCTGGCGGCTACACCATCTTCGTAGTCCCGAATGCAGACAAATGGACGCTCGTCATAAGCAAACAAACAGGAGAGTGGGGCACGCAGTATCCGGGCCCGGAGAAAGATCTCGCGCGAGTCGACATGAAGCTTTCGACGCTGCCGTCGCCAGTCGAGAACTTCACCATCGCGTACGACAAGGCTGCGAGCGGCTGCACAATGCGTATGGAATGGGACACGACCCGAGCTTCAGTGGATATCAAAGCCAAGTAGCGCCGCCGTCCCGGCGGCTGTCCGGCGGGCATCCTTCGACTTCGCTCAGGACAAGCCTTGCCCGCCCAGTGGCGGGGGCAAGTTGCCCCCGCTACAGCCGGCAGAATGCCGGCGCTACAGCGTCCGCTTGAACAAAGGAATCGCAATACCCAGCGTTACCGCCGCAAACACACTCAGAAATAGCATGTCCCCCCACACCGCCGAAAGAGTGGTCTCCTTCAACAGCAGGCACTTGAATCCATCCACCGCGTAAGTAAACGGATCGCATCTGGCGATGGCGCGCAGCCACGGTGGAAACGCCTGGATCGGATAAACCGATCCGCTGGGGAAAAACAGCAGTGTATTGAGAATGCCGAACATAGCGCGCGGCACCAGCGGGTCCTCAATGCGCACCATCAGCAGGAACATCATCGTGTTCAAGGCCAAGGATGTCAGCACGATCATGAGCACCAGTCCGACCATCGTTGTCGGATTGAAAATGGTTCCGACGCCGGCAAGCATGGAACCAATCCCCACGATAATGGCGCCAGTCATGACGGCTTTAATCGCTCCCGCCAGATTCAATCCCAGAACAAGTTCCAGCTTCGTGATCGGCGTGACCAGGTAGCCCTCGTGTACGCCGCGGGCCTTATCGTCGATGTACAACATGCCCCCACCGATCATGACCGACACGAACATGGCCAGCACGAGCGACCCGGGCAGCAGATACTTCATGTACTCGATATAGGGATAAAGCTCGACGATGCTCAGCGCCGTCTGCTGCAATATGCGCGGAGACGCTGCTGGCTGGTTGAGCGCGTTGGTCAAGTCAGCCAGCTCAGCCTCGACCGCCGCACTCATGAAGTTGTCGCTGTTATCGACGACCAGCACGATCTGCGGATGATTCTGCTCATACACGCGCCGCGAAAACTGCGGTGGGATAATAACCGCACCTTGCAGCTTGCCGTTGCGGACATCTTCGGAAGCCTGCTTGTCACTGACATAAGGAATCGGAGTGAAGGTGCGGATGTTGGCTCGAACCGAATCGAACGCTTGGCGAATCCGGAGCGCCTGCGGTCCCCCGTCCTGGTCGACTATCGCGATCTTGGCATCGTGAATTTTCCCGCCGAATGCGTTGCCCAGAATGATGAGCTGTACCAGGGGAAAGATCATCGACGCCAGCATCAACGCCGGTGAGCGGAAGAACTTGCGCATTTCGCGCTCAACAATGGCCATCATTCGATTCATTGCGATAACTCCAAATCTTCCTCTGTGAACCTCTGTGTCCTCTGTGGTGAAAGCCTTAACGGCACTATCCCAGAGGACACAGAGAACCCCAGAGGCAAATCACGGCTGCAACCCGGGCCTCTGCGGCATCACAAACGCATACGCCTTCTGCAATTCGTCCCGCAGCTGCCGACCGGTGTAGTGGACGAACACGTCATCAAGCGTGGTGTTCTGCACGGTGAGCGTCCTCACTTGCACGCCATTCTTCACTGCCATCTCGACCAGTTCCGTGGTCGTGCGCGAACCGTTTCCCGTCAGTACGCGATACATCCCTGCACCCTCGTGCTGCACCGATGTCACGTCGTCGAGCGTGTGCAACTTCTGCTCCCAGTCGGCGGGGGGATTGTCGAACTGCGCCTCGATCACATTCGATCCCGGCACACTCTCCTTCAGCGCCATGGGAGCGTCGAGTGCGACTAATTTCCCGTGGTCGACGATGGCGATGCGGTCGCACAACCGGTCGGCCTCATCCATGTAGTGGGTCGTGATGAGAATCGTCAGCTCGCGGTGATCCTTGATGTTGCCCAGCATCTCCCAGACGGCCACACGCGAAACAGGATCCAGACCCGTCGTCGGCTCGTCGAGAAAGAAAATCTTGGGATGATGAACTAACCCGCGCGCGATTTCCAATCGGCGTCTCATGCCTCCAGAGAGCGTCTTGGTTGCCGCGTCGCGCCACTTCGTCAGGTCGACCAACTCCAGAAGCTCGTCGATCGATTTCTTACGCTCCTTCGCCGGGACGTCGTAGAGCTTGGCGTAGATATTCATATTCTCTTCGACGGTCAGATCGAGATCGCTGGTCAGCGCCTGTGGAATCACGCCAATCATTCGCCGGGCGGCATTGGGTTCCTTCGCAACGTCGTGTCCGGCAATGCGCGCCTTGCCGGATGTG
>Ga0209698_10004451_pt1 | contig 15342 bp, 12 predicted proteins | sample LitLauG_LLR_2012_FD_187203 | JGI IMG/M metagenome (GOLD analysis project Ga0209698, IMG submission 187203) | Freshwater sediment microbial communities from Pennsylvania, USA - Little Laurel Run_MetaG_LLR_2012 (SPAdes) (version 2) | ecosystem: Environmental > Aquatic > Freshwater > Creek >...
GAATGAGCCCGAGGCCTGCTCAAAGCCGGCCATAAGGGCGGTCGATTCGCCGAAAGTGCGCGTCAGGCAGACCACGAGGATGCGCTCGCCAGTCTGCAGCAGCTTGTCGAGCGCAGCCGCCAGATGCGGATAGTGCCCATCCAGTACGTAGATCACTTCATACGACAGCCCGCTCGCGCGCAGGCCCTCGCGATACTCCGCATGCAGTGCACAAATGTCTTCGGCGTGCCGAATACCCACCGGTATGATTACTGAGAGTTGCATGGCAGGCTCGTCGGCAACCATCAGCGCAGCGCATCGGTGGCCGGGTTCAAGGAGGTCCGCGTCCGCTGCGTGAGGCGGGCAAATTCATGCTCGCGCAGGTCGCCGAGCTTGTAGACGAGTTCCGCCAGGGCGCCGCAGGAGAGCAGAATGATGGCCGCCGTCAGCAGAATCAATCCCGTTCCGGCGAGCATCATGGAGAATGGCGCGCGCGTCGTCAGTCCAGCCAGCAACGCGTATCCAAAGGTGGCGGTGCCGCCGACCAGCAGCGGCAAGGACAGCACCGCAAACCACAGCAGTGGCCGCGAGGTGAACGAGGCAACCGTCTTGATGACCAGCAGGTCGAGCAGCACCCTGTAGATACGTGACAGGCCGTACTTGGACCTGCCGAACTGGCGCGCGTAATGATTGACCTTGATCTCGGCAATGCGCGGGCCGGCGATTGAGGCCATTGCAGGAATGAACCGGTGCATTTCCGAGTACAAGGGAATACGCTTGATGACTGCCGCCCGGTACGCCTTGAGCGAGCAGCCATTGTCCTTGATTGGCACGCCCGTGACCCGGCCGATGAGCCAGTTGGCGATGCGTGACGGGATCTTGCGCGATACCAGCTTGTCCTGCCGATTGAAGCGCCAGCCCACGACGATGTCGTACCCTTCGGCTATCTTGTCCAGGAACAGGCCAATATCAGCCGGATCATTCTGCAGATCGCCGTCCATGGTCACGAGAATCTCGCCTTGAGCCTGTTCGATCCCCGCGGCCATCGCCGGGGTCTGTCCGTAGTTGCGCCGAAATTTGACGACGCATACGCGTGCATCAAGGCGGGCGATGTGGGTGGCCAGCCGTACCGTGTCGTCTTTGCTGCCGTCATCGACGAACACCATCTCGTAGGAGATGCCAAGTGGGTCGATCGCGGCCACGATGGCCCGATGCATCGCCGCGATACTCTCGGCCTCATTGTAGAATGGCACAATGATGGAAACGGTCGGCGCTGGCGCCACGATTGGTGACTCATGACTAAAACGCAATGGTAGGTCATTTGGCAGGCGCGGAACCAGTCGATCGGCTGTCGATATTGTGACGAGCGTCCGGAATACACTGATTACGGGGTACGGAGTCGAAGCTCATGCGGCGGCCGGCGTGAGCGGCTGGCCCCATTTCCGGCGCCGGAGTATCCGCGAGCCCAGCAAGCTGCCGGCCGCGGTAAAGGCCAACCACGCCAGCCCGGCGCCCGCCAGCACGCCGATCAGGCCCCAGCGGCTGCCATACGTGGCCAGTCCAGCACCCACTACCACGGCACACCATGCGAACAGGTTGAGTGACAGCAGGTCGCGCGACGTACCCAGGGCATTGACGGTCGAGGATGCCAGGGACTCACAGATGCGAACCAGACCGACCGCGACCACCACCAGCGTCAGCGATCGGGTAATCTCATAGCGACCCCCCAGCAGCCGGCCATGGATCCACGGCATGGCCAGCACGACCACAATGCCCGTCAGCAGCGCGACGAATGCGGCTACCAGGCCTTCCTGACGCAATAAACGTCCGATGGCGCTACGTTCCGTGCAGCGTCGCAGCCGCGGCATCAGGGTAAAGCTGATCCCGATTTGCAGCATGCGAAATGGCGAGGCGGCCACGGCGGCCACGGCGGCAAAGCTCGCGAGGGCCTCGATCGACAGGTTGCGCGGAATGACCAGGCGCTCGAGCTGGAACAGCACACTCATGGCCAGCTGGCCGCCGACGACGCTGGCTCCTTCCCGCAGCACGATGCTCGGCTGCAGTTTACCAGCTGCCGCAGCCTTCGGCATGCGCGGTGCCAGGGACCAGGCTGCCGCCGCCGTGAGCAGGTAGCCGCCCGCCACCAACTCGGCGATGGATTGACTGCGCGGCGCTGGCAGGTAGACAACCAGGGGCACCACCGCAAGCAACACGTAATTGTTCAATTGCATGATGGCCAGCGCCTGCACGTTCCGTCGCGCCACTTGAAAGAAGGCCACGGCCACGCGCGTTGTGCTGGCTCCCAGCACAGTGACGGCCACAGCCACGGCGAGCCCGGCCTCGAGTCCCGAAATAAGGATGGCCGCAGCCGCTACGGTGACTGCGACTGGCACGCAGACCAGCAGCAGCAGGCGCAGTAAGCCCTCGCCGGCATGCAACCCATGGCGGACCGTCGCGACTTCGAGGCCGCCGGTGCCGGCAATCATGCCGATCTGGCACCAGGCCAGGAACAGGGCCACTGCGCCGAATTGCGGTGCGCTCAATGCCCGCGCCAGCAGCAGATTGCCGATCGCGAAGCCCACGCCACCCAAGCCGATCAGGCCGGTCGCCAGCACCGCTTCTGATCGAAGGGCGGCGCGCAGCCAGGTCCGATATTGCGCAGGTGATTTCACCGGCCTGCTGCTCCTGCGGGTTTCGCCACGACGGCACGGAGGGCGCCCATCGTGGCGGCGGCCGTCCGGGCCCAGGTGAATTCACGGCTGCGCTCCAGGCTCAAAGCCCCAAAGCGGTGCCGTTGCTCGAGATCGCAGGCGAATGTCCGAATCTTCTCGGCCATGTCGACATCGTCGCCCGGGCGCGCCAACAACGCGCCGCCAGCGGCGACATCGGCGCTGCCGCCGGCACCAATCACGACCATTGGGCAGCCGCACGCCATGGCCTGCAGCACCGTATTGGGGCAGCCTTCGTAGGCGCAGGGGTTGACGAAGATCTCCGCCGCATTGTACAGCAGGTGCAGCTCCTCGAACGGCACGAATTCCACGAACCGGACACGCTTGAAGTCCGCCTGTGGACCTTCAGTTTGCAGCAGGTAGTCGCGAATGCGACGGCCCACCAGGACCAGGTCGTGGGGGATCTGATCGCGGATGCGCAGGAATGCGCGGTAAGCGACTTCCGGCGACTTACCGGGGAAGAATTCCTTGGTGTGCATGTCTGGATGCAGTACGCGCGACAGCACCAGCACGAAGCGCTGCGGTAGGCCGAATTTCGCCCGGAACGCTTCCACTGGCCCAGAATCGGCCGCCGGCCGGAAGCGTGGGTCCGCCGCGGAATACTGCACCGTCGCGTGTTCAATTGCCATTCCGAGCACGCGGCGATTTTCCTCGAGGATGAATCGCGAATTGGGAAACACGTGAGCGCAGCGTCGGATGGAGCGCGGGATCATGAAGCGCTGGTACCAGCGATCGAGGCGCGCATATTCGTCCGGACGGGTAAACCAGGAGGGCTCCTGCACCCCCATGGTCACCGGGCAGGGGCTCAGGAATGGCACAAAGAACTTGGGGTTGATGATGACGTCCGCGCGCTCCCGCCAGGCGACCATCGGCACCGCCACCTGGTCCCATATAAAATTGGAGTGCGAAGGCTTCAGAACAGCCTTGGCGTTGGCAAATTCGGCGAACCGATGCAACCATCGGGCCGACTTGAAGATGAGCACGAACTGAACGTCCGGCGAGTCTTCCAGCATCGCGCTGACCAGGCCGTCGGTGAGGGCAAGGAAGCCCGCCTCCTTGTCCATGGCGCGCATCATCACGGCGACCTTCATGATGTGCGTCAGGCGTTCAAGGCGGTGCGCACGGCCTCGATGGTATCAGCCACGTCCTGGTCAGTCATCGCCGGAGAGAGCGGCAGGCTGACGGTTTGTCGCCCGACGCGCATGGCATGCGGGTACTGCTCGGGGCGCCAGCCCAGCGTCTGCTGGTAGTAGGGATGTTCCGGCACACTCATGTAGTGCACGCCGACGCCGATGCGCCGCTCCGATACGGCGGCGAGAAAACGATCGCGGGTTATACCGGCCCTGGCGGCGTCGACCAGCACGGTATACAAATGTCGGGCGTGCACACCGTCCGGCCGTTGCGCTACCGGCAAACCGAGTGGCAGCTCCGCAAAGGCCTGGTCATACGCGGCCCAGATGACATTGCGCCGCTGCAGATTCTCGTTCACGCGGCGCAGTTGATGAATGCCAATGGCCGCCTGCAGATCGGTCATATTGTACTTGAATCCGCATTCGGTCACCTGGTAATGGCGATAGCCATCGGATCCAAAGCGCTTCCAGGCATCCTTGTTCATGCCATGCAGCGACAGCACTTTCACGCGACTGGCCAGCTCGGGCGTTTTCGCGAGTACCAGGCCGCCCTCACCGGTCACCACATTCTTGGTTACGTAGAAGCTGAAGCAGCCAAACTCGCCCAAGGTGCCGACATGCCTTCCATCATGGAGAGTCTCGATGGCATGCGCACAGTCCTCGATGATCATGAGGCCGTGGCGATCGGCGATCGTCCGCAATGCGTGCATGTCGCACGGGCGGCCTGCGAAGTGCACCGGAACTATGGCACGGGTGCGCGGGGTGATCGCAGCTTCGATCGCAGCCGGGTCGATATTCAGGGTCTGCGGATCGATGTCGGCCAGCACCGGGCGCGCGCCCGCATGGATGATGGCATTGACCGTGGCGCAGAAGGTCATTGGCGTCGTGATTACTTCATCTGCGGGGCCCAGACCGGCGGCCACAAAGCTCAAGTGGAGCGCTGCGGTGCAGGAATTGACCGCAACCACGCGGTCCGGCTCGACACCCTTGTAGGCGGCCATGTCCGCTTCAAACTTCTGTACGCGCGGTCCGGTGCCGAGCCAGCCGGACTCGAGCACCTGGACCACCTCTTCGATTTCCTCGCGCTCGATGCGCGGCGAGCCAAACACCAGGAATTTGTCTCTCATGTCCGCAGGTACCTTTTGTCCGAACGCACCAGCCGCTCCAGATATTTGCCGTAGTTTGACCCCTGCAGTGGCGCTGCCAACTGCAGAATGGCATCCTCATCGATGAGCTTGAGCCGGTAGGCAATTTCTTCCGGACAGGCGATCTGCAGGCCCTGTCGGCGTTGGATCATGGCGACGAAATTGCTGGCTTCGAGCAGCGATTCATGGGTACCAGTGTCGAACCAGGCGTAACCGCGCCCCAGCAGATTGACGTGCAGGCGGCCCTGCGCGAGATACAAGGCATTGACCGAAGTGATTTCGAGTTCGCCGCGCGCGGAGGGGGTCACCTGCCTGACGATATCGCAGACCATCGAGTCGTACAGATACAGTCCGGTAACGGCATATGAGGATTTGGGCGCCGCCGGCTTCTCCTCAATGCTTACAGCCTTGCCGTCCAAGTCGATCTCAACTACCCCGTAGCGCGACGGATCGTCCACGTAAGAGGCGAAGATCTCTGCGCCCGATGGCGCCGCGGCCGCAGAACGTAGCAAGCCGCTCAGCCCGTCGCCGTAAAAAATGTTGTCGCCAAGAATGAAGGCTATGGGCTCCTTGCCAATGAAATGACGGCCGATGATCAGCGCTTCGGCCAGACCGCGCGGCTCCTTCTGGACTGCGTAGTGAATGTTGATGCCCCACTGCGAGCCATCACGGAAAACCTGATGAAACAGCGCTGTTTCCTCCGGCCGGGTTATCAGCAGGATGTCCACCACGCCGGCCAGCATCAGAGTGGTCAGCGGGTAGTAGATCATCGGCTTGTCGTAAATGGGCAGCAGCTGCTTGCTGACACTGTGCGTCACCGGGTATAAACGGGTACTCTTGCCGCCGGCAAGGATTATGCCTTTGGTGATCATATTTTGAGTCCAAGACGTCGGCCATCGTAGCGCCGGGCTGTCTCAGCGCACCACCGGCGGTTGCGCAGGTACCAGGCGGTGGTCTTGCGGAGCCCGGACGCGAAGCTTTCCAAGCGGAGCCAGCCTAGTTCGGATTCCAGCTTACGTGCGTCCATGGCATAGCGGCGATCGTGCCCCGGACGGTCGGCGACGAATTGAATCAGCGCACGGTAGCTGCCACCGCCCGCGCGGGGCGCCTGTTCATCCAGAAGATCGCAAATTGCGTGAACTACGTCGAGGTTCCGGCGCTCGCTGTCGCCGCCGATATTGTAGACCTCGCCCACGCGGCCTCGCTCCAGCACCAGTTCCAGCGCCCGACAGTGATCATCGACGTACAGCCAGTCGCGCACATTACCGCCGTCGCCATACACCGGCAGCGGTTTGCCATCGAGCGCAGAAAGCACCACCAGAGGGATCAGCTTTTCCGGGAACTGGTAGGGACCGTAATTGTTGGAGCAGTTGGTGATCAGCACCGGTAGCCCGTAGGTGTGATGCCAGGACCGCACCAGGTGATCTGCGGATGCCTTGGTGGCCGAGTAGGGGGAGTTGGGCCGATAAGGCGATTCTTCGGTGAATCGACCGGACTCAGGGAGCGATCCGAAGACCTCGTCGGTCGAGACATGGTGAAAACGGAATAGGTCGCGACGCGCCTTGTCACATCCCCGCCAATATTCGAGTGCCACCTCCAGCAGCGTGTGCGTGCCGAGGATGTTGGTGGTGATGAAGGCCGCCGGCGAATCGATCGAGCGGTCGACGTGCGATTCGGCGGCCAGGTGCACCACCGCATCGGGGGAAAATTCACGAAACACGCGCGTCACTTCGCCGCGGTCGCAGATGTCGACGCGCTCGAACCGATGCTGCGGGTTGCCGGTAAGTCGATCTAGCAGGCCCGGATCGCTTGCATAGGTGAGCTTGTCGATGTTGGCCACGGACACCACGGGGTCAGTGAGGAAATGGCGCACCAACGCTGAGCCGATGAAACCAGCCCCTCCTGTCACAAGAATTCGCGGTCTTAGTCGCATGAGTCAGTCAGCAGGGACGATAGCATAGGATTCGGAAGCGCGGGTGCTTCTCGCGCGAAACCGCCGGCGCGCACTCCACCCGTTGCAGGTGGCAGCGCGCGCCGGTCCCGGCCGAGATGGTCCCGTATCAGGGCGTGATCGCAATGCCCATCGGGAAGGCGCCCGCGGCGAAGGGGCTGCCGGGCACCGCCGCGCCGTTCACGCCGCCGTTCGCGTCGATGCCGTAGGCATAGATGCCGTTGGTAGCGTCGTCGACGTACACGAAATTTCCGGTCGGGTCTACGACGACGAATTTCGGCGCCGATCCGGTAGGCCAGAACGGGTTCGTCGGAGTCGGCACCAACTTGCCGGCATTGCTTGCAGATATGGCGAAAGCGTACAGCTGCGGGCCGGCCGAATTCACCGTATAAAGATACTGGCCGGTGGGATCGATGGCCACCGCATTGAGCACGGCGCCGGCTGTCACGAAGGTCGGGCTGAAAGGGAGCAATGTTAGCTGACCTGGGCTGCCGCTGCCCGCCGCACCGATGCCGAAGCCCGAGATATTTCCGGAGCCGTCGGTTCGCGGGAAATAGACTTGCGTACCGTTCGGCGTGACGGCCGCAGTGGACGGACCCGACACAGCGGTCGGGCCGGCCAGAGACGTGATCGAGCCATCAGCATTAATGCCGAACGGGAAGACACCCTGCGCATTGGAGACTACGTACAGATAGGAACCGGTGGGATCGATGACCGCATTCAGCGGACTGGTCCCTGCCGTATAGGGGTTGCCAGGCAGCGTGGAAGCGGTCAAGGTCCCATCGGTGGGGCTGACATTGAACAGGCCGATACTCATGCTATTCGCCGTTCCGTCGCCAGAGTTGACTACGTACGCGTAGGCGGCCGTGGGATCGAACACTATGATCGTGGGCGTGACTCCCGTCTGGACCGGGCCGCCGGCCATCAGGGTGAGCGCGCCGCTCGAGGGGTCGATCGTGTAACCCGTGATCGTGCCGTTCGCGCCGGAGCCCCCGTTGCCGTCCTGATTCACGACATACAGATACTTGCCCGTCGGATCGAGCGTGGCGTAGACGGGCGTGCGATCGGTCGCGGTAGTGCTGTTCAGCAGCGTGAGCACCCCGGTGGAGCGATCCGCCTGGAAGATCGAGATGGTTTGATCGTTACGGTTGCTCACGTAGACATAGCGCGCGTTGTTCGTGCAGGCGACCCCGACGTTGGTGACGTTGGCGGCACCGATTGTGCCACTGCCGTTCGTCACGACGCAGGTCTGCGCCGGACTGGAAGGCTGCGTCTTGACCGTCACGGCGTACGCGCCACCGGTTGCGACCATGGTCGCGAAAATGAAGTTGCCGCTGGCGTTGACCGGGAGATCATCGCCGCCGTTGTCCTGCAGGATTAGACCCGCGCCGGTCAGACCGGATACCGTGCCACCGACGCTAAAGGTGTTCGGCGCGTTGTTCGTGCAGGCGACCGCGACGTTGCTGACGTTGGCCGCGCTGACAGTGCCGCTGCCGCTCGTCACGATGCAGGTCTGCGCCGGGCTGGAAGGCTGCGTCTTGACCGTTACGGCGTATGCGGCGCCGCCGTCAAGCGCGGTCGCGAAAGTGAACTTGCCACTGGCACTGACGGGCAGGTTATCGACGCCGTTGTCCTGCAGCACGAGACCCGTGCCGGTCAGACCGGACACCGTGCCGCCCACGGTATATGTCGGGGTTACTGTCACGGCAGCTGTGCTGCTGCCACCACCACCGCAGGCGGCGAGTCCACAAGCCAGCGCGGCAAGGGCGAGTGCTCGGGTAGGGAGCGCAAGCAATGTTTTCATAATTCTTCCTTCAAAATACATCTAGTTCCTGCAAGGCCATTTCGCGGTGAACCGGCGAATTGATCAAGTCTTCGCAGTCTAGCAAACGACATTGCAGTAAACGACGACCCGTGTACCGCATACTCGAGTCGATTTGTGACACAGGTCGCACAACAACGCGCCGCTGCATTAAGTAGGATCGGGCACCGTTGGGCCCAGCAGTGCGCAATAGGCGCGCGCGATGACATCGAAACTGTAGTCGTCACCAACGATGCGCCGGGTTTCCATCGCCATGCGCGTCCAGGCATCGCGGCGTTCCAACAGTCGCTGCAGGTGCGCCAATACTTCCCGCGCCGGAGCGCCGACGGCCACGGATTCGCCCCAATCCGATGGCGGCAGGTCGGCGGCCACGCCGACTGGGGTGAGGACACTGGGCAGACCAACGGCGAACGCCTCGAGTATGGAGACGCCGAAGGATTCTGCCTCGCTCAGGGAAATGAACACGTCGGCCGCCTGCAGATACTCGGCCACGTCGTCCACGCCGCCGCAGAATGCGACAGAATCCTGCAGCGCATGCGCCGCGACGTATCCGCGCGCGGCCAACTCGCAGCTGTCGAAGGAATCGCCTCCCGAGCCCAGCAGCAGCAGCTGCAAGTTGGAGCGCTCCTGGGCCAGCAGCCTCCAGGATTCCAACAATGACATGATGCCCTTCGAATGGGCGAGGCGCCCAGTGAAGATGAACAGAATGCTGTCTGTAGGCAGTGCCAGCTGTACGCGCAACGCCAGTTTACGCTCCGCGGATACCGGTGCGAATTCCGCGCAGTCCACGCCGTTGGGGATCTGCGCGATCTTGCGCGCCGGCGCGCCAATGTCCTTGAGGCGCACGGCGATATCCGGGCAAAAGGCGACGACGCGATCGGCGGTGCGAAACGCGCTCCAGCACAGCACGCGAATGGCGCCGCTCACGGCTCGCTGCCCCCAGCGATGCATGTTCGCGCTGCTCTGCGCCGTCAGATCGAAGGTGACGTCGTTCGCGTTTTCGATGCGCAGGACGCAGCGTTTGCCGAGCAGGCGCGCCGCCAGGCCGGCCGGCGCAGCAAGCAGCCGAAATCCGGAGATGACTACGACGTCGAAACTGTGCCGCGACGCCAGCATGAACGCGAACACGCGTAGCATATACAGCAGATTGGGGAGCAGCGCGGCCCAGCCCTTGCCTCGCTGTTCGCCGGCCGGTCCGAGGTAGCGGATCGGCGCGCCGTCATCCACGATGTCGGGGTCCACGTTCGCGCCGTCGGCGCGTCGGGCGACCACGGTGACTGCGAGGCCCTGCTGTCGCAGGGTGCGCGCCAGCGCGCGCAGCTGACGTACACTGCCCCCGGCGCGAAACGGCGGGTAGTAGTAGGGCGAATCCGACAGGATCAGAAGGCGCATCATAAAGGGGGCTTTCACGGCCGGGAATAATGGGGCGCGGGCACGCTGTCTATTTGCCAAGCAATCTGTGATCGCGATACCAGGCCGCCGTCTCACGGGCGCCATCGGCAAAGCGGATGCGCGACGTGAAGCCGAGCACCCCCTGCGCCTTGTCGGTGGAGAACACAAACGATTTGCGAAAGAAATCCAGGCGGCGCCGGTGCAGTGGGGGTTGAATGCCCAACGGGCGGAGCGTGGTCTCGAGGACGGTTGCGGCAGCGACAAATGGCCATAGTGGCAGGCGCACCGGTAGGGGCTTGCGGCCCAAGGCCTGCGCTATCGCGTTGACCATGTCGGCCGTGGTCATCAATTCGTTGCCGGCCCCAATGAAGGTCTCATTGACTGCCGCAGGACTTTCGGTGACCAGCAACAGCAGACGTGCCAGGTCGCTGACATGAATGCATTGGCGATGATTGCGGCCGGCACCGATCATCGGGAACCGGCGCCGATCAATGGCGCGAAAGAGCTTCAGCAGACGGTAATCGCCGGGTCCATAGGTTTCAGAGATTCGCACGATGCAATAGGGCAGCTTATCGCGGAACGACTTCACCACCGCTTCGGCCTCGAGCTTGGTCTGGCCGTAAATATTGTCCGGGTGCGGCGGGGACGATTCATCCAGAGCGCCTTGGGAGGCGGAGCCGTAGACCCCGATGGTGCTGCCATGCACGAACCGCTGTACACCCGCGGCGCGGCTCGCCTCCAGTAACGTGCGAGTGCCCTCCACGTTGGCCGTTCGAAAGTAACTGTCCGGAACGTTGGCCTCGTGTTGCGCAGCGGCCAGATGAATCACCCACTGGCATCCGGCAGTTATCTGGCGCGCATAATCCGGATTTTGCAGCGGGCCGATTGCCACCTGGACGCCGGCGGCCTCGAGTTCCGCCTGGCGGGCCCGTTCCTGCGCGGTGTTGAGCTGGCCGGCGACCACCACGTCCAGATGCTGCCGGCGCGCCTCCAGTGCCAGGCGCGAGCCGATGAACCCGGTGCCTCCGGTGAGCAGCAGCTTCACGCCGCGCGCTCCAGGGCGGTGGCCTGGCGCAGGCGCAAGGTCTGCTCCGTTGCGGCCAGCTCCTCTGTGCAGCGTTGCAAGGACCATCCCAACAGCTGCTGCATCAAGGTGCAGGCGTGCTCCAGCGCGCCGCGGCCCGGATGAGCGCCGGATCCGAGATCGGTTCTGCGCAGTACAACATCCTCCAGCCGCACTGCCATTTCGCGCTCTACCGCGTACATGACCTCGGCGGCGATCGTGTCAGAGCGGCCGAGGCGCCGGGCCGCAGAATCCGCAGCGCCGGCTCGATCCACCAGCATGTGGTACTCGGTACCGTGGTTGCGCAACAGGGCATCGAGCGATCGTGCCGTGATCGTCGCGGGTCGGCGTTGCTGGGCAGCGGTACGCAACGCCGTGAAATCCTCAATTTCCCCGCCCACGAGCGCGGTTCTAGCGGTGGCCGCGGAGCGCGGGCGGCCCGACCATTGCTGCAGCAACAGATCGAGCGCCTTGCCCGCATCACCGCGTGCCGTGGTGTAACGGATGCCAATCAGCGTGACCAGTCCGTCCACGCCGTGGGCGCGCCGATGATCAATAAAGCGGGATTCCTTGCCGAAGCTCAACTCGTCCACGGTGCTCGCGCCGTCGCCGAAAGGTACCAGCCCGCAATGTGTGCTGACAATCTCCTCGCGGCGCAGATCGAGGTTGGGATGCGAGCCGTTCATTTCGGCGAGCCAGCTGGCCAGCTCCGCCTCATCGATCGCCGCCTCATCGGGGTGGCCCGAGTACACGCGGTGCCACACGCCGATCAGGGTGTAATCGCGCCACGGAACGGCGAAAAGGTGACGCGCGGTACGGCTCACGAGCGCGTCGCGATCGCGGCTTTGACCGGCCAGCGCCAGCGCGTGGCGTGAGGTCGGCGGCCGATTCACGATGAAATAGGCATCGCGGGAGAAATGACCGCGCTGCCAGTCACCGAAACGCCTGTTTCCTTGGAGGAGGTATTCCGCCCCTGGCCCCGCTGCGTTCAGCACGAGCCGCGCCCTCAGGTCGAATTCGCCATCGCCCAGCCGATCGCGGACCCGGGCGCCCGTGACACGCTCGCCCTGCCAAAGGAATTCGGTTGCCTCCGCATAGTTGCAGACCACGGCGCCCGCCCGCGCTGCGGACTTGACGAGAGCAAGCACCAGGCGCGCCGCGTTGTACATCTGTCCATCGTTAAAGATCGCGGCGCCGGTGAGCTGTCTTGGCTCCAGGTCCGGAAACAGATTCAGGGCCTCAGCGCGGCTCAGAAGCCGGGTTCTGGGGATGTGGCGCGTACGATCCGGAATGCCGGCATTGCGATCGAGCGTCAGCAGATCATAGAGGTACATGCCGCAACCCAGGAAGGCCTTCCCGGAGCGACCATGTCCATAGGTGGGAATAACGATCGGCAGCGGTTCGACCAGGTGCGGTGCGATGCGCAGGAAGGCGCTGCGCTCCTGGCAGGAGGAGCGCAGGCGACGCAGGTCGCCGTGCTGCAGATAGCGAATACCGCCGTGCACCATCTTGAAGCATTCAGCCGAAGCGCCGCCGCCGAAATCCTGACGCTCGATGAGCGCTGTGCGAAGCCCGCGCATGCTGGCGTCCCAGGCGGCCGCTGCGCCAAATGCGCCGCCGCCGATCACCAACAGGTCGAACTCGGCATTCGCTAGAGCCCGCGGATCGCGCTTCATACTGACCCAAGCCCGATATGCTGTACCGCCACAGGCCTCATCCTGCGGTCTTTGTGGCGATGGCCGCGATCTTCTTTGAGAGGATGCGTACCTTCTTGCCATAGAGCACAAAGACAATGCGCATGCCGAACTCCAGCATGCTAGTGACCGTGAGGCCGACATAATTCAGCGGATTCTTCCAGAACACGTACAGGCGCAGCGGGAAGGGACGGATGTCGCCGAAGCCGCCGAGTTGCAGCAGCTGGGTCAGGCTATGCTCGGTGACGTTGTAGAAGTGGTCGATGTTGTGGGCGATGTTCTCCGAGCCGACCAGCGGATTGGCGCCATTCATGGCATAGACAATGATGGACCCGCCGGGTTTGAGCGATGTGTGGCACAGCTTCAGGAACGCGATGGTCTCCTCGATGGTCAGGTGATTGAGTTCCTGCTCGGGAATCAGGACATCGAAGGGGGTCGCTGAGCAGTTCTGCAGGAACGGGAAGGCCTCGGCGACCTGACAGGGCAGGTGGCGCCGCCGCGCGTGCTCGACCTTGGCGGCGTCCGAGTCGATGCCGAGCACGTTCTGGTAACCCACCTCGCGCAGCAGGTTCACGAGATACCCGGGACCGCAGCTGATCACCAGAATTCGCGCTTCGCGGTCCTGCGGCAGGTGCGACAGGTAGTTGGCACGGTAATAGGCGCTGAAGCTGGTGTAACCCTGGTCCACGTCCTCGGGCGCCTGCCAATACGAATCGAAGGGCTCGAGGCGCGCTGCGAGCCTGACGATAGCGGGGCGGGCGCCCCCCGGCAGGGGCGACGTTTTCGGGTTACTGGACATGCCTCACTCCTGACGTCTGGGGCTAGTATATAAAATGGTCGTTTCCAGTATCCATGCACGCTCCCCACGTTACAAGACATAATCACCGCAGGCCATCGATGCACGTCACATTACGGACATGAGGATTCTGTTCCTGAACTACGAGTACCCACCACTCGGCGGTGGCGGCGGTGTCGTCATGGCGGCGCTGGCGCGCGAACTGGCACGGACCCATTCGGTCACGGTCCTGACCTCCGGCGGCCTCGGGCTCCCCGCGGAGGCCGATGACGGCGGCGCGCGCGTGCTGCGCGTGCCGGTGTTCTTTCGCCGTGAACTCGCGGTCGCGAATTTTCCCTCGATGCTGGCCTATCTGCCGATGGCTGGAGTTAGAGCTTGGCGCGAGGGACTACGGAGCCAGTTTGACGTGATCAACACGCACTTCGTGGTGCCGACCGGCCCGCTCGGCCGGTGGCTGGCCCGCCGTTACCGGATTCCGAATGTGCTGTCTCTCCACGGCGGGGACCTCTATGATCCCAGCAAGGGCAGTTCGCCGCACCGGCATGCGCTGCTGCGCGTGGCAATACGTCGGCTGCTGCGGCAGGCTGATGCACTCGTGGGCCAGTCGCGCGACACGCTCAAGCGCGTGGTGGAGATGTACGGCGAGACGCGGACGGTAGAACTGATCCCGCTCGGCATCGAGCGGCCGCCACGGATCGCCGACGCCTCCCGCGCGGCCATGGGCCTGGCGGCGGATGCCTTTGTGATGATCACGATCGGGCGCCTGGTGGCTCGGAAATCGGCCACACAGCTGGTCGATGCGCTGCACGCAGCACAGCGTCCAAATGCGCATCTTGTCGTGGTCGGGGACGGGCCGGACGCCGAGGCGATCCGGCAGCGCGCCGCCGGATTTGGACTTGCAGATCGCGTGCATCTGCTGGGCCAGGTGAGTGAGCGGCGCAAGTTCGAGGCGCTGAGCGTCGCGGATGCCTTCGTGTCGACGAGTCAGCACGAGGGCTTCGGACTCGTATTCCTCGAGGCCATGGCCTATGGTCTGCCGGTGGTCTGCTACAACCGCGGCGGGCAGACGGATTTCCTGGAGGAAGGGCGTACCGGGAGCGTAATCGCACTGAACGACCTCGCCGCCTTCACCGGCGCCATAGTCGGTTTGCACGATGACCCGGTGCGGCGCGCACGCATGGGACAATCAAACCTTGAACGGGTCGAGGAATTTTTCATCGACCGATGTGCTCAGCACTATGAAAAGGTCTTTGACGCCGCGATTCGCGCGCACGGGGCCCGCTGATGTGCGGGATCGCCGGCATAGTCTCTGAGTCCCCTGATTATCGGGCACGGATGCCGGCCATGCTCCATGCGCTGCGTCATCGTGGGCCCGACGGTGAGGGCGTCTACAACGACGATCATGCCGTTCTCGGTCACCGACGGCTGTCGATCATCGATCTCGAGGGCGGGCGCCAGCCGCTGTGCAACGCCGAGGGCACCATCTCCCTGGTGTGCAATGGCGAGATCTACAATTACAAGGAACTCCGCCGTGACCTTGAGGCGCGCGGCCACCGCTTTCTGACGCACAGCGACTGCGAAGTCATCATCGGCCTCTACGAGGTCCACCAGGACCGCCTGCTCGAGCACCTGCGTGGCATG
>Ga0209698_10004452_pt1 | contig 15341 bp, 17 predicted proteins | sample LitLauG_LLR_2012_FD_187203 | JGI IMG/M metagenome (GOLD analysis project Ga0209698, IMG submission 187203) | Freshwater sediment microbial communities from Pennsylvania, USA - Little Laurel Run_MetaG_LLR_2012 (SPAdes) (version 2) | ecosystem: Environmental > Aquatic > Freshwater > Creek >...
TCTCCCCCGGCAGTGACTCCCGGGAGATCCTTCGCTCCGCCTGAAGAACGGCTGCGCTCAGGATGACGCCGTCTAAAACAGAATGGCCACGATTCAAACCGAGGCACTACCGCTTCGACATCTTCCCTGAGAGTGTCCCTTCCTGGCAATCAAAATCGTCCTTCCAGCTCCTCCTGGTTTGTAGGACCTTGCAGGTTCAAAATGGTCCTAGTGGAACACTCAAGGCGATTTTCTGCGCCACCTCTCGCGGAGGCGAGTAGGCTTGTAAAGGGAAGTCTTGGCTCCTTTGCCCACCACCCCGCGGAGGTTCGAGATGCCTGAGAAGCGGACTCTAACCGAGGAAAAAATCCGAACAGGTGCGTCGTCGCTCAACAAAGCAGAACCAGTTTCCAGCAACGGCAAACCATCCAAACCGCTGCGCTTGGGCAAAGATTGCGACTACGACAAGGAACTCAGACGCCTGCACATCGAACTGGTGAAGCTTCATGAATGGGTACGGAAGCAGGGTCTAAAGATGGTGGTTTTGTTTGAAGGGCGCGACGCCGCCGGCAAGGGAGGCACAATCAAGCGCATCACCCAGGAACTGAACCCGCGCATCTGCCGCGTGGTGGCGTTGTCTACCCCGACTGAACGGGAAAAGACTCAGTGGTACTTCCAGCGCTATGTGGCGCATCTGCCAGCTGCCGGCGAGATGGTGCTGTTTGACCGCAGTTGGTACAACCGGGCCGGCGTCGAACACGTCATGGGCTTCTGCACCGAAGCTGAGTATCTGGAATTCATGCACAGCTGTCCGGAGTTCGAGCGCATGCTGGTACGCGCCGGCATTATCCTGATCAAGTATTGGTTTTCGGTCAGCGACGAAGAACAGGAACGCCGCTTCCAGGACCGCATGAAGGATCCGACCAAGCGTTGGAAATTGAGTCCAATGGATCTGGAATCCAGGCGGCGATGGGCGGAATACTCACGAGCCAAGGATGAGATGTTCGCTGTCACCGACATCAAGCAGGCACCCTGGTACGTCGTGAACGCCGAGAATAAGAAGTGCGCCCGGCTCAACGTGATTCGCCACCTCCTATCGATGATTCCTTACGAGGATGTCACTCCGGAGCACCTCAAACTGCCGCCCTTGGACAAGACCAAGTACGTGAGGCCACCCATCCACGAACAAAATTTCATCCCTGACGTTTATAGGCTCGGCGAGTAGTCGGTGGCGGTTGAACAGTACCGCAGGGTGGGTTTCGTGTGGCATTCCACGTCGCAACTGTTTACCATGTCCCCCGATGGCCCGCGAGACTTTGGTTGACTCCCGGCAGGAAATTCTGCGCACTGCCGCCCGCCTGTTTCAGCAGCGCGGCTACGACGCTACTTCCATGAACGACGTGGCCGCCGCGCTCAAGCTCAGCAAAGGTGGTCTCTATCACCACTTTCAGGGCAAGGACGAAATCCTGTTCGAAATCATGAACCACGCCATGGAGATTACCCAGGAGCGTGTGATGGCTCCCGTGCGCAGCATCGTCGATCCCGAAGATCGCTTGCGCTCGTTGATTCGCCGGCACATGGAAGTGGTCCTCAGCCCACGCGACCGCGAGATCACGGTCATGTTGCACGAAAACCATCCTTTGCCCCCGGTGCTGCGACGGCGCATCAACGCTCGCAAGAAGGAATACGTGCACTTCGTCGAGGATCTGATCGCCGAAGTTCAAAGAAATGCCCAGCGCGTCCGCCCGTCCAAGGGTGCGGTCAGCCCGCGCGCCGCGGCATTCGCCCTGCTCGGCATGATCAACTGGATTTACCAGTGGTATAAGCCGGAAGGAACACTACAGGCGCACAACTTAATTCCTCAGTTTACCGATCTCTTTTTGGGAGGCATTCTCGGGTGAATTCGCTCTTCGCCAGCCTGGCCGAGATCGAGAAGGAGAGAGCGCGGAGCGGTAAGGCATACCGGGAATTTCTGCGAGTGCCCACTATGAGCGCGGGCCTTTATGTTCTGCCTGCTGGAGGCAGCGATCCCCAACTTCCTCACCACGAAGATGAAATGTACTATGTCGTCCGGGGAAAGGCCCGGTTTCGCGCAGGTGATGAAGATGGAGAAGTGGGCGCAGGAAGTACGCTCTTCGTCGCGGCCGAGGTCGAGCATCGCTTCTACGACATAGCAGAAGAACTTGCGGTGCTGGTTTTCTTCGCTCCTGCGGAGAGTTGAGCCTGGTCGAGAACGTGATGGAATACCCGATCATACCCCTGTCCCCAAATCACTGGCCGGTCGTTCGCGAGATCTACCGCGAGGGCATCGCGACGGGAAATGCAACCTTCGAAACCGAGGTTCCGGACTGGGAGACGTGGGACAGTAGCCATCGCAAGAACTGTCGGTATGTGGCTTTGGAGCCGATGGAACCGGTTGAAGAGGAAGCCGAAGACCTTGTGATGCTTCCTCTCAACACGCTCAACGTACTTGGTTGGGCGGCCCTCAGCCCGGTCTCAAGCCGACGCGTCTACGCGGGAGTGGCCGAAGTGTCCGTCTACGTAGCCGCTGCCGCTCGAGGACGCGGCGTGGGGAAGGCGTTGCTGGAGGTGCTTGTAGTGGAATCGGAAGCCAAAGGAATCTGGACACTGCAAGCAGGCATTTTTCCCGAGAACGGACTCAGTATCAAACTTCACGAGGCCTGCGGCTTTCGGAAAGTCGGCGTAAGGCATCGCATCGGTAAACTTGGCGACGACTGGCGCGACGTTCTCCTTCTAGAACGAAGAAGCGCAAAAATTGGCAGATGAGTTGACCCGGTTCCCGCTCGGTACTCACAACTCAGTACTACTTGGAAGGCACCCAGTAGACCTCTTCCTTCACCGATCCCTTGTCGGTGAATCCGCGCCGTTTCAGAATCGCCTTGCTGTGCTCGATCATCTCCGGATGCCCGCATAGGTAGGTGACCGTGTTGGAAGCGTCAAGCCCCCACTGATCGGCATACTTGCGCAGCACATCGTCCGCCCGGCCAATCTCGCCCGACCAGTCATCATGCTCCCACGGCCGACTCAAGGTCGGAACATAGGTGAACCACGGAATGTTCTGGGCGAAGCGAAGCAGTTCTTCTTTGTAGCCGAACTCCCACGGCCGGCTCGCTCCATTGAGCAAGAAGAGTTTGTGCGAGCCATCGAACCGGCCCTCCTGCCATTCTTTGTGCAACGTCCGCACATAACTGACGAACGGAGCCACACCGGTCACGGTTGAAATCAGCAGATGATTCCTCCGACCGTTCGATGTGTCGAGCGAGAATCGTCCTTTGGGCGCCTTGCGCATGAGCAGCTGGTCGCCGACTTGCATCTTGTGCAGCAGCGGCGTCAACGCGCCTTCGGGCACGAGTTCGAAGAAGAACTCTACCTCGTCCTCCGCCGGCGACGACGCGATCGAATACGGACGCTCGACGCGCTTTCCGGCTTCCTCCACTCCCAGCGTGGCATATTGCCCGGGAATGAACTTGAACTCGCCTCCGCTGCGGATGCGGAACATCCACAAGTCCGGGGCGAAATCGATGCGCTTGGTGATTTGCGCGCGGTAAAACTTCTCGTCAGGGATAGTCATCTGCTTGGTCCTCAACCATTCAAACTTCTGTACAACGGCTCGGCAAGTGTCCAGAGAACAGGACACCTTTGCGCTCGATTCAGCGGGATCGGTTGTTTTGATCGTACGCCCCGCCTGTGCGTTGCACGTAATGTTCCAACCGAACGGTCGTACGGGGTAAGGGTTGCGTTATCCTAGCCGAAGCGGGCTATTTTGTGAAGGCCTTTCCGCGACCGCGCCTGTGGATGAACCCGATCGACTGACCGCAACCATCGATAGTCTGAGGAAGTTCTACGGCCGCCCTGTGCCGCCAAGGATCACGGATCCATTGGAGTTGATCCTGCTCGAGAACGTGGCCTACCTCGCCGACGACGACAAACGCGCTGCCGCCTTTGCGGCTCTCAAGAAAAGAATCGGCACCCGCCCCGCCCAAATCCTCAAGGCATCGCATCAACAACTTGAGGAAATTACACGCATCGGTGGAATTGTTCCCGAGGTTCGCGCCCAGCGTCTCCGCCAAATCGCCGAACTGGTGCACCACGTCTTCCACGATGATCTCGCTTCCGAACTCAAGAAACCTCTCCCCCAGGCCAAGAAAGCGCTGAAGAAATTTCCGACGATTGGTGATCCGGGGGCGGAGAAAATTCTGATGTTGACCCGCAGCTATCCGCTGCTGGCGCTGGAATCGAACGGCCTGCGCGTATTGTTGCGCCTGGGCTTTGCGGACGAGAAGAAGAGTTACTCCGCCAGCTATCGTGGCGTACAGCAGTCCTTGGCTGGGCAGTTACCTTCCGGCTATGACGCCCTCATTCCTGCCCACCAGCTCTTGCGCCAGCATGGTCAGGAATTGTGCAAACGAACGCGCCCGCTTTGTGACGCAGGATGTCCGCTCACCGGTGACTGCCGGTACTACCAGAACCTGGCAGGGGAGCATCGGCAGCGTTCCGCTTGACGGCCCGCGTCTCCTTCAGTTGCTGCAATTCGTCCTGCACTCGCTTCCAGACCTTTCGCTTCCGCTTGGTAGCCAATGGCGCATCCGGATTTGCGTAAAACGCAAGAACGTTTTCCCGCAGTTCCGGAGTGACGTGTTTGAAATTGCTGTCGGACAGATCGGTCCATCAGGTGCGCGTAGGTCTGGTCCGATAGCGCGTACTCACCAGCCCGCGTCTCTTGCCCCGTATCGCAGTCTCTGTTGGCTAGATGTAGAGTCCCCTTGTCGACCTCCTGCAAAAGTCGCCGGTAGCTGACGACTGTATCGTCGATGCTTTGGACGAAAAGATCCTCCGCCTGTCGCGTGGGAATCTTGAAGTCCAGCGCGCTGAAGGGCCCTTTCTTTGGGAACAGTTTCAGCAAGATGGCCAGCAACTTTGTCCCAAATCCAGGCCGACGGTACTCTTTGCCCCACTGCCGCTCGTAGTCGGTCCGTGAGAGGTAATACAAGTACTTCTTCTCCGCGGCATTCGGCGTATCTGCCACGATTTCTTTTCTCCGCGTCAGCAACGCCACCCGCGTCATTTCCGGGACCAACTTGCTGACCGCGTGCCGGAAGCTTCCGATCGCCAAGTCCTCGTCGTCGACCACATCATCGAACGTGATGCCGTAGACTTGCGGGAACACCCGCTCCAGCAGTCCCTGGGAAATCTCAAAACCAACGAAGTCGTGGTACCGGTCGGACGTGTAATGGTTCTTCGCCACCTGCGTCATGTCAAAGCCAAACTCTGCGCGGATGTGTGCCTTGGGTGAGTCCGCATATGTCACCACATTGCCATACTTTTTTTGCAGCGGCGGAAACTCCAGGGCCACCACATGATTCACCATAGGATGGCCGCTGTTGTCGGCCGCGTAGTGGGCCAGCGCGCCCAGTGCGAATGCATACTCGTTGGCCGTGCGAGATTCCTGGACCAGGCTGGTGACAAAGTCCCCGGTCCGAACATAGTGGGTAAGGTCGCTGAAATAGCGGCTGCCGAACGGGTAGTAGCCCATGTCCTGCACCAGCGATCCACCGTAGGCGTAGGCATGGGCTTCCCGAAGTTGCTTTTCGGTGAGGTCAGGAAAACGCACTTTCAGCATGGGCTGTATGCGATCTTCCCACAGCAGGTCGACGACCTGCTCGTGCGTCAGAACGGAGTAAGCCCCGCTGGCCTGCGCCAGAACCACGACCAGCGCCAGCCAGAGCAGGGCTTTCCCCGAATGACAAGGACGTTTCATTTGCCGACGACGAGCACCACGAAGGTGTCGGGAAGAATCGACCGTCGCGGATGCGGATTATCCGCGGTGGGCGCGGGCGGCGGCCCGAACTTCGCCGACACAACGAACGCGTTGTGCGTTTTGGTGTCGAGCGCCATCGTGCGCGCTCCCTGCTGAGTCGGAACATTCTCCGCCACGCTGTATTTGTCGGGCGATTCCTGCTTCACCACCGTGAGCACGCCTTCGCCACAGGAAGCGAAAGCCAGCCCTGTCTTGGGATCAAATGCTGTCGCATCGACGCCGTCGCCAATCGCTGGAGTGGCCAGGACCTTTCCGCTATCCGCGTCTACCACGGCCATCATCTTGTTGTCGCAACCGACGAACAGGCGCCTGTTCTTGCGGTCGATCGCAAGTCCGCTCGGCTCGGTGCACGGCGCCAGCGGCCACTTCGCCTTGACTTCCAGCTTGTTGGGATCGATCGCCACCAGTTCGCTCTTGTCTTCGATGTTGACGAAAATCTCGCCCTTGGCATCGCTGGCTGCAAACTCGGGCTTGCCGTCGAGTTTGATCGTGCCCAGCACCTTGCCGCTGGCCGCATCGATCGCGGTTGAATCCTGGCTACGTCCGTTAAAAGTGAACACCCGTTTCGTCGCCGGGTCGTAGAGAATCGCGTCCGGATTCTCGCCCACCTTCACCTTGCTGCTGGTTGCGAGCGTCTTAATGTCGAAAACACTGACCGTTCCTTCGCGCCCGTTGCTAGTGAAGCCCTTTCCAAGTTCCGTAGCCAGGGCGATCCCGTGTACTCCCGGCGTATCGGCAATGTCGCCAACGCTCTTGCCGGAATCCGCATCCAAAACCATGACGTGAGTGCCGCGAGAAATGTAGAGCCGACGGGCATCGGAGTCGGTGGTGAGATAGTCCCAGCCTCCGTCGCCCCCGACTTTGTATGTTGTGACTACGTGGTATCCCGGACCAGCCGCGGCCAGCGCTACCGCCGCCAGGGACACACTGATGAAAGACACCAGCCACTTCGACTTACGCATGCCTCTCCTCCTTGCACTTCTGTTGGAATTGCGGTCTCTGCTCCGGGGCCCCTTCCCGAGACAGACGTCCGCATAACCTGCATCTAAACCGCTAGGTCGAAACCGAAGTAACTTTACCCTATTTTGAGCGCGAACCTAGACTTCTGATTATATGGATGTCCCTCAGCCGCCTTCGCCGGAACCGGCTGCGCAACTGAAGCCTGTACCGATCGTCGATCCGCGCCTGCAGCCAACGCCGGACTACGGCACGCTCGGTCCCGGCCCTGACATAGCGGCTGGTAGGCCGGACTCGGCTGGGCGTCCTGCGAGGCCCAATCGCTTCACGCCACTCTTTGCTGTCGCGATTGGGGTGCTTCTCGCAGTTGTGGCGGCGAGCATGGGCAGTGCTCACTCCGCCTGGTCACGATTCGCCCGCGGCTCACGCGGAGACGCGGTCTCAACTGCGCCTACTTCTGCGACGAGCGCGCGCCAAATCGACCGCCTGAAGCCGCAGAAACAAGCCGAGGCGCTGCTCGAACTCGCGGTCAGCCGTTCCGACGGCGCTGTCGATCAGATTTCAACGCGGGTCGATAGCTGGCAGGGAAAGCTTAAGTGGGATTCGCAGATGGCTACGCTGACGACTGCGGCTCTGAACTCGAGCGACATGCGGGTGCGTGAATCCGGGATCGAGGTCGAACTAGCGGCTTACGGGCTGTCGAAAAACTCAGCCAGCCTTGACGATCTGCTGAAATCTGCCGAGTCCTCCGATCACGCACAGAAAATCTGGGCCCTGTGGGCGCTCGGCCTGATGGGCAACCGCGGCGTGGAAACCGCCCGCGTGGTGCAGGTTTTGACCGCGCACTTGAAAGACTCCGACGAAGACTCGCGTCACTGGGCGGTCGAAGGTCTTGCTCTGGTCGGCAGCAACGAGACGATTCCCCTTCTTCTTGCGACTATGCACGACGATGCTTCTCCCCGCGTCCGCGAGGAAGCCGCCTGCGGTGTCGCCCAGTCTGGCATGTTTACGCGAGAGCAGCGGATGAGCGCCGTCCCACAGCTATTGAATTACGCCGACGATCGGTCGCTCGATGCCCAGACTCACGGCTGGGCGTTCGAAGCCCTAGGGGACATCACAGGCCAACGCCTGCCGAATAGCGCTGCCGCATGGCGCAGTTGGTACGAGAACAATCAAAACTAGCCGTAGAGACGTAGCTGGCTACGTCTCTACCCCGCCACGGACCCGGCCAAACGTCGCGAGCAACGTCTCTACTCCGCCATCTTCGCCACGTGCACGTCAAACCCGGTCTTAGGCAGCAGTGACGTCAATGCGAAAGCCTTGAATCCATCGCCGTTGACTTCCGTGTGCCGGTACACTCCGGGTTCGCTCTCGATCGTCTCCCTGCGCCCCTCCATGTCTTCGAGGAACGACTGCGCCCGATTCGCGCTGACTTCAACATCTTTGGCCCGCGTGACCACTGCCTCAGATGCATACGAGCGCACCAACTTGGGCCAGTATTTCTGCAGCAGATCTGTGCTGGCAAAGATATCGGCCCAGATGATGCGCCCGTTCACCGCTACCACCACGCCAACTGCGTTCCGATCCCGCAGCTGCCGGATCAGACTCTGATAATTCTCCTCGATCGGCTTGGCCACCGCGTCGACCTGCCTTTTCACGTCTCGGTTCTCCATCAGCCGGGCGTAGGAACTAGTCTGTTCCACGTCAGCCGATGCCGCGGGCACCCCAGCCATCGCACCACTGACCACGGCCGCCTTCTGTTTTCTCACCTCCGCCCACACCTCGCTCTGATCCTTGTCACCCATTGCTTTGGCGCGCACCGAGGGCTGCGCCATCATCGCCATCGGAGGGTGCGGTCTGTTACCGCCAGCAGCCGAGCCATACATTGCTTCCGACGCGCCGAAATGCTCGCTGGTCGCAACCCACCGCCCCGGCTCGACGCAAAACACGCTCAGGTCAACGGGATCGCTCTCTGCCGGAATAATGCGGTCTTTCCCGATCACGCGATCCTGCTTGCCGCCGGTGACGATCTCGCCCGCCAGCAGCAAGAGCGGCCGCTTCGAATTGTTGACCAGAACCAGTCGGTTCACCTGCGCGCCGTCGTACCGAACAGGCGGCATCGGATGCACCGGATGCTTCCGGATCAAGCCCTGCACTGCCCCTGCTTCGGTCACCACAACGTCGCCGGACCTTAGACCTTCATCCAGCGTCAGGAATTCGCCTGTGGAATAGCTCTTCGCCGCCGCCACGGGAAACACGGTCAGATTCCCATGCCGGATCGGCTCCAGCACCTTGTACCCGGACGTGCCGCCAACCTCTCCCGCCTGCGCCTGCCGCTGATCCAGCGCCACCATCCCGGCCACAATTACGAGCATGGTCACAGCCAGAAAAATCTTCGGACTCATAAACGTCCCTCCCCAGCCGGACGGGCGCGCCCCTGCAGGACGCCACTTCCGCGCCGCAAGTTCCGCTTCCCCCGCGAAACCGGGGCACCTGCCGGGGCGCGCCGCCCAACTCGCCTTCATGGAAAGAACGAAAATACCCTCTGCATCTTGCGGCCAAAATTCACACTCCAAGCGTCTAAGAACTTGGTAGCATCGGATGCAGCGCTTCGCGCCGCGAATGAGTTCAACAAAACAAATTCCCGCCGTGCAGTCCGTGGTTAATGATCTGCTGACGGAGTTCCATGCCCGGGCCGGGTGCGACAAGATCGGCCTTACCCACGAATCTTGGTCGGCCATCCTCTGCGAGGTTGGAGCGAAACACGTCACCGAAGCCTCCTCCGACAGCGAGGTCCGTACCTTCTTTCTTAGCCTGCGCATCGACGAACTCGCCCTGGCTCGCGCCTGCGCCGCCGGAGACAATTCCGCCTGGGAAATTTTTCTCACCCGCTACCGCGAGAAGCTTTACCAGTCGGCGTTGCGCATCGCCCGCGAAGATTCCGCTGCCCGCGAACTGGCCGACACTATCTACGCCGATCTCTACGGCACCAATACTCGCGAGGGCCAGCGCGTCTCCAAACTCGCGTCTTACACCGGACGAGGATCGCTCGAAGGCTGGCTGCGCACGGTGCTGGCGCAGGAATACGTCAACCGCTACCGCCGCACCAAGCGCCTGGTGAGTCTCGACGAGGAATCGGAAGAGGGCATCCAGTTTCGTGCCCCCGAACCCGAATCCGTTCCTCCCGCCGACCCGCGTCTGGCGCAAGCTACGGACGAGGCTCTTGCCGTGCTTCCCCCTGAAGACCGCATGGTTCTGAGTGCGTATTATCTCGATGGCCGCACCTTGGCCGAGATCGCCCGCATGCTGGGCGTGCACGAGTCCACTATCAGCCGCAAGCTCGACAAGCTGGCCAAGTCCCTGCGCAAGCAGATTTTGGCGGGATTGGGCCGCCGGGGTATGTCGCGCCGCCAGGCCGAAGAAGCCCTGGAAGTAGATGTCCGCGACCTGCACCTGGATATTCGCAGAAGCCTGGCGCAAGATTCTTCACCGCCCGCGTTCTCAGAGAAGGAAGTAGAGGCCCGAGTCCGCGAGGGCCCGGGATGAGGGCTGCATCGAGGATAGTGGAGTGGTACCTGAGCGGTGGATGAACAATGAGGTAATAGTGCTGAGCGAGGAGCTAAAAGCTAGTCGCTAGAAGCTGAAAATGCAAAACGTCCCCCAAATCGTGCGCGAAAGGCTGAAGGTCACGCCGCCCGTGGTCAATCACCCCGACGCGGATGCGCTGACCGCCTTCGCCGAACGCTCGCTGCCCGACGGCGAGCGCACCGTTGTGCTGGAGCATCTTGCCCGCTGCAGCGACTGTCGCGACATCGTCGCTCTCGCCCTGCCTGAGTCTGATGCGGCCCAGGCCGTCACCGTCCCCGCCCGCAGCGGTTGGCTGACGTGGCCCACTCTCCGTTGGGGATTCGCCGCCGCCGGAATCGTGGTGATCGCATCGTTCGGCGTTCTGGAATACCAGCGTTCTAGGCCGGCAATGATGGTCGCGAAGCAATCTCGCCAGGAAAATATTTCTGCGGAGGTCCAGTCGCCGCCACCAAGCGCCGCCAGCACGCCGATGCGCGAAACGCAAAAGGCTCTGGGCGTGCCTCAACCTTCCGCCGATGCTCTGGCTGTCGGCGTGCCAGCCGCTCGTCCCGAAGCAAAGCTTTTGTCTCGTTCCGCTCCACCCGCCGTTCACGAGCCCCAGGGCCGTCGAGGTGCTTTCGCCGGTGTAGTTGGAGGCTCGGCTTACGGCCCCCACATGCCATCGCAAATGCAGCAGCAAACCGCAAATCAGGTGCAGGCTTTTACGCCTGCAGCACCCCTGGCGAAGCAGCAAAGCTCCGGCGCTCTTGCAAATTTGAAGATTCCTCCAGCGTCGCAGACCGTGGAGGTCACGGCAGCCGCTCCGAGCAAACTCGAAACCAGCCAAGCCGAGGTGCGAGTTCAGAACCAACCGGCTCCGCTCCCGAGCCAGCCTGCCGAGGAGTTATTTGATGCGGACGCCGGGGCAAGAGTCGACAAGGCCAAGCCTGCGGTGAATGTTACGGGTCGTGACGTCACTCAGTTGGTCGCTCTCGCGCCCCGCTGGACGATCAACTCCGCGGGCGGCCTGCAGCGCTCTTTCGATCAAGGCACGACGTGGCAAGTTGTCGATGTGACCGCGAGTGCCGCGCTCTCTGCTGGAGCAAAGAGTCTTACGGCCGCCAACGGGGCTCGCGCCAAGGGAAATTACGCGGACAAGAAGGTCCTGAAGGCGCCTCCTGCGGCTCCCGTGTTCTGTGCCGTAACCGTAGCCGGAGCTGATATCTGGGCGGGCGGATACCAGGGCGTGCTCTATCACTCCTTCGACTCCGGCAATCATTGGGCCCAGGTTGTGCCCTCCTCCGGAGGCGCGACTCTGACCGGCGACATCGTCGGGCTAATCTTCTCCGATGCCCAGCACGGAAAGATCGTCACCTCGACCGGCGAAACCTGGACCACTAACGACCAGGGCGAGACCTGGCAGAAACAGTAGCTTCGTTTGCGCCTCCTTAGCTTTGCGCTAATCGCATTACCAAAGTGACGTTTACACAAAATGCCCCGAATTCTACTATCCCTTTCGTGGTTGGCAGTTCTGGGGGAGGGCTGCCGAGGCGTCCTGGACTGAAAAGTCGAGGGCGCTTTCTCTATTCAGCCCGCCAAATTAGCCCTTTTCCAAGCGGCCATCGTTTTTCAGGCGCAATACCAGGTATTGCTCATCAATAAACCGATCTCCGATCAGCAGCGCTCGCGGCTCGCATCCGAATGCCTCAAATCCGAACGAACAATACAAGCGAAACGCGGCCGTCTGCGTTGCTGCAACCGAAAGTAATACCTGCTCAAGGCCCTCCATTTCAGCCGCGCGTGCCAGAACTTTCTGCAACATCCTCTTGCCGACCCCTGCGCCTTTTCCCGCCGGGGTCACATAGACACCCCAGGTGCGCCCTTTGTGACGGACCTTCAGACCCTTCTCGCGGTAAAAGCCCGCGGTGCCGATGATCCGGCCTTCCTGCACGGCACCCACGACGAACTGTTCGCTTTTCTTGGAGCCTAGGCGTTTGCGTACCTCCTCCAGGGGGACAGATCGGTGCTCCTGCGCCGACGAACTGAACGCCTCCGGATCGCCCTCCAGGGCTTCCAGCCGAAGTCTCCAGTACTCGCTCGCGTCGTCCCCTATCAGAAACCGGATTTCCATTTTTGCCTTCTGTTTGGATTTATTGCGATCCCCTGCAGGTCGCGCAGTATCCGCCGATCTCCAGGCGTGAAACCAGAACGCGGAACCGGCAGTCTCTTTCCACCTGCTGTTTGAGCCTCTCAAATCCGTTGCTAACAAATTCCATAATCTTGCCGCAGCGCAGGCACGCCATGTGAATGTGGTCTCGCCCCAGCTTGCGCTCGTAGTAGTGCCCCTCGCCTTTGATGTGCATCAGGTCGAGTTCGTCGATCAGGCCCTGCCGCTTCAGTAGCCGCAGAGTTCGGTAGACCGTGCTGCGGTCGACTGTGGCATCGAGCTTTTGCGCCTTGCGCAGAATCTGGCTGGCATCGAGATGCTTGCTCGCCGTCTCCATTACGCTCAGAATGGCACGCCGCTGCTGGGTCATACGAATTCCGCGTTCTGCGAAATGGGCCTGCAACCGGCCCGGCATTTCGGTTTGTGGAAGGGGCATGGGCTAAGAACCTCACTTGTCGCAACTGGTCGCAATCGGACTGCGACGGATTCTTCTTCCGGACATGGACAGAAGTGCCCTCGATCCGGCATCCTTTTGATGGTATCTCTAGATGCGACTGAGTTGCAACTAAAAATGAATCTGTATTCTCGAACTATCCTCACGCTCTCAGCCCACGCTCTTGTCGGCCTCGCGATGTTTGCTTTCGTCCCCCAACTCCACGCCCAGGAAAACTACTTCGTCACCTATTCCCAGGAGTTGGAGGAACCCGGCAACCTCGAAATCGCCACCAAGAACGTTACCGGTGCCCCCAAGGGCGGCAACCCGTTTGTAGCCACCGCGCTCGAATTCGAGTATGGCGTCAAGACCTGGTGGACGACCGAACTCTACCTCGACGGCCAAACCACTGCCGGCGAGAGCACGCTGTTCACCGGCTTCCGGCTGGAGGACCGCGTCCGCCCGCTGCTGCGTGAGCACTGGATCAATCCCGTTCTCTATTTTGAATTCGAAGACATCAACGGCGCCGACAAAGCCCTGCTCGAAGTTGTGGGCCACGACAGCCGCACTGATATCGCGACTCGCAACGACCGCAGCGAGAAAAAGCGCGAAGCCGAATTCAAGCTCATTCTCTCCAGCAATTTCAGAGGATGGAACGTTTCCGAGAACATCATCGCCGAAAAAAATCTCAACAACAGCCCCTGGGAATTCGGCTATGCTCTCGGTGCCAGCCGCGCCCTCGCCCTGGCCGCGAGCGCCAAGCCCTGCAAATTCTGCCGCGAGAACTTTGTCCTCGGCGCGGAAATGTACGGTGGCCTTGGAGAGCGCTACAGCTTCGGCCTACCCGACACTTCTCACTATCTTGGTCCGGTCGTCACCTGGAGCATTCCCCGCGGTCCAACACTTCGCCTCTCGCCAAATTTCGGGCTGAATCAAAACAGCAACGTATTTCTGTTCCGCTTCATGCTCTCCTACGAGATCGATCAACTCTTCTCGAAACTCGGGAGTTCACGATGACCCACCGCCGTCCCGCAGTTTTCCTCTTCATTCTGGCATTGGTCGGCTTCGCGTTCGCCGCCGCCGGAGATGGCGAATGGCTGCGCAAAGTTCCTGCCAAAGATCGCGTCCGCGCGAATCCGTTTGCGGCCGATTCCGACGCCCCTGCCGCCGGCGCCAAGATTTTTGCCGAGCACTGCGCCCAGTGCCACGGGGAAGATGCCCAAGGCAAGACCCAGGACAAACACGTTCGCCCCAACCTTCACGCCGACCGGATTAAGCAAGCCACGCCAGGAGAACTGTTTTGGTTGCTCACCAACGGCAGCCAGAAGAACGGCATGCCCTCCTGGAGTCGCCTGCCCGACGCCCAGCGCTGGCAACTCATCACGTTCCTGAAGTCGCTACCGTAGGGTATCCGCCCACCTCCCCAACCGGCCGAATTTCTCGATTTGCGACCTTTCCGCCGCCGCCGCATCAAAATACAGGTGCTAAAATAGCGAGTTGGGCTCCCTCACGGGAAGCACTCATAGAGATTCATCAGGCGCCGCAGCGCCGCTGGTGGAGCGTCAGCCGACAGCGCGACGCTTCACAACAAGGAGAAAGAACATGGCAGGCAATGGAATCGTCGAAGTAACCGATGCAAACTTCGACCAGGATGTTTTGAAATCGGAGCAGCCCGTGCTCGTAGACTTTTGGGCGACCTGGTGCGGCCCCTGCCGCGCTATCGCTCCCATCGTCGAGGAACTGGCGAAGGACTATCAGGGGAAAATCAAAATCGGCAAGATGGACGTCGACTCCAACAGCGCGACTCCGATGCGCTACCGGGTCACCGGTATTCCGACTTTGCTGGTCTTCAAGGGAGGCCAGGTGGTCGAGCAGTTGGTTGGCTACAAGCCCAAAGAAGCCATCGCCCAGGCTCTGAACAAGCACATCGGCTAAAGCAGACCGCATTCGTCAAAATGCAAACGCCCGGGAGAATTCCTGGGCGTTTGCCTCTGACAACCTAGAATTCCTAGTACTTCCTGAGCACCCCAATCACCCGCCCCTGGATATCAACCGCCGCCGCCGGTACGATGATCGGCTTCATGGCCATATTCGAAGGCTGCAGCCGGATGTTGTCGCCCTCGCGATAAAACCGCTTCAGGGTCGCGTCGCTGGAATCGACCAGCGCCACCACGATGTCACCGTTGTGCGCCGTCTTGGCCTTCTCCACCAGCACGTAATCGCCATCGAGAATGTGCTCGTCCTGCATCGACTCACCACGCACCTCGAGGACAAATACTTCTTTCGACCGCACGAAATCCGCCAGGGAAATGGTCTCCGGATTCTCGACCGCCTCGATCGGCTGCCCGGCCGCAATCCGCCCCACCAGCGGCAGCACGACCGCAGTGTTGACGCTCATG
>Ga0209698_10004454_pt1 | contig 15338 bp, 15 predicted proteins | sample LitLauG_LLR_2012_FD_187203 | JGI IMG/M metagenome (GOLD analysis project Ga0209698, IMG submission 187203) | Freshwater sediment microbial communities from Pennsylvania, USA - Little Laurel Run_MetaG_LLR_2012 (SPAdes) (version 2) | ecosystem: Environmental > Aquatic > Freshwater > Creek >...
CGCGCCCCACTGTGAACCCGACGCGCGCCGAGCCCTCCGCCTGCCGCAGATAAAACACGGTCATGTGAGAGGAAAAGTGCCGTCGTCCCTGCTTGTACACGCGTTCGAAATCCGAGTGCTTCAGCAACCGCGCCACACGGGGAAATCCTGTTCCCTCCTGGTCCACGGATTGCTCAACACTCCGGTTGGGAGCGTCCGCGCTCACTTCAAAGTCCTGCACAAATGACGGCCTTAGCTGCCCGTGGTGGGAAAACTACTCGCGGAAACCCGGCTTCACCGAGACGCGCTTGCGCCCCTTGGCCCGGCGGCGCGACAGCACTGCGGCCCCGCTCTTCGTCTTCATGCGAGTCCGGAACCCGTGCTTCTTCGAACGCTTGCGCCGGTTGGGTTGAAATGTACGCTTCGGCATCGAAAATCCCTGCTCCTGATTGAATCAACTTCCTTGAGGCGAACGGTAAGTATAAATGACGCGGACGCCCCCGGCAAACGTGTCGGTCTGTGGTAAGCTCCCCCGACCATGCTGATCTTGCCCATATCGCGGTCGTGGATTCTCTCCCGCACTGCCGAAAGGATCTATCTCTACTGTGCCATTCTATCCATGGCATTGAGCGGAACTTGGATAGGTACCCGGGCAGCTCAAATCTTCGCCGGGAAGCCTAGTTTGTCGCCCGAGACGGCAACGGCACTGCTGTCGATTCTCTTTGCAGAGGTGGTTGGCGCCGCCTTGCTCCAGGTCGCCATGCTCTACTTCTGGTTTGGTTTTGACGACTCGTCCTGGCTGAGGCGAGCGTTCTGGTTTCTCCTTCTTTGTTTCGTTCTCCCCTTCTTTTGGGCACTGTATTACTTCTTTGTTTACCGGAGACAGGTGAGGGACCGCCTTGAGAAATCCACCCCTGCTCTCTGCGATAGCTAGAATGCTCCTGTGAACCTCGACGACACCATCGTCGCCATCGCCACCCCACCCGGTCGAGGCGGCATCGGAGTAGTGCGCCTGGCAGGCCCGGATGCGCGAAAAATCGCCGAACCCATGCTCCGCTTGAAGCATGCGCTAGAGCCCAACCGAGCCACTTTCGGCGAGCTCATCGAACGGACCCTAGGAGTTCCAGAACGAGGACCTGGACAGCCGCGAAGCGGCGCAAGATTGCAGCCCACGGCGCAAGCCGTGGGTACCGAGCTTTCATATGATCAAGCCCCGGAGGGGCGGAAGAACTGCGCCGGCGTAAGCCCCCCTGCCCGCATCGACGAAGTAATCGTCACCTACTTCCAGAAGCCCCACTCCTACACCACCGACGACATCGTAGAAATCTCCGCCCACGGCTCCCCCGTCGTCCTGCGCCACATCGTGGAACTCGCGCTAGCCCAAGGCGCCCGCCTGGCCGAGCCCGGCGAATTCACCATGCGAGCTTTCCTTAACGGACGTCTCGACCTGACCCAGGCCGAAGCCGTCCGCGACCTGATCGACTCGCAAACCCTCTTCCAAGCCAAAGTAGCCGCCCAGCAACTGGAAGGCTCGCTGTCGAAACTCCTGAAGCCGATCAAGCAAAAGCTGGTAGAACTGATAGCCCTGCTGGAAGCGGGAATCGATTTCGCCGAAGACGACGTCTCCACCGCAACCGACGCCACCATCCTCAACCACATTGCCGAAGTCCGATCCCCGCTCGATCAACTGGCCGCCAGCTTCCATTACGGCAAAATCGTCCACCAGGGCCTGACCCTGGCCATAGTAGGGCGCCCTAACGTGGGCAAATCCAGCCTCTTCAATCGTCTCGTTGAGCGAGAGCGAGCCATCGTCACTGCCCAACCCGGTACTACCCGTGACCTGGTCAGCGAAACCGTAGCCATCGGCGGCATCCCCGTGCAACTCGTCGACACCGCCGGCATCCGCCGAGCCCTCGACGAAGCCGAAAGCATCGGCATCAAGAAATCCATGGAGGCCCTGGCCGACGCCGATCTAGTGCTGGTAATCCTCGATGCAACGCAGCCCGTCACTGAAGAAGACGAAGAACTCCTAGGGCAGGTGCAATCGCGCTCGGCGATAGTGGTGGACAATAAGTCCGATCTCACCACCGCTCCAGCCCCGGAGGGGCGGCCTAGCTTAGCCCACCGCTTCAGCGCTGGGAGTACGAGAACAGACAACGGAGTCCCGGAGGGACGGCCCACCCTCCAAGTGATCCCCACCTCCGCCCTAACCGGCCAAGGCATCCCCGAACTCCGCGCTCACATCCTCCATCACATCACCGGCGCCACCGCGCCCACCGAATCCGCGTTCCTCACCAACGTCCGTCATCACAAACTGATCACCGACACCCTGGCCGCGCTAACTGCCGCCACCAACGCCGTAGCCGCCCGAGTCCCGCACGAAATGCTCTTGCTCGACCTCTACAACGCCCTCCGCCCACTCGACGAAATCACCGGCGCCACCACCACCGACGACATCCTCAACCTTATCTTTGGCACCTTCTGCATCGGTAAGTAGAATGACCTTCATGAGATGGATCCTCGTCCTTTTAGCGCTGGTGGGTATTACGACGTCCGCACTCGCGTTGCGGGAGCACTACCGCACCGATACGTCACCGTGCAGCATCAACGAACGCTGGGACTGCGGCATCGTCAACCATAGCCCCTACGCCATGCTGCGAGGAATTCCGGTCGCCGACATCGGCATCGCCGGATACTTGCTGCTAGCGGTTCTGGCCTTCAAGCGAGCCTACCGCCTGATGCTGGTCCCCGTGCTCTTAGCCCTGGCGTTTTCGTTCTACCTGGCCCGAATCGAGCAGCACGTTCTGGGAGTGTGGTGCATCTACTGCGTAATCTCGCTCGGAGTAATTTCTCTGCTTACCTTGCTAGTTCTTGCGACCGTGCTAGTGAGTGCGGCGAGGTCAACAAAGTAGCGCCGGCGACTCGCCGGCTGTCGTGGGGGCGTCCCCGCCCCCACCTGTGGGGGCAAATTCGGCACGCGGTATTGCCTCGCATCCGTGCGATGATGAGTCCATCTTTCCAAAGGAGTCTTTTCCATGGCCGACCCCGTCCAAACGTACTCGAGCCACACGCGCTTTGATCCGCCATTCCACTTCTTTATTGTGCCGGTATTTGCCATCACCCTGATCGCGGCCCTGGTCCATTTGATCAGAAGGCCAGGACTGCATTCTGCATGGATGTTCGTCGTGATGGTCGCGGCGGTAGTCGCCATCTTCAAAATGCGGCTCTACGCCCTCAAAGTGCAGGACCGCGTTATCCGTCTCGAAGAGCGAATGCGCCTGGAGAGGTTGCTGGTCGAATCGATGCGTCCCCGCATCGGGGAATTCACAGAATCACAGTTGATCGGGATGCGCTTTGCGTCCGATGCGGAACTGCCGGCGCTGGCAGCCAGGGCCTTATCCGAGAAGCTGTCCCGTGCCGAGATCAAGAAAGCAGTGCAGCAGTGGCGGCCAGACAATTGGCGGGTATGAACCGCACCCTTGTCATCCTGAGCGGAACAGGAATTTCACGAAGTGAAGTTCCTGTGGAGTCGAAGGATCCCTACCTGAAGAGACTCCCGCTACCCGATGATCGGTTGGGAACTCTCGGCATTTTCCCGGGCTGAGATTTTCCGAACCCTCTCCACTTCCTCAGCCATCGCATACGTCAGCTTGTCGATGCCTTCGCCCGTAACCGCGGAGATGGGGTAAAGTTTCAGCTTCCTGCGCGTTGCCCATTGCTTCAATTTCTTCAGCTTCTCCGGATTCGCCACATCGATCTTCGACGCCACCATGATCATCGGCTTCGTTTCCAGGCCGGCTCCAAAATTCGCCAGTTCCCCCATGATCACGTCAACATCTTTAACCACGTCGCTACGCCCGCTCGCATCCGAAACATCCACCAGATGCACCAGCAGCCGAGTCCGTTCGATGTGCCGCAGAAACTGCGTCCCGAGCCCCGCGCCCGTGTACGCACCTTCAATCAGCCCTGGGATATCCGCCACCACGAAGCTGACATCATCCTTTTTCTTCTTATCGGCCACCACCACGACTCCCAGATTCGGCTCCAGCGTAGTGAACGGATAATCCGCAATCTTCGGACGCGCTGCCGAAATACGCGAGATCAAAGTCGACTTTCCCACATTCGGATACCCCACCAGTCCCACATCCGCCAAAAGCTTCAACTCCAGCCGGAACGTCCGCTCTTCTCCCGGACGCCCTTCCTCATGCTCGCGCGGCGCCTGGTGCGTTGAAGTCGCAAACTGAGCGTTCCCGCGCCCACCCCGCCCGCCCCGAGCAATCACCACCCGCTCATCCGCCCGCGAAAAATCGTGGACCTTCTCGCCCGTCTCCTCGTCGTACACAATCGTGCCCACCGGCACTTTCAGAACGATGTCTTCTCCGTCGCGCCCCGTTTTCTTGGACCCCTCGCCGTGCCGTCCGCGCTCCGACTTGTATTCGGGATTAAATCGAAAATGCACCAGCGTATTGTGGCGCTCGCTCGATTCCATCCACACATCGCCGCCCTTGCCGCCATCGCCCCCCGAGGGCCCGCCCCGAGGAACATACTTTTCCCGCCGGAACGCCATGCAGCCGTTCCCGCCATTCCCAGCCTTGACCCGGATTATCGCCTCGTCAATAAACATGATGTGTAAGTGTGGCGCGGGCATTCCTGCCCGCGTAGGGACAGCCGCCCTCGGCTGTCCAGCGGAGCGAAGCGCCGCTCATTGATGGATCGCAACGAAAAAGCCTCGACCCGAAGCCGAGGCTAGTAACTCTCGCGAAACCCTGCCGGGCGAGGGCCCCCGGCACGCCATCGCGGATTCTACTTCGCTTCCAACGGCTCGATCATGACAAACTTCCCCATCGAGCCCTTATCCATGAACTTGATCCGCCCGCTGATCTTGGCGAAGAGAGTGTCGTCTTTGCCCCGCCCAACATTCAGCCCCGGTTTCACCCGAGTCCCGCGCTGCCGCACGATAATCGTTCCGCCCGGCACCACCTGTCCGCCGAAGGCCTTGAACCCAAGCCGCTGCGCGTTCGAGTCGCGCCCATTTCGTGAAGTTCCCTGTCCCTTTTTATGCGCCATAATTCCTCGTAGCGCCGGCGTCCCGCCGGCAATTCAAAATTTGTACGTGTAGCGCGGACACTCTTGTCCGCGTCAGGCCCGCAGGGCCTGCGGTTTCTATTTCTTCTTAGGAGTAGCTTTCTTCGAACCAGCCTTCTTACCCGCCGCCTTCTTGTGAGCAGTCTTAACCGCCCGACCCGCCTTAGCCTCGCCGCCCTCCGCGGCCGCCTTCACCTTCTTCTCTTTCTTCGGCAGTTCCGACGCCTTGAACGATTGCCCATCAAAAGCAATCTCGGTAATCCGCACCGCCGTGAAGTCCTGTCGATGTCCGCGAAGCTTCTTGTACTGCTTCTTCCGCTTGTAATGGAAGACAAGGATCTTGGGAGCCCGTCCCTGATCCAGCACTTCGCCCATCACACTAGCACCCGCCCCCGGACGCACCACGCTGCCCGCTTCTGCAGAAACCGCCAGCACGTCGCCAAACTGCACGTACCCGTCGGTGCCAGTCATCTTTTCCACCCGGATCACATCTCCCGGCGCCACCTTATATTGCTTCCCACCAGCGCGGATCACCGCGTACATAAGTCCTCCAAGAAGAGCCACGTAGGGACGGACGCCCTCGTCCGTCCAGCGGAGCGAAGCTCCGCAAATCCTTACAATCTTGTGCTTGCTGTTTTTCCGCTGCGGCTTCTGACCGAGATCGCGGCGCGGCCCCAGAACGGGCCCGCAAGTACAGGCAAACCCAACTAGTTTAACGTGCTCTGTGGAAATCGGTCAATCTGGAACCGTTTACTGGGACCGTTTACTCATCAGAAAGGGTTCGTCACAAATCCAGTGTCGATAGCTCACAGAACTCGGGGTGCCTGGTGCGGGAACATGAAGGTCGATGCTGGTCTACGCCGGCAACTCGCACTTATCTATACTCAGAAGACGAAATCATGGCGGATCCAGTTCCAAACCTGACGGACGTGCTCCGGCGCTATTGGGGCTATCACGAATTCCGCCCCAAGCAAGAGAACGTTATTTCCAGCCTGCTGGCCGGGCACGACACGTGCGTCGTGATGCCAACCGGTGGCGGCAAGTCGCTGTGCTACCAGCTTCCGGCGGTGGTTTCTGGAAAAACGGCGGTGGTGGTTTCGCCGCTGATTGCGCTGATGCAGGAACAGGCCGCGCAGTTGGCGCAAATGGGCATCCCGGCAGCCGCCCTCAACAGCTTCCAGAATTCGTCGGAACAAAGCCGGGTGATGGCCAACGCCAAACGGGGGGACTATCGCCTGCTCTACCTGTCGCCGGAGCGGCTGGCGGCCGAGCACACGTTTGATTGGCTGGCGAATGTGCCGGTGGGTTTCTTCGCGGTGGACGAGGCACACTGCATTTCCGAGTGGGGACACGAGTTCCGCCCGGACTATCGCCAGTTGAGCCGGTTGCGCACGCGCTTTCCCGATCGTCCGATCGCCGCCTTCACCGCGAGCGCGACCCGGCAGGTTCGGCACGACATTCTGAAGCAGTTGCAAATGCGCGAGCCCGATCTCTACATCGCTAGTTTTCATCGCAAGAATCTCAGTTATGTGGCGCATGAGTGCGAACCACGGACCCAACTACATCTGCTGCACCGCGCCCTGCGCTATTACACCGAGGGTAGTGTCATCGTCTATGCTCCAACCGTTCGCCGGGTAGAGGAGGCAGTCGAGTATCTGGAAGAAAATGGCACCCCAGCGATTCCGTATCACGCGAAGCTGGAAGCGCCCCTGCGCCGTCAGAACCAGGAGAAATGGATGTCGGACGAAGTCCGAGTGCTGGTGGGGACGATCGCGTTTGGGCTGGGCATAAATAAGCCTTCGGTGAGAGCGGTGATTCACCTGTCATTGCCTAAGTCGATCGAGCAGTACTACCAGGAGGCAGGGCGAGCCGGGCGGGACGGGCGTCCGGCGGATTGCGTGCTGCTTTGGCAGAAACGAGATCACATTCTGCTGGAGTATTTCATCGGAAAAATCTTGGACGAGGCGGAACGCGAGCGATCGTGGGAGCGCAAGCGCATTATCAGCCGGTTTGTAGACTCGCATGGGTGCCGCCAGCGCCAGATCTGTCTGCATTTCGGGGAGACACCAAAATGGCAGCGCTGCGCCAACTGCGACAACTGTGGCACCAAGCCAGAATGGCTGAGGGAAAAGAAAGGCGACAGGGCCGTCGCCGCGCCGGCGAAACCGAAGTTCTACGTTCCCAGACTGCCGGATGACAAACCGCGCAAGCGAGAGGTAGCCTACGCGGAAGTGGACCCGATGCTGGCCGAGTACCTCCGCGAATGGCGGCGCACATTGGCGCGCGAGAAAAAAATTCCAGCCTATATCATCCTCCACGACAGCGTTCTGGAAGACCTGTGCCGGCGCCGGCCATCAAATTCTGCGGAATTGCGGCAGACACCCGGGATCGGCGAACTCAAGGCCGAAACGTACGGCGCAGAAATTCTGAGAGCACTGCGAGATTTTGCTGGAGGAGCGCGGGCAAGTCAGACTTCTTCAAAGGAGCCGTCTCCTGCCGAGCTAACTCTGCGGCTCCTGAATGAAGGCCGCAGCTTGGAAGAAATAGCGCGCATTCGGGGGCGGCAGGTTTCAACCATCGTGTGCACAGTCGCCAATCTGATCGAAACCGGATTGGTCAAGTTGGACCCGAAGTGGGTTTCTCCTGATGCGCAGCCGCAAATCGAGGCTGCCTGCGTGCAGTTTGGCGTTGAGAAGTTGAAGTTGGTGAAAGACGCGGTGCCGCCCTTTGTCAGCGATGAAGATATCCGCCTAGTCGTTGCACATTTGCGGGCGGAGCAGCGTCGAACAAAGAGTGCGTGACCGCCTCTCCGTCCCAGAAGCGATTCCTGCGCGCGGCAAATCCTGCCGTGAGCGAAGTCCAGGGGAATGCCCGCCCCACGCCCGGCTCAACCACTTCTGATCAATAGACGGGATGCTATTTCAGGGCCTTGGGTCCTGCCGCGTGCTGGCATTCCTGCTTATGTTGCTCCTCGACCCCGCGACGCTGCTTTCCCAGTTCATCGGCCTGCTTGATGAGGGCTTCGCGCTCTTTGGATTTTTCCGTGGCCTGGCGTTCGAGACTTACGCGCTGCTGTTCCTGAGCCTTGAGTTGAGACTCTTCGGCGCTTTTGGTTTGACCTTTTCCCAGGGAGTGCTCTTCGGCAACGCGCCGCCTTTCGATTTGCGTGGCCTGTGCAATCAGCGCTTTTTCTTCGACTTCTTTTTGCTTGGCCTGCTCACGAAGTTGTTTTTCCTGGGCCAGGAGTTCTCTGGCCTGCGAGTTCAGAGCTTTGCAGGCGCTTTTATCCACGGCTCCCTGACCCGCCTTGGCATTGGCTTTCTTGATGGGGGGGAGGACTTTTTGGTTCGCGGGAGCGGCCAACGCTCTGCCACCGAGGACAAGTCCGAGTGACACGAGCAGAAACAACAGACGTGGTTTCGACATCATAGAAACTCTCTCCTTCTGAACACACCTAAGCGTGGCTTGACGGGGGGCGCAATGGAAGCAAGTTTAGTCGCAAGCGAGAGGCAAAGCAAAATCGAAGGGGAAACAGACGATGCGTTGGGTTCTGTGTCCTATGTCCTATTCGTAGCGCAGACTTTCGACCGGATCAAGCTGTGCTGCCCGAGCGGCCGGAATGGTGCCAAACAAAATCCCCACGAGGGAAGAAACCACGATGGCGATGATGGCTGAAAGTCCAGAAATGGGGATGCGGTATTCGGTGAAAAAACGCACTGAGAAGGGGATGGCGAGGCCAATGATGATGCCGATGATGCCGCCGATGAGGGAAATCAGAACCGCCTCGGAGAGGAACTGATAGCGAATCTCGCGGTTGGTTGCGCCAATGGCTTTGCGGATACCGATCTCTCGGATGCGTGCGCTGACGGTGGCCAGCATGATGTTCATGATGCCGATCCCGCTGACCAGCAGCACGACCAGTGACACTGCCAGCAGGACCAGAGTCATCGCGTTGGCGGTCTTATCGGCAATCGCAACCAGTTGGGTCAGATTCCTAACGCTGTAAACGGACTCGGGCCGATGGCGAGATTGAATCACCTGTTGAACCTTGGCGGTAACCGGCACGACCAGCGACGCATCGGTGGTGGAAAAGAAAATCTGCCTTACGATAGGAGTTTCCTGAAAGTAGCGGATCACGGTGTAGGGAATCAGCATGGTGTTGTCGGTGACCTCGGATTGCCCGAGGGTGTCGACGCGTTCCCGAAAGGTCCCGATGATGGTGAAGGGCAACCCGCTCAGCTTGATTATCTTTCCGAGCGAAGCCTGCTCGGAACCGTAGAGCTGGACAGCGAGCTTCGGGGTAATCACCCCGACCTTGTTGTGGGCCTGCGAATCCTGCTTGTCGAAAAAGCGTCCCGAGAGGATGACCAGGTTGCGAACCTGCTGGTATTCGGGGTATACGCCCATGATCTGCAGGTCTCGCTCCTTACCGTCCCCCGCAGCGACCCGCTCACCGAGTGGGACCACGGGCGTGGCATATGCGATGCCGCTGACCTGATGCAGGACCGCCTCCATGTCATCAATGGTCAACGCATCATAGGCCGTGTTAGTGATGCGCTGCCCGCCGCTTTCGTATTCTGCGTACACCCAGTTCGAGCCGATCGCCTGAATCTGGTTCAGGAGATACTGCTTCCCGGTGAGGCCGATGGTCGTGACGAGGATCAGCGATGCAGTGCCGATCACCATGCCAAGCGCGGTCAGGGCAAAGCGCACCTTGTTGCTCGAGAACGTATCGTAGGCAAACCCGAAGATCTCGCCCACTGCCAGGTTGGCCCGTCTTTTCTTGAGAGGGATCGTATTCATCTCTGCTGTTCAATCCAGACTGTTCCCGTGACTGGCGGGGGTCCGGAACAATAACAGCATGGGTGGTTCCATGCCCTGGTTCAAATGATCGTTCCCCGCGTCCGCGAGGGCGCGCCACGGCCCGTCAACCCGTCCTTCCACCTATGTTATTCTCGCACTTTACTCGCCGCTCCAGTTGCGAATAAGCGAAATTCATTGGAGGTGTGTCGTCGTGGGCCCCGAACCGTGTTCCCGACCCCTGCGGTTCCGTCTACTGCGTATTGTGCTGGTGGCCCTGATGCTGCGGTTGGTTGCCGTGGTTTTTCTGTATCCGGAGCACCTGAATCCAGATCGCGACTACTGGTATTTCGGCGGAGAAACGGGACATATCGCACGCTCGCTGGTTCAGGGAAAAGGGTTCAGCAGCCCCATGTTCGCCGAAACCGGTCCCACCGCCTGGCAGACTCCGATCTATCCTAGTCTGCTGGCGCTTATGTTTCTCGTTTTCGGCGTTTTCAGCAAGGGAGCAGCGATTAGCATTCTGTCGCTGAACAGCCTGTTCTCGGCGCTCACCTGTCTGCCGGTGTTCTTCATGACTCGCCGCAGTTTCGGGGAGAAGACCGCCTGGCGCGCTGCCTGGGCATGGGCGTTCTTCCCGTATGCAATCTTTTTCTCGGCGTCCCACATCTGGCCGACTACGCTGACCACGTTGCTGCTGCCCGTCGCGTTTCTCGCCGGGTTGCAACTGGAAGACTCAACGCAACCTGGAAACTGGATCAAGTTCGGCCTGCTGGGCGGAGTCGCAGCCATGAACGACCCAGTCGTGCTGACTGTCTTGCCGCCACTCGGACTGTGGATGTGCTACCGCACATGGCAGCGCAACAATGACTGGTTCCGGCCCGCCCTGGGGGCCGCGCTGGCTTTTGTGGTTGTGGTCTCGCCCTGGTTTATACGAAACTACCGCGCTTTCCATAAAATCGTCCCGTTTCGCGGCAACTTCGGGGTTGAACTCTACATCGGGAACAACGGCGACACTTCGCATTTTACTGCGCGGTACTTACACCCCGAGCACAACGAAGAAGAATGGCAGCAATATGTCCAGATGGGTGAAGCGCGCTACATGGAACTTAAGAAGCAGCAAGCGATCGGGTTCATTTCGAACCACAAAGATCTGTTCCTGTGGACTTCGTTACGCCGGGCCACTTACATGTGGACCAATTATTGGAGCTTGGCTCCGGAGTACCTGAAAGAGGAGCCGTACGACATTCCGGCGATCTTTTTTAACATCACGCTGACCACATTAGCGCTCTGGGGTTTGTGGACGGGATGGCGAGCGTTCGGCGCTGCGGCAGTTCCATATGCCATCGCGCTGTTTTGCTTTCCAGTTGTTTATTATTTAACGCATGGCGAGGATTTCTATCGGCGGCCGGCGGATCCCTTCTTTGTTATTCTCGCCGTCTTCGCCGTGACCGCGTGGCTGGAACACCGCAATCGGAAGACGGAGATGGCTTCAGACTAATCCGTATCGAGGATGCGGCACACTCGCACCGCGTGGTTCTGGAAGGGACAATCCATGCCCTGGACGCCTGGAGAAACCAGCACCACCCATTTCACTCCAAAGCGTGCCTTCAGACGCTGAAAATCTTCGACTCGGAAGTTCTTCCACCCGTCTTGAGCATCCACTTCTTCCTTCCATCGCGTCGAAAGGCTCGGTACTTGCGTTGCTACCGACGGATCCTTTACGTAGTCCGCCAACACGCTGCGCTCGGCCAGGGCGCGGAAGCTGTGGAAGTCCTCGCCCGGCAGTTTCATGTAGGAGGGGTCCAACGCAAACAGACTGTCGGGGGGAGTGTTGTCGCGAATCCACTGGAACGCTTCGACCCAGGAATTTCCAGGTTTAGCCCCAGGCCATTCGAAATGTGCCGTGGCGGGGAACGTCAAGCGCTGAGCCCAGAACATGGCTACGCCCAGGGGAATGAACAACAGCAGCCAACGGTACGCGTGCCGTCGCAGAACGTTTTGCCCGATCATCCCGCCCACCAGCAAAAACAAAAGCAGGTAGAGAAGGTGCAGATAGCGCATCGGTTGGAAGGGCTTCAATCGATCGAGGCTGGGCGGAAGCATGATGGCGACGGCAACAGCCATCTGAAAGATGGCGAAGAATATAAGCCGAGAGGCGACGCGGGCGCGGACAGCCACGCCACTCTTCGCTGCGCTACGGTAAAGCCACCAGACCAGAAACAAGGGAGCGATGACCCCCAACCATTCATACCAATGCCAGCGCGAGAGGAAGTAATAGTCGCGTGTGTTGGCGGCCTGCTGCCAGGCTGGAGAAGTGGACTGGAACACCCACGCCAAGGGAAGCAGGGCCGCAGCCGAAAAGCCGGAGGGAGGAAACGCAGGACGCCAATAAAGAAAAACACAAAACGAAATGCCAAAACTTGCCATCAGCGGGTGAGTCACGAAGGCCAAAGCCAGCAGGAGCCCCGCCAGAATCGGACGCCGGTCCAGTGTGGCAGCAATCGCGGCGAGGATGGCAGCCGTCGCCAGGGCCCGGGGATGAAGATACTGGTCTCCAAGGTAAAGCGCGGTGCCCGCCACCGGCAGGGTCAGGAGAGCCGCTACGAGCGTGACTGCAGCCCATTGGGCATGGGACTCGGCAAAAACGCGCCGGCTGATTCGCAGACATCCCCACAGAATCAAAAATACGGAAACGAATTGCCACAGCAGAATCACCGGGGCTGCAGGCAGGTGCGACCATCGAATGGAATTCGCGATCAGCTTGTCGAAAATCGTGGCTTGCAGCTGCACCTGGAAGAAGTCGGAATCGTACGGATAAAGCGAGGGACTCAGATCTTTCTTGATTGCTGCCAGATAAACGCCATCGTCTTCCGCTCCCGGGTGATAGCCCTGTATCAGCATGGCCAGCGAGGCCAGGAAACACAGCAGCAGAAAGGTTTTTATGCGGGGATAGGAGTTCAAGTCCTGTTCCTTTAGAATCAACGGAGAACTATAATGAGTGCCGAATCCTTGCCAATCGCGAGCAGCGAAAATGCGTTGGCGGTGCGTCGTTCAGCGAAGCTCGCCCTCATAATCCCGACCCTGCGGGAAGCTGCCAATCTTCACCCTCTCATGCGGCGCGTGCGCCCCAGCCTGGATTCGTTGGGCATTCCGTACGAAATCATTGTAGTTGACGACGACAGCCGCGATGGAACGGACATAATCGTGGCCGAATTCTCCCGTCAGGATGAACGGATTCGCCTGATCACTCGGACCGGAACTCGGGGTTTGTCCGGGGCGGTCATGCATGGGTGGCACAACACCAAGGCCGACGTCGTCGGCGTGATGGATTCGGACCTGCAGCATCCGCCGGAATTGCTGCCCCAACTCTGGCAAACATTACAGAATGGCGCCGACCTGGTGGTGGCCAGCCGCTACGTCGGGCAAGCCAGCCCGCGGGGCCTCAACATCTTTCGCCACCTTGTGTCGCAGCTGGCGATCTGGATGACTTGGCCCCTGCAGAGACCGGGCATCTTCGTGCACGATCCGATGTCCGGGTTTTTCCTTGTGCGCCGTTCCTGCATCGACGATCTCGCTGTACAGCCGCAGGGATTTAAAGTGCTGCTCGAAATCCTCGTTCGCGGGAGAATCCGTTCCGCCGTGGAAGTGCCTTTCACCTTCGAGCGTCGCCACGCGGGGGTCAGCAAGGCGGGAGTCGCGGTGGCGGTCGCCTATCTGAAACTTCTGGCCCGCCTTGGGAGATTTCGATTGACTGGGACACACAGCTAGATCGCAGGTGGGGGTAGCACGGCGCCAGGCGTGTAGTGACTGAACTCGATCTTCTTGCCAAGCTCGTCAAATCTTCGCAAACGAATCACGCCCAACTTTTGCAGCACGAACTGGACCGTGGTTAGCAGGACTCCCAGTCCGTACTTCACGCTTCTCCCGAAGTTGATGGAGGAAGCTTCCTCAAAATACTTGGTCGGGCACGAAACTTCACCGACGCGGAAACCAAAATACACGCATTGCGCGAGCATCTGGTTATCGAAGACGAAATCATCCGAATTTTCGAGCAGAGGCAATTTCGTGAGGACTTCGCGGCTGAAGGCCCGATAGCCAGTGTGATATTCCGAGAGCTTGACTCTCAGAAACAGATTCTCGAACGCGGTGAGCAGCCGGTTTGAGATGTACTTATAAAGCGGCATGCCGCCGCGCAGGGTACCGCCTCCGATGATACGCGACCCGAGCACAACGTCATAAACGCCATAGGCCACCATGCTGGCCATGGCCGTCGTGAGCAGCGGCGTGTACTGGTAATCGGGATGCACCATGATGACGATGTCAGCGCCGGCAGCCAACGCTTCGCGGTAACAGGTTTGCTGATTGCGGCCGTAGCCGTAGTTGCGATCGTGGACGTAATACTGCAATCCGAGCCGGTGCGCAACCTCTACGGTGCGATCGGAACTGTGATCGTCCACCAGGATGCGGATATCGACCAGGTCAGGCAATTCCCGCACCGTCGCTTCCAGCGTTTTCTCGGCGTTGTACGCGGGCAGCACGACGGCGATCCGTTTGCCGTTCAGCATGCATCTATTTTCCTATGTTTGTTTCCTAAATGATATGGGGAAAGCGCGCGGGTAGTGGGTCAGTTTGATTTCCACAGAAGTATTGATAAAAAGAGAACACCAGCGCAGGCCACGAAGAGCCAGAAAACGAAGCGCCTGAAGAACGGGAGTCGGCTGTCCGGAAATACTTCTTCATAGGTCGCGGCAACCTCGTCGCCGCCACGTCTCCACCATGCTAATTTGTCGCGCGAAGCTCTTCTCGTGAGACGAACTCTCATAACAACCTCACCGAGAATACTTAAGAGCGCTACAACCACGAGAATTGAGAAGAAAACACCAAACATACTAGCTCGCTTCCAACGGAGTACCATCCAAGTGCTCTCCGATGGCTTTTTCAACAACGTTCCGAGCAATCGCTACGAAGTCTCTACTTTTGCTTGAGCGGGAAAGCATACGTGCATCATGCCACGGAGCGTGGCGTCGCGCATCCCCTTGGGAAATCAAACTGACCCACTACCAGCGCACGGCGTGCGGCGCCCAAGGCCCGCCGCTGATAAAATACTGCAATCACTATGCCGCCTCGTACCCTGTTTGAAAAAGTCTGGGACGCGCACGTGGTTACGTCGCCGGACGGGCAGTCGCCGCTGTTGTATATCGATCTGCACCTGGTGCACGAAGTGACCTCGCCGCAGGCCTTCGACGGGCTGCGGGCAAATGGGAGGAAGGTGCGCCAGCCCCTGCGCACGGTGGCGACGGTGGACCACAACATCCCGACCACTCCTCGCGGCCTGCCAATCACCGACCCGATTGCCGCCAAGCAGATTGAAGCGCTGCAGAAGAACTGCCGGGAGTTTGGCGTTCCGTTGTTCGATATGGATTCGGCAGAGCAGGGCATCGTGCACGTGATCGGTACGGAGCTGGGCATCA
>Ga0209698_10004455_pt1 | contig 15337 bp, 9 predicted proteins | sample LitLauG_LLR_2012_FD_187203 | JGI IMG/M metagenome (GOLD analysis project Ga0209698, IMG submission 187203) | Freshwater sediment microbial communities from Pennsylvania, USA - Little Laurel Run_MetaG_LLR_2012 (SPAdes) (version 2) | ecosystem: Environmental > Aquatic > Freshwater > Creek >...
GGCAGGAGTCCTCCCGGCAGACCGGAATTGGGAGGAGCCTTGTAGGTTTCCGCCGAGAAGTCGCCGGTCAGAATCGCCGGATTCGGCATATAGGTTTGCTGATTCGACCCATTCGTAAGGCGCCAACCCTCATAGTTGGCCATGAAGAAGCTCTTATTGCGGCCGTCGTACAACTTGGGAATGTAAATTGGACCGCCAGCTACAAATCCAAACTGATTCTGCCGCAATATCGGGATAACTGTCGCACGGCCCGTGTTGTAATCGCCCGTTACAGGAAAAGGGTGGGCGTCGAAAGCATTGTTGCGATCGTACCAGAACACCGACCCATGCGGCGTATTCGTGCCGCCCTTGCTGACGATGTTGACCTGGGTCGCGCTAAAGCCCATGTCAGCCGTGTAGGTTCCACTCGACACCTTGAATTCCTGAATCGCGTCTTGCGACATCATGACTGCTGGCGTCACCAGCGCAGCGTCGGTGTTCACGATTCCATCAAGAGTGTAGTTGTTTCCTTCGGGCCGCCCTCCGTTGACACTGATGGCGTTCCCATTTCCCTGGCGCATTGTTCCTTGTTCGCCGCCCACTGTCACTGCACCCGCTCCAACCAGCAGCAACTGCATGAAGTTGCGGCCGTTCAACGGAAGATCTTCAACCTGCCGCTGGCTGACCAGGTTGGCCAACTCCGTCGTATCGGTATCTAGGGCCACAGCTTGCGCTGTAATTGCCACAGTTTGAGTCACCTCACCGGGCTTCAAAACTGCGTCGGCGCGTACCTTTTGGTTTACCGTCAGAACAATTCCACTTGTTACTGACCTCTGGAATCCCGCAGCTTCGACCGTTACTCGATAGCTACCAGGATTGAGCGCTGGCAACTCATAGTCGCCGGCAGAACTCGAGTATGTGACTGAATTCACGCCGGTGGCCGTGTTGGCGATTGTCACCTTCGCGTTCGGAACTACAGCTCCTGTTTGATCCGTTACTGTGCCCAAAATTGTCCCCGTAGCGCCCGACTGGGCAAAAAGCCCGGTAGCCGCGATGAATAGGACCGCAAGACTTAGAAGCAAACGCGTGATTCGCATCTTGATACACCTCCTGAAGCTTGTCTTTCGCTGCGTGCAGCGGGTTGAGTCTGGTTGCGGGGAAGCCCTGTGACCGACCGGCAAGAGTCCCCCCAGATCGTTCGAGTGCAGGCCAGATGTTTGTCTTGACCTCGACCGCTTACCTTCAGATTGGGAATTTGTTACTCCATGAAACGGAGATCAACCTAGGCCCCCTTCAACATCATGTGCAAGGTTCTCAACGGTTAGCCGCGGTATGTTAAGACCTGGATGCCTGGCAAGCCGTTTGCATTCTTAAGGTTGGCTTTTCGACGTTAAGAGACAGGAGAGCCCCGGTGGCAAAGATATGTGCTAATATCCCATTCGTTGGCTGGAGTGGATTAGTGCCGGGCGGAGTGCAGCATGACAAATGCTAGCGGAATCGAAGACCACAAAACGGTAGGCAGCATCTTCGGCGCGGAGATTCAGGCTGCGGTCAAAGCAGAGCTTGAGATGATTCTCGAGGCTCCTTCATTCGCTCAGAGCAACAGGTGCAAGAGCTTCCTTAGCTTTGTCGTTTCTCAGACACTCTCTGGTCATGCAAGCGAACTCAAAGAACGGACGATCGGAATCGGCGTTTTCGACCGCGCTATCGACTATGACACCGGTGGAGATTCCATTGTGCGCGTCACTTCCAACGAGGTACGCAAACGGATCAGTCAATTCTATGCGGAATCGACTCTTGCTCACTCAATTCAAATTGATCTACCCAGGGGGAGCTATGTGCCGGAATTCAGAATTCTCCCCTCCAAGAGGAGCAGTGAATCGGCAAATGGCGCACCTCCCGGCGCTCTTGACAGAGGGCCGACAGAGGGCAAACTCTCGTCAGCCATGGAGGCGCCTCCACCCTCCGCCGATCAATCCAACGAGACAGACCATGATCGAACCAACTTCGCGCCGGTTGTTGTGACTAGGAAATCTCATTCTCGAAAGTTCGTGGTTTCCATCGCGCTGCTAGCCTTCGTTCTGGTGGGCGGCGCTACTTCTGCCGTGGTTTGGAAAAGCCGAACAAAGAACAATATTCCTCAAGTTTGGAGTGCATTTCAACGCTCGACTGTGCCTGTGCTTATAGTTTTGGGGACGCATGACCTTCCGGAACCGAACGTCACCTCTTCCCCGGAAACAGGGAATTTCACCGATCTCGTCTTACATAAAGCAATCATCCCGGTGGATGACGTCACAGTCATAGCCGCCATGGCAAGTCTTCTCGGGAAGAAGGGCATTCCCTTTCGGGTGGTTGGCGCGGGGCAAGCTTCGCTCACCGATCTTCGAAGGCAACCAGTGATACTGATCGGGGCAGCGAACAACAAGTGGACGCTTCGAATAAGTCAAGATTTGCGCTATCGGATTCAGGATGTTCCCCCAGTCGCATCAATCTTGGATTCTCAGAAGCCTGCTGGCGTTCCGTGGAGGTTTAATTTCGCGATCCCAACCGCCGATTGGAAGAACGACTACGCAATTGTTGCGAGATTTGATGACCCGACAACTGGGGTTCCAGTAATTATTGACGCTGGTTTGGGAAATGACGGGAGCCTCGCAGCGAGTGAATTGATCGGGTCGGATGTATTGACAAGCGCACTTACTGGCGAACCTCATTGCAGTGGAAAATCCAACTTCGAGGCCGTCATCGAGACGGAGATAATTGACACTAAGCCCGGACCGCCTCACGTTCTCCGACTTGAGTGCTGGTAGTATCCCAAGCGCGGTCCGAATCGAACGCCCGCACCTTAAGGTCAAGCGTGACGCCTCTTGCTATTTGATCCTATGAGGTACAGGTGTCAAGGGCAGAGTAAATCGGAACCACTGGGGCGGAGTAAAACGGGGCCAGTAGTAACAGTGGTGCGTGTGAAAGGCGAGGAAGAAGCTCTTCGAATTGCAAACGACACGGAGTATGGATTGTCAGCCGCGATCTTCAGCCGGGACATTGCTCATGCCGGGCGTCTGGCCATGCGCGTGGAGAGCGGAATCTGCCACATCAATGGGCCGACTGTACATGACGAACCGCAGATGCCGTTTGGTGGAGTGAAGGCTTCGGGCTATGGCCGATTCGGCGGAAAGGCCGCTATTGACGAGTTCACCACGCTTCGCTGGATCACCGTTCAGACCGGAGCCCGTCATTACCCGTTCTAGTTTTTGGATTGCGGACTCGTCGAAAAAGCCTGACATCTCTTCCGCGCGCGGATGGGCAGACATAGGTACCTGGTGGAATGCTCCTTTCCGAGATTCCCTTATTATCCCGCAGTTAGCAGTTAATCTTTCCGGAGACCGGCAAGGCCGGAATCAGGGGATTGTCATTCCCTGAAACGTGGTTTGTAATTCCCTGAGCCGTTTCCCTTATCAATCGTGCTGAGGAACTAAACATTTCATATCAACCCTCAGTTCGATCGCGCTCATGCTCATGCCGAACTTTGGATGGCGCAGGCCTGCATTGGATACTCGACGCCAGCATCAACATCAGCATGCAGCCCTTTCGTGCCATACTGCCCGACCGGCCGCCCGAGCCGCAGACCACCACCGGCCTCGCCTTGCATAGCCTGAGTTGCACGTTCTAAGGATAGGCAACTCACTTAGGCAGGATGTCGGGTCTGGACGCATCACTCTTCGGCGAGGATCCGATTCGATCGAAACCCGGTTACCCAGGGACGAATAATTTGGAATACACTAGTTCCTATTAGTGCAAGGTCTCTGGATTCATTCTCAACAATGCCTGACCGAAAGCCAATCTGGCGCATCGTAGTCTCGATAGTAATCATAGTGCTGTTGCTGGGCATGACATCCGGCATGCTCATGCACCATCACGCCAAGTGCTCAACCGAATCCTGCCCCCTATGCCATCTGGCTATTTCACCTTTAGTGGCTGGCATCCGTGCGTGCATTCTGGTTCCCATCGGAGCCGGTCCTGGACATCAATACACTCGTTCGGCCTCCCGCGCAGCCCTGCTGCAGATCCCCGCGCGAGCCCCTCCCGCATAGCCCCACCTCGCCTTCCGTGCCTCGGCGGCACGCTCTCAATCAAAATATGTCTCTGGTGAAGGAGGCTGATTGCCTATGCGTTTGCGGCGTTTATCTATTCCCATGGTGCTGGTCGTAATGTTCTTCTTTGAAGTGGCGGGCGCACAAACTCCTCCTGCCCAAAGCCCGCAGCCCCAAGGAAATCCACCTGCGCCGAAGCCAGGCGGCGAGCTCATCTCGCTTGACGATGCCATTCAAATGGCGCTCCGACACAACCACAATCTGCTCGCTGCCCGCACGGTGATTCAGCAGAATCAAGCGCAAGAAACAACTGCCAACCTTCGCCCAAATCCCGTGCTTCTGGGGGACTCGCAATTTTTGCCGATCTTCCAGCCAAAGAATTTCAGCAGCGACTACATCGACAATCTTGCGCAGTTTGACCTCGGCGTCAGCTATTTGTTTGAGCGCGGCCAGAAACGGCAGCACCGCTTGCAGGCGGCTAAAGACGTAACGGCCGTGAGCCGCTCCCTGGTCGCCGACAATGAGCGCAGCCTGACCTTGAATGTTGCTTCGCAGTTTATCAATGTTGAACTCGCCGAATCGACTCTGGAGTTGGCAAACCAGGATCTCAGGAGCTTCCAGGAAACCGTGGATATCGCCGAAGCGCGCTACAAGGCGGGCGACACCGGCGAGGACGATCTGCTCAAGATCAAGCTCCAGATGCTTCAATTCCAGACCGACGTCTCAGCAGCCAGGCTCGCCAAAATGCAGGGGCTGTCGGACCTGCGGCAACTGCTCGGCTATGAATCGGTAGGCCCGGATTACGATGTAGCTGGGGAACTCGATTACCAGCCCGTGAAGGGAAACCTGGAAGACTTGCAAGCTGCAGCCCTTCAGGACAGGCCCGACTTGCAGGCGGCCCGGCTGGGATTGACAGCCGCAAACAGCCAGTTGGCGCTGCAAAAAGCAATCGGCAAGAGAGATGTGACGGGCCAGATCAATTACACGCACCTGGGGTATCTCAATGACGTCTCGCTTTTCGGACAGGTCCAATTGCCTATATTCGATCGCAACCAGGGAGAGATAGCCCGCGCCGGTTTTGCCATCACGCAAGCCCAGGAGCAGCAGTTGTTGGCAAGCGGACAGGTGATGACGGACGTGAGAGATGCGTTCGAGAGCCTGCGCGCCAATGACCAGATCGTCGGTCTCTTTCGTTCGGGCTATGTGGACGAGGCTCAGCAGTCCCGCGACATCAGCGAATACGCATACAGGCATGGAGCTGCCAGCCTGCTTGATTTTCTCGATGCGGAGCGCAGCTATCGCGCCACGCAGCTCGCCTACCGCCAGGCGCTCGCATCGTACATGCTGGCGCTCGAACAGCTTCGCGGAGCCGTAGGAACCAGGAGCCTACCATAATGATCCCACTGATCACTCGCAAGCGAATCCCAAGTACGGTGGCGCTTGCTTCCATCGTGATGCTCACGACTTGTCACTCAAGCGATCGCGAACAGGCAAGCCAGATGACGTCGTTTTCAGCGAACGCGTCCAAGTCTGCGACCCCACAGCTCTTCACGATTCCACCGGATCAGATGTCCCACGTGCAGGTGGTTACAATTGCACCCACCACGCTGAAGCGCACTCTTCGGCTCACTGGCTCAGTGGCATACAACGCCTTCAACACCACGCCGGTGATCACCCAGGTGGGCGGCCCAGTGACAAGAATTTTGGTCGTGCCCGGAGAACATGTCAAAGTTGGTCAGGGCATGCTCGAAGTCAGCAGTCCCGACTACTCTCAACTTCTGGACGCTTATCTGAAGGCGGCAGATTCCTATCGCTTGACGGAGAAGAACTACACTCGCGCCCAGGACCTGTATCAACACCATGCCATCGCCGAACGCGATCTTGAGCAGGCTGAGTCTGACCGTAACCAGGCTCAGGCGGACATGAATGCCGCCGAGCAGGGGTTGAAGATTCTCGGCATCAAAAACCCTGCCGGATTGGCGAAAGCTCCGTCGTCGGCGCAGATTCCAGTGCTTGCCCCAATCAGCGGAGAGGTTGTGGAGCGACTCGTCTCCCCCGGGCAAGTGGTTCAGGCAGGCCAGACGCAGGCTTTTACCATTTCAGATCTGAGCACGGTCTGGGTTCTTGCCAACGTGTACCAGGGGGATCTGGCATATGTTCATAGCGGAGACGAGGTCGTTGTGCAAACCGACGCTTATCCCGGCAGCTTTCATGGAAGGATTTCCTATGTTGCTCCGGCTCTTGATCCAAACACCAGGACACTGCAAGCGCGAGTAGTCGTTGACAATCCCGGCGAGAGGCTGAAAAGGGATATGTACTGCACCGTCACAGTGACGGCCGGTTCAATTGCAAATGTCGTTGTCGTGCCCAACGCCTCTGTTTTGCGCGATGACAATAATCAGCCGTTTGTCTATGTGGCAAGCGGCTCAAACCAGTTTGGCAGGCGCGACGTGGAGATAGGTGAAAACCAGAATGGCCAGACGCAAATCCTGAAGGGCATTTCTCCTGGAGAGAGGGTTGTGGGCGACGGCAGCTTGTTTCTTCAGTTTGCCAATTCGCTGCAACACTGAGGAGGCGTCTTCCCATGATCCATCGAATCGTTCAGTTTTCACTGCGGCAACGGCCATTGATTCTGTTACTGGTCGCGATCATTTCCATCGGTGGAATCATTGCATTCCTCCACATGCCGGTGGACGCCTACCCCGATCTCTCTCCACCGATGGTGGAAGTCATCACCCAATGGCCGGGCCACGCAGCTGAAGAGGTCGAGCGCCTGGTCACTGTCCCCACTGAAGTCGAGATGAACGGCGTTCCGAAGATGACCGTGATGCGTTCGATTTCACTCTACGGGCTCTCAGACGTCAAAATGACTTTTGACGAGGGCACCGATGACTACTTTGCGCGCCAGTTAGTATTTGAGCGGTTGAGTGAGATCACGTTTCCACAAGGCGTATCCCCATCGCTCTCTCCGCTCGCAAGTCCGTCCGGGCTCGTCTACCGATATGTTTTGGAGAGCCCCGACCGCACGCCGCAGGAACTGAAGACCTTTGAAGACTGGGTGATCGAGCGCGAGTACAAACAGGTTTCCGGGGTCGCGGACGACTCCGGATTCGGCGGCACCGTCATGCAATATCAGGTGCTTCTCGATCCGGCAAAGCTCTACTCGTATCACATCGCAGTGCCGGCGGTACTGCAGCAGTTGTCGGTGAATAACTCCAATGCAGGCGGCGGGTTCTATTCGCAGGGCGGCCAGTTTTACTATGTCCGCGGCCTCGGCTTGGTTCGGGATACTTCTGACATCGGCAACATCGTAGTGGGCTCGCAAAACGGCGTGCCCGTGCGCATCCGCGACATTGGCGAAGTTGCCATGGGAAATGCGCCTCGACTCGGCGAATTCGGCTTCAACAAGACGGATGATGCCGTAGAGGGCGTCATCATGATGCGCCGCGGCGAACAAACACAAGATGTGCTGAGAGCCGTGGAAGCGAAGACCCGGCAACTCAATGAGCAGATTCTGCCGCCTGACGTGAAGGTGCGTCCCTATTACGACCGAAGCGACCTCGTTGAACTCACAATCCACACGGTCGAGCACAACATGCTGTTTGGGATGGCTCTCGTTCTTCTCGTCCTGATGGCATTTCTGGTGAGTTTTCGTGCCGCGGTGATCGTGGCTCTCACCATTCCGCTCTCCTTGCTCTTCTCTTTCATTTTTCTCCACGCAAGGGGCATTCCTGCCAATTTGCTTTCAATCGGGGCAATCGACTTCGGAATCCTTATCGACGGAACACTGGTAATGGTGGAGAATATCTTCCGCGAACTTGGTGAGCGTGAAGGCCAGAGCTACGATCTGCAGGAGGTGATCCGGTCCGCTGCGAAGGATGTTGATCGACCAATCTTCTACTCTGTCGCAGTCATTATTGCAGGCTACTTACCCATTTATGCGCTTAGCGGGCCCTCGGGGAAACTCTTCAAACCCATGGCGGACACGGTGGCAATCGCACTGGTGGGCGCCCTCATCCTGACACTGACACTTATTCCTGTCTTGTGCGCTTATGCATTTAAAAAAGGCGTTCACGAGCGCGCAAACAAGCCATTTGAGTGGGTGCGCGATAAATACGCCGGACAGCTTGAGTGGTGTCTCGATCACCCGAAGGCAACCATGATTGGGGCGACCTTGATCTTTGCCGCGAGCCTGCTCCTTATTCCATTCATCGGCGGAGAATTCATGCCGCATCTTGACGAAGGTGCGCTTTGGGTCCGTGCAACCATGCCGTACACGGTGTCGTTTGACACGGCGAGCCGGCTTTCGCCGCAGGTGCGCAATATTCTCTTGAAGTATCCGATGGTCACCGACGTCGGCTCGGAGCTTGGCCGTCCGGATGATGGTACAGATCCGACCGGATTTTTCAATGACGAGTTCTACGTCGGGCTTAGACCGTATGGTGACGCCTCATGGAAATCTGGCACGATCCACAACAAAGGGGAGTTGACCGCGGATCTTCAGAAGCAACTCCAGGCATTTCCCGGAATCATCTTTAACTACACGCAGCCCGCCGAAGACGCGGTCGACGAAGCTCTGACAGGTCTGAAAAGCGCGCTAGCCGTAAAGATTTATGGACCCGACTTGAATGTTTTGCAAAACCAGGCACTCGAGATCAAGCGCAGGCTCTCTGAGGTGCCAGGATTCACAGAGCTGACCGTTGTCCGCGAACTCGGCCAACCGAGCCTGCTTGTCGATGTAGATCGAGAAAAGATTGCCCGCTATGGCATTAACGTGGCTGACGTAGAGACGATTGTTCAAGCGGCGGTCGGCGGCCAGGCAGCCACTCAGGTCATTCAGGGCGAGAAGCTCTTCGATCTTGTAGTGCGCATGAAGCCGGAGTTCCGTGAGAATGCACAACAAATTGGCAACCTTCTCGTCGGCACACCCTCGGGACAACAAATCCCGCTAAGCGAACTCGCAAACATTCACGAGGCGGGCGGCGCGTCATTCATCTATCGAGAGAATAACTCGCGGTACATCGGTGTGCAGTACAGCATTGAAGGGCGCGATCTGCAGAGCGCCGTGAATGCCGGTCAGCGTTCGATCGCCGATATTACCAAGTCCCTGCCCCCAGGATACAGACTTGAATGGGGCGGCGAGTATGGCGAGTTGCTCGAGGCAAAACACCAGATGGAATACATCGGCCCGCTCGCCGTTCTAATCATTTTCATGATCCTGTTTGCGCTCTACGGGAACTTCAAATTCCCGTTGACCATTGCACTTGGCGTCATACTCACAGTGCCGGTTGGCGCCCTTCTCGCTCTAAAGATGACCGACACATTGTTCAGCGCCTCGTCTGCCCTCGGCCTGCTCGCATTAATGGGCGTTTCGGTCGAAACCGCAGTCATTCTTGTCTCGTACATCAACAAACTGCGCCTCGAAGGCAAAGACATTCGCACCGCAACGCGAGAGGCTTCACTCCTGCGATTGCGTCCAATCATGATGACCGCACTCGTAGCCTGTCTCGGGCTCTTGCCTGCTGCGCTCTCCACCGGTATTGGCTCAGACACGCAGAAGCCATTTGCCATCGTAATCGTGGCTGGCCTGGTTTCGCGGCTCTTCCTCGGCTTCTTTGTCAACCCTGTGCTCTATGAGATGGTCGCCCATGATGGAGATGTCCTGCAGGTGTGATCATATTGGCCAACTCCATTGCTGAAGCATGACCATGTCGCAGTGCTTCTGTGTAGAAGCCATGCACCAATCCGACAAGACATCGCCCGTATCGAAGAACGCGGTTCAATATGTGCTGTATCGTCCAACCGGGCGAACTCGATCCGCACCACATTCACACGCCTGGCATTTTTGTTCATCGGATCGTGCACAATCCTCATCCGGAAAAGCGCATTGAAAAGAGAATGACACGGGAGGCGTAGACGAATGGCATGGACTCGTGACCAGATGGCCGCCCGCGACGCGAAAGAGTTGCGGAGCGCACTGGAGCAGCCGTGCATTTTAGCGGCGCTGCTATTTAGCTCGCGATTCCCTTCCCCATACGGGCTCTCGCTTTTCAAGGAATGCGGCGACTCCTTCGCGGAAATCCTCCGTCTCCCTGGACAAAGCGTTGGCTTCAAGCGCCTCAGCAACCGCATTTTCAAGCCACACCCTGTTGTGTGCCGCCATGAGCTGCTTGGTTGCTTTCATGGATTGGGGACTGTTGGCGATCAGCAGGTCAGCGAGTGCCAGAACTCGCCGGTCAAGCTCGTCCGGCGATACAACCTGATTCACAAGGCCCATGCGATGAGCCTCCGCCGCATCCAGAAACCGGCCCGTCAATAGCAGATCCCGGCTGAGCTTGTCGCCAATTTGCAGGGCAAGAAAGGCAGACACCAGCGCGGGCACGAAGCCGATGCGCACCTCGGTGAAACCAAACTTCGCTGCCGGTGTCGCCAACGTGAAGTCGCAGATCAAGGCCAACCCTGCTCCGCCTGCGACTGCCGCGCCATTTACTGCTGCAATGGTCGGGATGGGAAGCTCATAGAGCGCAAGGAATAACCTGGCAATACGCTCCGCATCCGTGCGATGCTCGGCGGCGGTCCCGTTTTGCATTGCCTGCAATGAGGATAGATCGAGCCCGGCACAAAATGCTTCACCAGCTCCGGCCAGGACCAGCACCCGGCAACTGCTGGCCGCAGCCGCTTCAAGCGCGCCAATCAATTCCATCTGCATTTCGGGCGTCATCGCGTTGCGCCGTTCAGGCCGATTCAGAGTAATCGTCCTAATCGACGCGTTCTCGCCAACCACAATCGTCTTATAATCCAATCGACCCTCCCGATCTGCAATCCGCGCGCTATTCGAGAGCTAATTCACAGCAGCGCCGTGGCTCGCCGCAATCTCCGCGTTCTTACTTATCAGTTCTCTCAGCGACCCAAGCTTTGGCAGTTCCGCGCCGCGATCCGGCAACACAGCCAACAAGACTTCGGTGGGCAAGTTTCCAACCAGGGCATCCTGAGCGAACGGACATCCGCCAAGCCCGCCGATCGCCGAATCGAAGCGTCGGCAGCCTGCGTCGTAAGCCGCGCGCAAATGGTCCGCCGCGCCGTGGCGTCGCACGTGAAGATGCGCTCCGATTTCAATTCCCCGATGTGCGGCAATCACCGCGGCTATTGTCTCTGCGATCTGTCCAGGATCGGCAAGTCCCACCGTATCGGCTAACGATATTTGCCCGACTCCACAATCTGCAAGCTGATCGCACGCATCCAGCACCTTGCCGATACTCCACGCCTCGCCGTAGGGATTTCCGAAGGCCATTGAAAGATAGACCACCAAGTCGAGCCCCGCGTCGCCTGCGCGCAACATCACGGCTCGCAATTCAGCAAGTGATTCATCAGTCGTCTGATGCTGGTTGCGCCGGAGAAACTCAGGCGAGATCGAATAGGGAAAACCCAGTGTTGAAATTGAGCCGGTACGAATGGCCCGTTCCGCGCCCCTTTCGTTAACAACGATCGCGATGATTTCCGTGTCTTTCCGAGGCCCGAGGAGTTCGAGCACTCGCTCCGAGTCCGCCATCTGCGGTACTGCCGCGGTCGAAACAAAACTCACCGCATCGATGTGCGTGAATCCCGCAGCGATGAGCATGCGCAGATAATCAGCCTTCACCTCCGGCGCAATCTGCCCCGGAAGCCCTTGCCAGGCGTCCCGCGGACATTCAACGATCTTGACCGCATCGTTCATCTATCGATCAATCCTCGAAGCCAACTCTCTGCCTCCAGCGGCGGTCGGTAACGTCAAGTCTTTCACCCGCGGGATGGATGGACCTTGAGAATCTCCCTGGCAATCACCATGCGCTGAATCTCGCTGGTGCCTTCGCCGATGGTGCAAAGCTTCACGTCGCGGTAGAACTTCTCAACTGGATAATCCTTGATAAAGCCGTAGCCGCCAAACAACTGCACCGCCTCATTGCAGATGCGGACGGCCACTTCGCTCGCGAACAGCTTGGCCATCGACGACTCACGAGTCACCTTGCGGCCCGCATCCTTGAGCACCGCGGCCCGCTGCGTCAATAGCCGCGCCGCATCCAACTCCGTAGCCATATCCGCCAGCGTCCACTGGATGCCCTGAAACTCGGCGATGGTCTTCCCGAACTGCCGCCTTTGCTTTACATACGAGAGCGCCGCATCCAGAGCTCCGCGCGCGATTCCCAGAGAGAGCGCCGCAATCGAGATTCTACCGCCGTCAAGCACGCGCATTGCATCGATGAAGCCTTCACCTTCAGCTCCCAGCAGATTTTCTTCCGGTATTTCGCAATCTTCGAAGATCAGCTCACTGGTGTCGCTGGCTCGCAATCCAAGCTTGTTCTCCTTTTTCCCTACCTTGAAGCCCCTGGTTCCTTTTTCCACCACGAAGGCCGACAATCCATGCGTGCCCTTGCTCTTCTCGGTTACCGCGATCACAACCGCGACATCGGCATAGTGACCGTTGGTGATGAAGGTCTTGTTCCCGTTCAGTATGTAGCGATCACCCCTTTTCGTAGCCGTCGTCCGTGCACTGCTCGCATCCGAGCCGGAACCGGGTTCAGTAAGTGCCCACGCTGCCAAAAATTCGCCCCTCGCCAACCGCGGAATATATTTCCTTCTCTGCGCTTCGTTGCCGGCCAGAAAAATATGATTCGTCCCCAACGAGTTATGAGCTGCAACCGTCAGGCCCACGGAACCGTCCACGGCCGAGAGTTCTTCGATGGCCAGCGCGTAGTCTACATAGCCTAGCCCTGCGCCACCATAGTCTGGAGGAATGATCACTCCCATCAACCCCATTGCCGCAAGTTGTTTAATGGCCGCGGCGGGAAAAGTGCTCGCCTCATCCCATTCCGCCACGTTGGGCGCAATCTCCCGCGCGGCAAACTCTCGAATCTCGCGACGCAGGTGTTCCTGCTCTTCCGTCAGCACAAACGGAAACAGAGTATCGACTGACTCCAATGCACGCTGCATTTTCAGGCTCCTTCGCGGGGATTTCGAGTATTCAGCCCTTTCACTTAACGTTTCAAAGCAATTGTTCCTGGTGCCAGTCGCGCAGTGCGGGAATCCCTTCAAGTTTGCAGAACTCCGGGGTTGAACTTGGGAATATCGGGATTCATGGAGCAAGCCTCCAGCGCCGCAATCACCACGTCCCTGGTTTGCGCCGGATCGATGATTGCGTCGATCCAAAGCCTTGCCGCACCGTATCGCGGATCGGCCTGCGCCTCGTAAGTCGAGCGAATTTCCTCGTACACCGCGGCCTTCTCCGCCTCGGACAAGGCCTTGCCGCCGCGCTCCAACTGCCTGGCGCGCACCTCGGCCAGCGTTGTTGCCGCCGAGGCGCCGCTCATCACCGCGTAGCGCGCGGTGGGCCACGCAAACAGGAAGCGCGGATCGTAGGCTTTGCCGCACATTGCGTAGTGACCGGCTCCAAAGCTGCCGCCAATAATGACTGTGATTTTCGGAACTACGCTGGTGCTCACGGCCGATACCATCTTCGCCCCGGCGCGGATGATCCCCGACCACTCCGCCTCTTTGCCCACCATGAATCCATTTACATCGTGGAGAAACAGCAGCGGTATGAGGCTCTGATTGCAGTCCATGATGAAGCGCGCCGCCTTCTGCGCGCCCTCGGTGTAGATCACGCCGCCAACTTCCATCTGCGTCATCCCCGCCGATGGCCCCATGGCCACGATCTGCTTCTGATTGATCTTCTCGTTTGCGACAATGCCCACGGCACGCCCGCCGATCCACGCATACCCGCAGAGCACGGTACGGCCAAACTCCGCTTTGTATTCGTCGAACTCGCTGCGGTCCACAATGCGCGCAATCACCTCTCGCATGTCGTAGGCATTGCTCGATCCTGGATCGGGATTCAGCAATCCATACACATCCTCGGCGGCAAACTTCGGCTTGTCGCGCAGCGCATCGAACTCGCGGCGACGAAAGACCTCTGGGCGCCCCAGGTCTCGATTTTCAGACCTGGGAATTCGTTCGCCCATCTTCTCCACCAGAGATCGCAGGCGCGCCAGGCACAGGTGGTCGTTCGGCTCCCTGAAGTCGACGGTTCCCGAGATCGCCGCGTGCATTGCCGCTCCGCCCAGTTCCTCGGGCCCCGTCTTCTGCCCGATCGCGGCCTGAACTAGCGAGGGCCCGGCAAGAAACAACCCCGATCCCTCCGTCATCAGCACCGTGTCCGTCATCACCGGCAGATACGCCCCGCCTGCCACGCACATGCCCATGATCGCCGTGATCTGCGGAATGCCCATTGAACTCATCACCGCGTTGTTCCGGAAGATGCGACCGAAGTCGTCCGTGTCTGGAAACACATCCTCCTGCAAGGGCAGAAATACGCCCGACGAATCCACAAGGTAAAGCGTGGGGATTCGGTTTTCCATCGCGATGGTCTGCGCCCGTAACACCTTCTTTGCGGTCATCGGAAAAAAGGCGCCGGCTTTTACAGTGGCGTCGTTGGCCACGATCATGCACAGCCGTCCGCTTACCTTTCCAAGACCAGTCACCACTCCGGCGCTGGGTGCGCCGCCATACTCCCCATACATCCCGTGCGCCGCCCACAATCCAAGCTCCAGAAACTCAGTTCCTTCATCGAGAAGAAGTTTGAGCCGCTCTCTCGCCGTCAGTCTTCCTTTGGCGTGCTGCGCTGCCGCCGCTTTGGCTCCTCCACCTAGCCGAATTGCATCTTCTTCATCGCGCAGCGCGGCCATAAGTGCCAGCAGCGCCTTGCGATTGGCCTGGGCGCGCGCTGACCCAAAGTCCATCGTCGAATGCAAATCGTTTTCGATCCTTGACTCCTTCGCCATTTCTTCATCCGCCGGGAACCCGGCTCATCGAAATCAGGAAAGCCTCCGGTTACTCCCAAGCATAGAATGCTCCCGCAATATTGCTTCTGCATATGCTGAATCCGATACTCGGGCTGCTCGCCAGCTTCACAGGCAACCCGATACCGCTCGCCGGGCCGCCTCGCGCATGGCATCGTAGATCTGATCGAAACTGCTCGCTACGAAAAGCAGCTTGTGCAGCTCATCCACCTTGACTGGTGTGTTTACCACCTCATCCAGCGTGAAGTCATGGATTGCGCAAAGGCCTTCCATCACATTACGGCATTCGCCATGGGAGCTGATAAGTCCGCTGCCGTACACTTTGATCCCGTTCCGTTCCCGGATGAGCCCGAATTCCACTGTGTACCAGAAAAGTCGGCCCAGCTTCTCGAGCACAACCGCATCGCTTATGCCGCTGCAGACGCGCCCGTAGTGCGC